>CEOE01005675.1_pt1 | contig 17715 bp, 25 predicted proteins | sample 530211 | NCBI WGS metagenome assembly CEOE01 (sample SAMEA2619779, study PRJEB7988) | marine metagenome | isolation source: saline water (ENVO:00002010), including
GTCACCATAGAGAATGACACCAACGGCAACACGGTGTTGGGCAATGGAACATTCAACAGTTTTAACGATCTGCGAACCAACACAGGCACAGGTGGTGTCAATGCACCAATGGTAGTTGAACTTACACCGGGCAGGGTCTACACGATAGCAATAATAAAAGACCATAGTGGAACTGGCACCCAGCGAATGCCAAATGTGTCAACCAATGTTGCCACAGACACAGCCAATCTGGCATTGAGGTATGGAAATTTATCCAGCCTTAACAATCCACCACCACAGAATTTAAACACAGCAATTGAACGGGAGTTTGATAATGACGATATCGGCAGTGGAGAGCCTGCATTGGAAGGACCTAACGATGGTAGCGGCAATCCAACACCACCAGCAATATTCTTGTTTGAGAATGCACCATTCGTGGACGACAAGATAATCGTGGCGTCAGGATTCGCGGTGGACAACACACACGATGACTTCCTGGACCTTACCGGGGGAGGTTCCAGACATACCGCAAAAGGTCTTTATGTGAGATACTCTGTGGCACAGTCCAGTAATGGTGCCACCGCAAGGATGAAGGTATCAGTCACAGAAGGATATTTTCTATAAATATCATTGTAATATTACAACAGGAGAAACAATATGTCATCAGCATCAAATTATCTTGAGAATGAAGTTTTAGATCATGTGCTTGGAAAAACAGCAAGAGATTTCACTTCACCATCAACATTAACAATAGCATTGTTCACAGGAACAGCATCAGATGTGTTAGCGGCTCTAGAAGCAGGCACTGGATCAAGATCAGGCACTGGCAACTGGGGACACTACGAAGTCACAGGCGGAAACTACTCTAGAAAAGCAGTATCCTTCAATGCGGCTTCAGGTGGAAGTGCTACAACATCAGGTGATGTCACTTTCGACACAGCTAATGCCAACTACAACAACGCGGCGACTTCAGGTTCAAGTGTGACTTGTATCGCAGTGATGGATGGCACATTCACACCAGATGGTTCAGCAACGCATACTGGAAATGTGTTATTCTATGGACAACTAGACAACGCCAAAGAAATTCTTTCAGGGGATACATTTCAGATCTCAGGTGGGAACTTGACTATCTCCCTAGCATAATAACAGGAGGGTAGTGTCGTGGCACTCAAAGGTCTTATAGACACAACCGCCTATGTCTTAGGCGATTATCAGGATTTAGGATACTACAATCCACAAAGAAGTGTAGGCAAGTATATCGCTGGCGATTACATTGCCACGGACTATTTCTTTGAAGGATTAGAACTTACATCATCATTCACAGTTTCGGCCGATGGAACAAAGGACTTCATAGGGGCGACCCTTACATCCAGTTTCAGCGTGTCCGTGGCGGGCGAGAAGTTTGATTTTGCTTCAGGCACAATTACAAGCAGTTTTGGCATCTCTGTTTCTCCAACAAGAATAAGATCGGGAGCAGGATCAACTTCAACCGCGTTCACTACCACACAACAAGGTAATGCCACATTCATATCCGGCACAGCGCCAACCCTAACATCAGCAACTTCGCAGAATGCTGTGGCCAATTTCAATGCAGGAGTTTTGAACTTACCTGCCGTGACCACACAGATACAATTGGCAGGTGAATTGTTCTTTGGACAACAGACTGACATAACCTGGGAGAGTTTCAAGGAAAGTGAATTCATTGACAGGACTTGGGATGAATGGTATGGTGATGCTTGGGAACAAGGTGGTGTGCTATTTGTTATCAACATCATAGCACAGGCAATTGGTGGATACAGGGCATTTGGTGGTGCAACATTAAGTTCAACATTTACTACACAGGCGACCCCTACAAGGATTAGACCGGGAGTAGCTACACCATCCACGGCGTTCACATCATCAGTAAATGGCAACAGGATAGCAAGTGGTGAGACATCACCAACAGCATCATTTGGCATAGCCAGTGATTACATCAGGATCAGAGGATTCACAGGATCTTTCACAGGTGTCAGTTCAATCACAGCATTGGCTCACGCAACATTCGACCTTGGATATGTTCAAGACATCCAACCAGTATTCACAACCAGCACAAGTGCCAACGCAGTATTTGATCTGGCATACGGACAGAACAACACGGCACAATTCAGCACATCAACAGACGGAAATGCAGACTTCAAAGGAACAATATCTGTCACAGCATTCAACACAACCGTATCCGTTGGTAGGTTGATAACCATTGCTGATCCGTTCAACATAATCAAGGTAGCACAAGACACAAGGACTCTAGTGGTGCCTATAGAAAATAGAACAACAAAAGTTCTACAACAAACTCGTGTAAATACAATAACCGAACAATCAAGGAGCATCAAAGTGTCTGAAGAAACAAGAAGAAATAAAATATTCAGAGGTGTTCTTACAGATAGATCAAGTATTCCAAGAGTAAGGAGCGAACTATAATGGCAAATTTAACAGGATTCAAAAGAGATAACCAAGGTGCTTTCATAGAGAAGCATCCATCTGCCAATCTACAATACGGATTGGACTTCACAGATTATCTTTCTTCAGGCGATAATATTTCAAGTGCAAGTGTTTCAATAGAAACAATAACAGGTGATTCAGCACCATTGGCATTGCCTACAGACGCATCAACGGATGTTGTGATCTCAAGTGGTGTTGTCAATGTAAGATTGAATGGTGGCACATCAGGCAATGTTTATAATGTTGATGTGACCATAGTCACAGCCAACGGTGACACGGATGTTAGAAGATTCAGGATCGTTGTAGGGGAGAAACATCTATAATGGCTGAACAGAAGAAAACATACAAACTGGACAAAGACCTAATTTTTAAATTAGCTTCTATCCATTGCACATATGAAGAGATAGCTGATTGTGTGGGAACAAGTGCCACAACACTGGAGAAGAGATACAAAGGCATAGTTGAAAAGGGCAGAGCAGAAGGCAAGAAAAGTTTGAGAAGAGCACAATTTGAAAAGGCTTTGGCCGGAGACGCAAGGATGTTGATGTTCCTTGGAAAAAATTGGCTTGGACAGCAGGATTCACCAACAGACGAAGAAAATACACAGCCACTTCCTTGGCAAGAATAATTATTCAATATGAAGTTATCACAACCGCAACGCAAGGTCGCGGATGATCAGACCCGTTTCAGGGTATTGGTCACTGGCAGAAGATTTGGCAAAACAACTCTAGCAATAAGAGAACTTTGTTATGTGGCCAGGGAGATGAACAAGGTGTGCTGGTATGTGGCACCCAGTTATAGACAGGCCAAACAGATAGCCTGGGTAAAAATAAAAAAAATCTTAAAGGACCTGCGTTGGGTAAAAAGGATCAACGAAGCAGAACTTACGATTGAACTTAAGAATGGTTCTAGGATATGTTTAAGAGGTGCTGACAACAAAGACTCATTGAGGGGTGTTGGTATTGACTTTCTTGTGTTGGATGAAAGTGCTGACATAGAAGAAAGTGCCTGGACAGAAGTATTGAGGCCCACACTATCAGACACAAAAGGCAAAGCATTGTTCACAGGCACACCAAAAGGAATGAACTGGTTTCACGATCTTTATCAGACAGGACAGGATCCAACCAATGAAGATTGGAGTTCATATCTTTACACAACAATCCAAGGTGGATTTGTTGACAACACAGAATTAGAAACAGCAAAAAGAGATCTGGATGCTAAAACATTTAGGCAAGAGTATGAAGCCACCTGGGAGACATATTCAGGTATCATTTATTACGGTTTCTCAATGCAGGATAATGTTAAACATTTTTCTGTTCCAGACACCAACAATGTGATCCATATAGGAATGGACTTCAACTTGGATCCAATGACCTCTGTGGTAAGTTTCATAGAAAACGGCGTGGTCTATATCTTTGATGAAATACAAATATGGAGTTCAAACACAGATGAACTATGCCAAGAGATACATCGTAGATATCCTGGTAAGAAAATATTTGTGTATCCAGATCCTGCATCAAGACAAAGAAAAACATCAGCAGGAGGTAGAACAGATTTATCCATATTGCAAAATGCAGGATTTATTTGCAAGGTTCCTCCAAGACACATGGCCATCAGAGACAGGGTCAACTCAGTGAATGCCAAACTATGTTCGGCATCAGGACACAGGGGCATCTTCATCCATCCCAAGTGTAAGAATCTGTTAAATAGTATTAGTAAACACACATATAAAGAAGGAACGGTGTTGCCTGACAAGACACAAGGATTTGATCATATGAATGATGCATTAGGATACCAAATATCATTTCTTTACCCAATCAGAACCAGTTATGAAAACGCAGTTCCAGAAAGATATAGTGTCAAAACAGGAGTGATGAGATAATGGCAGATGTAGACATTTACGGATTAGGACCAACATTAAGCACGGTGACAGGACAGACAAAAGGACTACCAGTCCATCGAGATTATGATGTCTATATCAATCATTGGAAGTTCCTGAAGAGAAGTTATCTAGGTGGCAGTGAATACAAAAGGGGCCTTTACCTAAAAAGATACACCTATGAGAACGAAGGCGAATACCTAACAAGATTGGCACACGCCGCAGAAGACAATCATTGTCGATCTGTGATACACACATATTCAAGTTTCCTTTACAGACAAAATCCTAAAAGGGATTTTGGTTGGTTAGAAGGATCACCAGAGATAGAGCAGTTCCTAGAAGATGCTGACATGGAAGGCAGAACATTTGAAAACTTTATGAGAGATGTAAATGTTCAATCCAGCATCTATGGACATTGTGTGGTGTTGATGGACAGACCTGAAACACAGGTTGGCACAAGAGCCGCAGAACTTGAACAAGGCATCCGTCCATATGGAGTGATATACACACCAGAAAATATTTTAAATTGGAAGTTCGTAAGAAAAGAAAACGGACACTATGAGATAGAAGAATTAGTTTTATTAGAACAAGACGAAAGACCATACCAAAGGCAAGGTGAGTTCTATTTGAGAAAATGGACACCAGACACAATAACCTTGATGTCATATGATGGCAATCAAAAAGATCCATTCACAATGATCGAAGAGAAGCCAAACACATTGGGCAAGGTGCCTGCTGTTTGGGTGTATGCCAACCGAGGACCAATCAGAGGCATAGGTGTTTCTGACATTGATTCAATCGCACAATCACAAAGATTCCTAATGGAGTGTAATTCAGAAGCAGAGCAACTGATATCATTAACTAACCACCCATCACTTGTTAAAACAAATGGCGTCCAAGCATCAGCTGGTGCCGGTGCCATAATCACAATGCCGGACGAACTTGATCCTGCATTGAAGCCTTATCTATTACAACCGTCAGGTGGTAATCTTGAAGCCATATTGAAAACAATGGACTCAACGGTGAAAGCGATCGACAGGATGGCACACCTTGGAGCCATTAGGGCAGTAGAAACAAGACAGATGTCAGGCGTGGCAATGCAATCGGAATTCTTGATGTTGGATGCCAAACTCTGTGAGAAGGCAAAGAATTTGGAACTTGCTGAAGAACAAATATTTAGATTGTTCAGTTTATGGCAAGGACAGGCGTGGGACGGATCAATCAAATATCCAATGGCGTTCCATATCAGAGACAAGAACTTGGATATAGACATACTTAAAAAGGCCGCTGAAACACAAAGAGATTCAGCAACAGCAACTCCAAATGTCAAAGCAATTATAGATCAGAAACTAGTTGAGATACTGGCCAGAGATGAAGAAGAAATGGAAGAAATGCAAAACCAATTGGCAGACAATGGCCCACATTCTGAAATGACTGATCCGGCAGGTATGATACAACATATGAGAGACATGATTGAAAAAGACAAACTTACAAATGAAGAGATAATGGAACTACATCCAGAGATATCAAAATTCTTCACAAACACAGGAGCGGCAAATGGCCAAACAGAGACGAGTCCCCAAGGACAAGAGAACGGGACTACCTAAAAAATACCTATCAGGTGTCAAAGGATCAGCCAGGCAAGAACTTGCCGGTGTGGTCAATCGTATCAGCAGATTATACAAACAGGGCAAACGAATACCACAATCATTGATTGACAGGAGGGTGAGACTTGGCAAAAAGTAAACCCATAACAGGCACTACCAGGAAAACTTTACAAAACAAAGCCAGCAAATCTAGATTCACATTTTCAACACTGGCAAAGGTGTATAGGCGTGGTCAAGGTGCATTCCTTGGAGCAGGGTCAAGGCCAGGCATAGGAATGAACCAATGGGCAATGGGCAGGGTCAATAGTTTCCTACGAGGATCAAGGAAGCACGATCTTGACTTGAGGAGAAAAGGAAAGTAATGGCTGAATACCAAGGACGAAAGGTCACACTTAACAAACCTTTCAGGACTCCTGGCAAGAGCAAGAAGTTCGCTGTGTATGTCAGGAACCAGAGAACAAAAAATGTGCAGATAGTGAGGTATGGTGATCCCAATATGCGGATCAAGAAGAACATACCAGCAAGGCAAAGAAGTTTTCTAGCTAGGATGGGAGCGATACTAGACAAAGTCAAAGGACAAAAGAATCTGTCGCCTGCGTTTTGGAGTATGCGATCATGGAGGTAATTGTGTTTTTATTATGGATAGGATTTTGTGTTTACCTGTTGTATGAATTATACCAATGGATAGAGAGAACATTTTAATGGGGGACATAGATGGATTACAGATTCACGGCAATACTGATTACATTGTTGATCTTGATGGCCATCTTTCTAGACCCAGGATACATACCAAAAAATGATTAGAAGAATTTTTAGACAACCAGAGGAGACAGCAAGGCATCTACAACTTAAAAAGATCTGCCTTGACTATTTCACTCATTATGAGAAATTGATGAAGCATCCAAGTTTTACAAACGCCACCCGAGCTAGGAAGGCGTGTATCAGGATGAAACAAGTGGCACACGCAAGAGGTCTTGAATTATTAGATCTGTATGCCCCATCAAGAAATGAAGGTAGGCCAGAAATGTATCCTACTAAACATAGACAAAAGGAGAAAACAAATGACACACCGAAAAGGCCATAAAGGCAAAAAAGGTTCAAAGTCTGGAAGAAGATCTCCTATGGGTTCTCGTAAGAAAAGTGGCCGTAGGAAGTAAAGACATTGAGAAGTGGATTGGACAGGTTGTTGCTAAAAAGTATAAGGCGAGTGGAGCGACAATCTGTCCGTTTGCAAAAAAAACTCTTGAAGATAGAAAAATCCAGATCACAATGGCAAAGAAGGATGTGTTGGATCAGATTGTGCATTGTTGTAGCCTTTTTAATATTTTCAATCTGGACATTGTCATCCTTTATTTCACTGACAAGATAACAGAAAAAAAATTATCACAACTCTGTAAGACAGCACACAAACAAAATCCCATGTTCGCCATAATGTATGACCATCCAGACAATAACGGACTACATAAAGGTGTATCATTCAGTTATGGCAAAGCTCCATTGATAATGATACAAGGAATGGCAAAACTGAAACAAGCACAACAAAAACTTCGAGAGTCTGGATACTACGAGAAATGGGACATAGACTCGTTTGATCAGTTTTACTAATAAATAATAACATAGTGGTAATCCTGCCACGCATAACAATAGGAGGACTACGATGAGTCAAGACCAAACATCGACAGACGCTCAACCAACCACTGGGGTTGCAGAGCCAGTCTCAAACACGATCCAGGACACAGCGGACAATCAACCCGCGAAAGTTTATACACAGGCAGAACTTGATGCTGTGGCGGCCGAAGTAAGAAGAAAAGCAGAGGCCAAATACACAAAAAAGTTTGAAGGTATAGACGTTGAGAAATACCAGACATTCTTGGCCCAGGAAGAAGAGCAAAAAATTTCACAAGCCAAGGAAAAGTCAGAGTTTGAAAAATTGTTGAAAGAGAACGCCGAGAAGTTTCAAGGCAAGATCAGCAATTTGACTTCAGAACTCACAAAGGTCAAAGTAGACAATGCTTTGATTGATGCGGCTACAAAAAACAGGGCCATATCCCCTAATCAAGTGGCAACATTAGTCCGGAACAATGTCAAGATGACCGATGCAGGAGAAGTTGAAGTCGTTGATCCAAAATCGGGTCAACAAAGATACACTGACGCTGGTGATCCACTTGACATAAATGGGTTGGTATCAGAATTCCTAAACTCCAATCCACACTTTGTTCAAGCAGGACAACCAGGCGGTGGTTCTAAATCAAACACTGGCACAACAGGTGTTTCCAAAGTTGATGTAAAGAATCTGGACATGAACAATCCAGAACATAGAAAACAATATGCTGAATGGCGTAAGACCCAAGCAGGATATTAAACATTAACAAAAGGAGATTAGCAAAATGGCTAATGAATCAGACACTACGAGTTTGAATGACCTGATATCCCCGATCGTCCAAGAGGCGATGTTCGTGGCATCAGAGACTTCAATCATGCCAGGACTTGTGAAGAACTTCACGGTCCCAGCAAACGCAGGTAAGGTATTACAAGTGCCTATCTACGGAACACAAACAATCGCGGCAGACACAGCGGAATCAACTGACCTTTCAAACACTGAGATATCTACTTCAAAAGCAGACATCACTTTGGTTGAAGCAGGTATAATGACAACATTAACTGACATGGCGAGAAACCACTCAGTATCAAATGTTGTTGCTGACCTAGGTAAGTTATTTGGTGAGGCTATCGCAAAAAGACACGACAGAGCATTAACTGCCTTGTTCTCATCTTTCTCCACATCAATTGGTGCGGCTCAAGATGAAATCGAAGTTAAGGACTTATTTGAAGCATTCGCAACTTTAAAAGCAAATGCTGTTCCTGGTCCATACTTTGGTGTGTTCAATCCGAAAGCGATCTACAATGTGAAGAAAACTTTAACTAACACATTCGTAAATCCAAATCCAGCAAATGTTGTTAACCAAGCGATGACTGAAGGTTTCATCGGCAGAATCGCAGGTATCGACATCTTTGAAAGTTCAAATGTTGTTGAAGAGTCAGCGACGAATTCAGTTAATGCAGTATTCTCAAGAGATGCATTAGGTGTAGCGGTTGCTCAAAACATCAACATAGAAACACAAAGAGACGCTTCATTAAGAGCAGAAGAAATTGTTGCATCAACAAGATATGGTGTATCAGTTCTTCACAACTCTTATGGTGTCAAACTATTAGGAGACAACCAAATCAACTAATCAGTGATTTGACCTCGCTTATTGGAAAGGGCCTTCGGGCCCTTTCTTTTTATATGCTTATTTGGTTCAATGGTCCCTCGAGGGACAAATTTATAAACAGACTGCCAAGACAACCCATGGAGATAGGTTGCAACTACATAGAGTCAGTGAGACCAGTGGATCATGTTTGTGCGTTTGACATCAAGGTTGCCAACGATATCAAATTGCGTGCCAACACACAATACCACACAAGACCACAGGCCACAATTCCAGGTTGGAACATTATTCACGACACAAGGACTGATGGTGGCAACTCGGGCGTGTTGGCCTGTTTGGTGGCAAGCCAATTGCCATCAGAGCCAATCTACATTATTGGTTGCGATTGGGGAATCACAGACACCAGCAGTGATGATCACATATACCAAACAGGGCCTAAAAGAAAATACACGAACAACATTAAGAAAAGCATAGGCGTTATATTGAAAGGCATGGAGGTATGGATTGTAAACGACTTGAAACCAGATGTGCCTTTCAATATCATATCAACAGACAAGTTCTTATCTACAATAAATAATAGCACACAAGGCAGGACCTTGTAAAAATTAAAAGAAGGACTTTTATACAATGGCACAATTCGCTACAGACACAGACCTTTTAGAATATGTTCCTGATGTCAAGAAATACGGCATACAGGAGTTTCTAACAGAACACGAAAAGACATACGACGACATAATCAGACTACTGAATATAAAATGGTGGCCAACAACTAGATTTTCACAATACGATGTGAGTGTCTTGGGAGGTAGCCAAAAACTATCACCAAGCAGACTAAATTCAAGTCAATTCACTAGGGCCGCAGTCTATCATGTATTAGCCTATCACATCTATCCCAAGTTATCATCATTCGATCCGGATGGAGATGCTTTCAGAGAGCAGATGAATTTTTACAAGAGCAGATTCGAAGAAGAATTTGACCTTATCCTACGGGATGGAGTTCATTATGACCTTGATAGTTCAGGCACATTCACTGATAGTGAGAAACAAGCATTTTATAGAGGTAGATTGGTTAGGTAATGTCAGCAAGAGAAAATATAGCAAACAACATAGTTGAACAATTGGAGAACATGACAAACCCAGCACCAGGTCATGTTTCGAGAGTGTTCTTTGATGTGCAGAAATTAGCTATCACACAATTTCCAGCAGTATTGGTTGTTTCCACACAAGAAACAAAAACAGACATCAGCACAGACCTACGACAGGGCAGTCTAATCATAGAATGTAGATGTTATGTAAGGGGCACACAGATTGACACATTGAGAAATGAAATCATAGAAAGAATTGAAGAGACACTGGAGACATCCAGGGACAGAGATATTACATTGGCAGACACAAACATACACAATGTCAAAACACAGGTCACAGACATAGCCGTGGTAGAAAGAGAACTGCCATTGGGCGAAGCGGTTGTGAGTGTTAATGTAATATACACATATAAAAAAGGAGTAGTATAATGAAAAAATTTATATCATCCGTTTGGAAAAAAATCAAAGGATTTTTCAAATGGCAGTAAAAATGTATAAAGCACAGAATTCAAAATGGGTGAAAGGCTTTGAAGCCAGAGCACATCTTGATGACGGTTGGACCTTTGAACCGTCTAAACCAAAAGCAACATTGAAGCCTAGGAGAAGAAAAACTCTCAAGGTTGAAGATGTTGAAATAAAAACAGAATCTCTGGGTCCAGAAGATTCAATAAACGAGGAGACAAACAATGGCAACTAACGCAACTTCATACACTGGAGAATCAGGTGTTGTTAAGTTCTCTGATACTTCATCTGCTGTCGCGGCAGTGGCTTCTGTAAGAAATTTTACAATTGATATGGAAACACAGGCTATCGAATCAACAGCAATGGGTTCAGGAAGCAGATCTTATCTTCCAGGTTTAAGACAATTTTCTGGAACGATGGATCTTTTCTTCAGAGACGATGGGACTGGGCAAAACGCATTACATAATGCGGCTCTTTCCACACAGGCAACATCAACAGCGATAGAACTATACCCGTCAGGTGAAACTACAGGTATCAAGCTATCAGGAAATGTTATAATCACAGGTCATTCAATCACAGCAAACTTTGATGGAATGGTTGAGGCGAGTGTAACTTTCCAAGGTGACGGAGCATTAACAAGAACAGATCTATAATGATATCTTTTAATGTATCTTTCAACGCACAAAGGGTGACTGCCAGCCTTAACAGGGATTTGGCTAAAGCGGTCCGCCTGGTATCCAAAGATCTTCTTGACAACCTCAAGAAGTTCACACCGGTTAAGACCGGACGAGCAAGAAAGGGATGGAAGGAATCCAAACTTGGTAGATTCAAATACAGAATCGACAACAAGGTGCCTTACATCGAACGCTTGGACGATGGATATTCAAAACAACAGCCACGGGGTATCAGTCGTCCGGCACTCCGTAGGGTAATTGCAAAAACCAGACGAATAGGAGGAAAATAATGTCAATTACGAGTAAAATAGCAAAACATTATCAATCAGCGATTGGTGGTGACTTGCTGAAATATCATTGTCCAGAGTGGGACACTGATATCTATTATAGAAAAACATATCCACTCAAAGACGAAGCCAAAGTATTGGAACTCCAGGCAAATGGAAAAACAATCGAGGCATTAGTCGAAAGTATCCTTGTCAAAGCCAGAGACAAACAAGGTAAAAGGCTTTTTCAAGACACTGACAGAACGATGTTAATGAATGAAAGTGATCCAAAGGTAGTAGTCCAGGTCGCAACACAAATTAACAACGCCAGACTTCAATTGACGCAGGAACAAGCGGCAAAGGAATAGAGGCCAGTGTTGAGTTAAGATTTGTAATAATGCTCGCGGACAGATTGAAGAAGTCTGTTTCTGAAGTATTACAAATGACGACACTGGAGTTTGAAATGTGGGCAGGATACTTTTTGTTTGAGGATAGGGAAAATAGAAAAACTATGCAAAAACAAAAACAACAAATGAGGAGAAAAAGGTAGTGGCCAGAGAAGATTTATTGTTGAACATAGCAGTCAAGAACCAACAGGCTCTTGGAAGTGTCAACAATTCACTCAACAAGCTTCAGAACAGCGGTCTAAAATTAAGCACGGCGATTAAAGGTGCCGCGGCTGGTTTGGCGGCGTTTGGAGCAGTCAAGGTTGGATCATTCATTGTGGCAACCACAAAAGAATTTGAAGACTTGCGGACTACCTTGAGTTCGGTCACAGGTAGCACAGAATCAGGTGCGGAAGCATTCAGGTTCATCAGTGAGTTTGCTACCAAGACCCAGTTCGGTGTTGACGACCTTACAAAGACTTTCATCAAGTTGAAGGCGGCAGGTATTGAACCAACCGAGGAACTACTAACAACATTCACAGACGCGGCGGCGGTGACCAATGACCAAATAGGATCATTGGAGGCTGTCACTGACTTGTTTTCCAGAACGGTATCAGGTGGTTTGGGACTTGAAGAGATACAGAGACTAGGAGACAGAGGTATTCCGGTCCTGGCTATCTTGGAAGAGAAACTTGGAATTACAAGGGCACAGATATCAGAGTTTGGTAAGACAGCAGATGGTGCCGCAAAGATCACCGCGGCATTCACAGAAGGTATCAATGAAAGATTTGGTGGTGCCACGCAGAACTTGGTATCAAACCTATCAACAGAATTTTCAAATGCCAGGATCGCACTTCAAGGTGTGGCGGACGAATTCGGTCAAGGTATATCACCGGCATTGAAAGATGCAGTTGGTGGATTTACTGAATTGGTCAATAACAACAGAGAAACAATATCAGCATTAGGCGAACTAACAGGAATAGCACTCAAAGGAGTTATCACAGCACTTAACCTTGTGTTGAAGGCCATAGGCACCGTAATTGATCTATTCAAAAATTTCATTGGCACAATAAGAGACACAATAACAGCAGTCACAGATTTCAAGGACAAAGTAGTCAATCAGTTTGATAGCATGAAGACTGGTATCACAGGCAAGATGAAAAGCATCAAGGACACCGTAGTTGGTTTCTTTTCACAAACAGATCAAGAAGTGGTTGGTGGTTCAATCGTGCCAGACATGGTTGATGATGTTGTAGCAGAATTCAACAGGATGGACAGATCCATCAATTCAACACTGGGCAATATGAGTATCGCCGATCAGATAGATGAAGCCATTGACAAAGATGTATTCATCCAAGCACTTGGCAGAGTCACCGCCGAAGGATTCACACCTTTGGAAGGCAAGATACAGGCAGTGACATCAGGAATAACAGCATTCCGAGACACAGCATCAAGCGCCTTGACTGATGTGATATTTGGCACAAAAAGTTTGAGAGATGCTTTGGGAGAAATAGCAGAGTCCACATTAAGGGCGTTAATACAAGGTTTTATAAATCTTGGTATCACAATATTCATTTTAGAAGATTTAGAAAAATTTTTAAGACGTGTTAAGGGCGAACAAAAGGCCATTAACAGCCAATTGAGGACAGAGATAGCATTGAGAACAGTGCTGGCGTTCCTAACAGGCGGCACCAGTATGTTACCTGGAAGGGCATCAGGTGGTCCAGTCACACAAGGTGGATCTTACGTTGTTGGTGAAAGGGGTCCAGAATTGTTCATTCCAAATAGTTCAGGCACAATCATACCCAACAACGAAGTTGGCATAAATGATGGTGCAGGCCTAGGAAGTGTTGGAGACAACATCGCAGTGACATTCAACATAAACACAATTGACGCATCAGACTTTGATTCGTTATTAACAGACAGGCAGGACCTGATCATAGGATTGATCAACAGAGGACTTGCCGAAAGAGGTAGAAGGAGTTTAGCATAATGAGTGGCACATTTCCATTACAAGCAGGATTCAGAACAACAAATTTCAGTTCTCAAACAACAAGCAGAGTGACAGTGAGCGTATCTGGCAAGACACAGAGAATAAAGACGGGACAGCAGTTTTTCACATTCAAGCTGAAGTCTCCAAAAATGACAAGGCTACAGGTTGATGCTGATTTCAGTTTCATTGCCGCACAGGATGGACAGGTTGAATCATTCACCATAGTGCCACCTGTGATCAGTTCAAGCAAAGGCACAGCATCAGGCACGGTTACGGTTGTCAATGCTACAAGTTCAGCACCAGTGTTGAGTCTTGCCGCAGGCAGTAAGAATGTTGGAGTAAGTGGTGGTTCCGGCACACTGAAAAAAGGTGACCTAATAAAATTTTCAAACCACGACAAAGTTTATATGCTGACAGAAGATGCAAACCTTGATGGATCTACGGTGGATCAGTTAAGTTTCTATCCACCATTGACAACAGCATTGACAGGTGGTGGTCAAACCATAACATACAATAGTGTTCCGTTCAAAGTTTATCTTAATTCAGATACAGCAACATTTTCAACATCAACAGACGGATTACACCAATACGAGATCAGTGTAAATGAGGAGATCTAATGACAAGAGATTTATCATCATCATTGCAGACCAAGTTGGCTGGCAGAAGTCTGTTTGCCGCGGATCTCATTGAACTACATCTTTCAACACCATTATATTTCACAACCACTAACATAGACATAGACTTCGATAGTGCCACGGCACCTGACGCAGGCTCAAACACATACCTGGCACAGGGACAATTTTTATTCTTTGGCAATGTTGTAGAAAGTTCTGACCTTCGTGTGGGACAGATAGACATGACTTTCACCGCAGTTGACACAACCACGATAGCTTTGTTGATCAACAATGTTTATATGAACAAGAGGGTGGTTGTGTATCGTGCCATACTACAGGATGATTATAGTTTCACATCAGATGATGTGTTCACGGTGTTTGACGGATTCATAATGGGATACAGCATATCAGAAACAAACACAACAGCCACCGTCACAATGACCGTGGCATCGCAGTTCGCTGATTTTGAAAGATCCAATGGCAGGAAAACCAATCCATCATCGCAACAGATACATTTTCCCAATGATGAAGGTATGAATTTTTCAGCACAGATAGTCAAAGATCTAAAATGGGGGAGGGCATAATGTCTGATTACAGATTTGAACACTGGAGCATAAAACATTTCACCAAATTCGAGGACATTGCCTACAAGGCAATATTTGAAAGGGGCATGGTGGATGTTGACTTCAACAAACAGCATTGGAACATCCATTTGAAGAACCTTGTTTCATTGTCCAGTAATATAGTCCGTTTATTATACAAAGGTGATGAGTTGGTTGGTTTTTATATCTTGCAATTACACAATTTGCCATGGAACCACAGAACACACGCCTTATTCACACTCTTACACATCATACCTGGACACAGGACGGTGCCATTGTTTGAAGCCTTATTAAGAGATGCCAAAGCATTGGCACAGGCCAACAAGGTGGTCACGATACAGACCAGTGACAAGGCATTCTTGTTGGACGACAATGATAAACTGACACTATTACACCGTGCAGGTTTTGATCAAATAGAAATGGTTTGGGAGTCAAAAGAAAATGCATAGCCAAACATACATCAAAGACCATTACCACGCAAATACAGGCGTCTGTGTCAATCTAAACACTATGAAAAGTGTCATCGATGATGTCATTGACTTCTACACACAATTTGATCGTTATAATCATTTGACCTATGTTGATTTATATCAGCATATTTCTCCAAGCATAAGAAACAACCAATATAAAATTTTCCAAACCAATGGAGAGATATGGGGGTTTGCCAACTGGGCCTATATGTCTCCAAGTGTGCTTGAAAAATTTCTAAAACAGGGTAGATTACACACATTGGATTGGATGAGTGGTTTTCACCCTGTGTATGTTGATTTCGTGGCATCAAGAAATGCCAGGTATGTGATGAAATGGTTGAAGAACTACACCGTTGAAACATATGGAGTGGGAGCACCATTATATTGGGTTAGATCTACAAAACACAAAATAAAAAGAATCACAAAAACAACAACAAAAGGTTATTGGAAATGGGATCAGTAGTTAGGAAGGTCACAAAAGCAGTTTCGAAGGCAGTAAAAGGTGTTGTCAAGGCAGTCACCAATGTTGTCAGCGGATTGGTTTCTGCCATTTCTTCACCGTTCGGAGCAAACATAGATGTCCCAGATTATGATATTGGCACAGACCAAAGTGAAGCAATTCAAGGAGTTCTTCTCAACAAAGATTCAGCGATTAGCCATGTTCCTGTGGTTTATGGCACAAGGAAACTTGGTGGCACTCGTGTCTTTGTTTCTACTGATGGCACTAACAACAAGTATCTTTATGTGGCCTTTGTGATGTGTGAAGGACAGATCAACGCATTCCAAAAATTGTTCATAGATGACAATGAAGTCACATTGAGTTCATATGCACACGGCGTGGTGGCAACACCAAGCGGTGGAGACTACAAAGACAAAATTCAAATACAATTTTTTGATGGCAGAGACACACAGATCAGTTCAAGCATACTAGCTGAAACACCAAATTGGACCAGCGATCACAAATTAAGTGGACTTGCCTATTTGGCCATCAGATTCGAATGGACAGGATTCAACACCACTGATGCCCCAAACAATAATCCGTTTGGTGGAGGCATACCAAACATACAGGCACAGATACAGGGCAGAAAAGTTTATGATGCCACAACACTCACAGCAGATTCAACAACATCACACGATACAGCATATGAAAATGAACCAACAACATTCACCAACAATCCTGTGTCTTGTCTATTGGATTATATGCGTAATTCAAGATATGGCAAGGGACTTGCCAACACATCATTTGATTTTGACTCTTGGAAGACAGCGGCGGACCTTTGTGACCAAACCGTGACTTACACCAACAGCACAACTTCAAAGGCATTCACTTGTGATGCTGTTCTAGACACCAAGAACAGCCTAATGGTGAACATAAAAATTATTTTGGCAGGATTCAGAGGTATGTTGCCATATCAAGCTGGCAAATACAAATGCAAAATTGAACACGGTGGAGATGACACAGACATCACAGCAACTCCATCAGATCCAACAACCGTATTCACGGTCACAGCAGATCATATCATTGGCGGTCTGAGACTTGAAGGAGAAAGCAAACAACACAAGGCCAACAGGGTGGTTGTGACCTATGTTGATCCTGAAGCAGACTTCCAACCAAATGATGTGTCATTCCCCGAAGAAGGTAGTGCGGATGACATCAGTTTCTTGGCAGATGACAACAATATAAGGTTGGAGAAAAGAATTACCTTGCCCACGATCACAAACAGATCAATCGCAGAACAATATGCCAGGGTGTTCTTGAAAAGATCAAGGGCACAGAAATATGTTTCATTCAACACCAATCTTGCCACATCAAACACAACGGTGGGTGACCTTATCAGGGTCCAAAGCACCACAATGGGACTGGACGGTATATTCAGGATAATGGACATGAGAATCAACAGCAGTGGCGACATACAGATTGATGCCATTGAACACCAGGCGTCAAGTTATGGCATCAGTGCCAGTGGCACTGACTATGTGAGGCCAACATTGAACTTGCCTGATCCATTCC
>CEOE01031239.1_pt1 | contig 17644 bp, 20 predicted proteins | sample 530211 | NCBI WGS metagenome assembly CEOE01 (sample SAMEA2619779, study PRJEB7988) | marine metagenome | isolation source: saline water (ENVO:00002010), including
CCCGCCGATCCCCAAACCGATATCGAGCCCGATAGAGCCGGTCGAGACGGCTTCGGCTTCAGCCACCTGCTCGTTCTGGCCGAGCTTCATGATCGAGCCCTTGCCAAATGCCTTCTCGATCTGGCCGAGGGCAGCTTCCAACGCCTTTGTCTTATCCATGGGGTCCCGTTCGATGACTCTGAGTGCTAGTTCCGACATACCCGATCCTCCATATCCCACAAGGACGCCTGCGATGGCAATCAGCGCAGCCCCACTTGTCCGATTAACCCTATGGACGGGGCTGAACTGAAATTCGGATTACAGCATGTACCATTTTTGTTCTCTTTTGCAAGAGCATATTCTTCTTTTGTTCACGTTCGAAATCTAGGATTCATTTTCCAACAGCCCACGACATTTTGCGTTTGGTCGACAAAATCCGGATTTTGTTCTCATCCCGTTCCATTTCACCATGCGAATCAGGAGAACATCATCATAGCGGGTGGAGTACATCCTTCACAGTACCGGCGAGCTGTTTCAGGCTGAAGGGCTTCGGCAGGAAGTGAATATTGGTGTCTTCCTCGATACGCTGACGCAAAGCATCCTCGGAATAGCCTGAAATGCAGATAACCCTCAGGTCCGGCCTATCCTCGCGCACTTTGCGCACCAGAGTCGGACCGTCCATCCCCGGCATCACCACATCCGTGATCAGCAGGTCGATATCCTCGCTCTTGTCCGACAGTAATTGCAGGGCCGCCTCGCCGTTGCGCGCCTCGATAACCTTATAACCCTTGTTCCGCAGAGCCCGCGCACCGAACAGACGGACCGGGTCCTCGTCCTCTACCAGCATGATGGTTTCCACCCCGGTCAGATCCTTGCGGGATTCGGTGCCATCCATCTGCCCGTCGCCATGCCGGCTTAGCTCCTCCTTACCCTCGTAGGCAGGCAGGAAAACAGAGAACGTCGTGCCCTCTCCAACGATACTTTCGACCGAAATGAAACCGTTGATCTGCTTCACGATGCCGTAGACGGTCGAGAGGCCGAGACCGGTTCCCTGCCCGACCTCCTTGGTCGAAAAGAACGGCTCGAAAATCCGGCCTATGATCTTCTCGTCGATACCAGTTCCGGTATCGACCACATCGAGCTGCACATAGCGTCCGGCAGGCATCATGTCGTCGCCACGCCGGACCGGCGTATGCGTGATGAAATCATGAGTCTGCATTGTGATCATGCCGCCGCCGGGACAGGCGTCACGCGCATTCACGACCAGATTGATCACCACCTGCTCGAGCTGTCCCTGATCGACCCGGATCGGCGCGAGCTCGCGGCCGTGGGTAATCTTCAGAACGATGTTCTCGCCGATCAGACGGCGTAACAGGTGCGACAGGTCGGCAACGGTCTCGGTGACATCAAGCACCCGCGCGATCATCGTCTGCTGGCGGGAAAACGCGAGCAGCTGGCGCACCAGATTAGCCGCCCGGTTGGCGTTCTGCTTTACCTGCATGACATCCGAGAAGGATTGATCCCCGGGCCGGTGACGGGCAAGCAGGAGATCGCAATACCCGTTCATGGCCGTCAGCAAGTTGTTGAAATCATGCGCGACGCCGCCCGCGAGCTGGCCTACGGCCTGCATTTTCTGCGACTGGGCGACCTGCGCTTCCAACTGACGACGGCGCCCAATATCGATCAGGTATACGACAAACGTCGCGCCATCCGGGCCTTCCCCGCTTTGAAGAGAACGGCAAAAAACGGCGACCTCGATACCATCACCGCCTTCACGATCGACGAGCTGAACCTCGATATTCTCACCGTCGGCGGATGCTCCTTCCAGAAAACGGATCGCGGACTCGCGATCTTCCTCATCGATAAGATCAACGAAGAGCCTGCCCCGGTCCGCCGCCCCCGGCCCGGTACCTTCGACCAGCACGCTATAGGCCGCGTTTGCGTGAATGGTTTTGAGATCAGGTCCGAGAAAAAGAATACCCGCCGGGGCGTAATCGAGCGCCGGAGCGGTCCAGCTATCCGTTTCGGGTAACAGCAACGCCAGAATGCTTCCGCCATCTTCGGCATCCCTGTCGAAGGCAAGCTGCACCTGCCAAGCGGATTGCCCCTCCACCGCCGGTACTGTTCCTGCCGTGACAAGCACTCCCGGATCTGCCGCCAGAGCCTGCTCCATGTGCTTGCTGACCATCAGGCGCAGCCGGAGGACAACCTTGTTTGAAGCAATATTATCCTCGTCACCTGCTGCAAACAGCTCGAGGAAAGCCTGATTGGCAGACAGAAAACGGCCTTCTTCGGAAAATCTGCAAACCGGCAGCATAGGCGTAGCTTCCGCTTTCTCCGCCTGAACTAGCTCAGAAAGCTCCGCATTCAGGGATGCAACGTCCCCCCGCAACTGTTCACGCTCCGCCTCCAGCGCCCTGACAGTCTCACGTGTGCGCCTGAGCTTGACTGTCGCAGCGACGCCAATGGCGGCGGCCACCAAGAAGCCGCTCGCAGCGGGCACAATCATCGGGTCCATCCGGTTCCCCCCAGAGAGCGGGACACTTGCGCGGTACGCTTAAAGCGCCTTCCGCTCTCGTTATTTTCTAATTTATAGAGAGATATTCGCGGGCACGTTCGATTTGTTCATCTTGAAGACATAGCTGATGACCTCGGCCACGGCCTTGAAATATTCTTCGGGGATTTCCTCGTCTATTTCGGCATTGTCAAACAATGCCCGCGCCAACGGCCGGTTTTCGACGATCGGAACATCACTCTCCGTCGCGACCTCCCTGATTTTCAAGGCAACGGCATCCACCCCCTTGGCAACGACCTTTGGCGCGGCCATTGCGTCCATTTCATATTTCAGCGCCACGGCAAAATGGGTCGGGTTCGTGACCACGACCGTGGCATTGGGCACCTCGGCGATCATTCGCGTGCGAGCCCGCTCCGCCCGGAGCTGTCGCAGCCTGGCCTTCACGTGCGGGTCGCCTTCAGTCTGCTTGTGCTCGTCCTTCACTTCCTGCTTAGACATACGCTGCTGCTTCATGAACTCGTAGCGCTGATAGAGGTAGTCTACGGTCGCCAACACACCCATTATCGCCAGCACGCCGACGAACAGCTTGATCGCCACCCAATGGGTTTCATTGAGCAGTTCCTTGATGTCCATCTGCACCATCAGCTCAACGCGCGAGAATTCCGGAGAGATGATCAGATAGGCGACGAAGCCGACCAGGATCATCTTCACGATGCCCTTGAGGAGCTCAACGACAGATTTCAAGCTGAACAGACGTTTTGCACCGGCGATCGGCGAGATTTTCTCAAGCTTCGGTTCGATCGCTGCCGGAGCAATCAACCAGCCGATCTGCGCAAGAATCCCTCCAGCCGCCAGAAAGACAAGAAGCCCCAATGCCGGTGCGACAGCGATCCCTACATTGAGCAGCGTATCGTAAAGCACCGGCCCGACGGCGCTCATGTCGACACGGTCGGGGCGCTCGATGAAAAACAGCAGCGCGCGGCTCATATCCGTCAGCAAGTAAGGCCCGATCAGTCCCACGATCAAAGTAGCCCCCAAAAGGACGGCGAAGTTGTTCACCTCCTTGGAGTTGATGGTGTTACCTTTCTCCCGCGCCTGGGAAAGTTTTCGCGCAGACGGTTCTTCTGACTTATCGCTATCGTCGTCGGACATGCCAGCGGCTCCGCTAAACTTGCTGGCCGCAACATCAGAGCTGCGGCACCACACATTAGGTCGGGATCACGTAACTCCCGATATTCGCGCCATAATACTCTAAAAAGACCAGCATGGCCCCACTGAGAACCAAAGAAAGAACCACCAGCCCCATCACTACCTGGATCGGCAGCGCGACGAAAAAGATCTGCAATTGCGGCATCAGCCGCGCCATGACCCCCATCACCAGATAGAAAAGCAGCCCAAGCACAATGAATGGCGAAGAAAGCTGGACCGCCAGCTGGAAGCTATTCGCAATGATCGTCGAAATCGCGTCGGCAAAATCCGCGATGGGAAGCGGCTCACCCGGAGGAAACAGGGAGTAGCTGTCAATCAGGGCACGGATCAGCAAATGGTGCAGATCCGTAATCAGTAGCAAAAGGGTCGCGATATTCAGCAGGAAGAAGCCAGGCAGCGAGCCCTGCGTGGCAATGGCGGGATTGAAGATCTGCGCATTCGCAAGGCCGGTATTCATGGCGATGATCTGTCCCGCTGTATCCATCGTCAGCAACAGGATGCGGGCGACAAGCCCGAAATAGAGCCCGACGACCATTTCAAGAAAAAGCAGACGCACCAGCTCTGGCGCACTCGGCGCCAACGGGATTTTATCTCCGATCAAAGGAGCAACGACGAGGCTCAACCCGATCGCCAGGGTCAGCCGGTAACGGACAGGAACAAAGGTCTCCCCGATCCCCGGTATGAGCATCATTGTCGCGCCCAACCGGCTTAGAACCAGCAGAATGATATAGACCTGGGTCGGGAGGAAATCCTCAAGAGGCATGAACCTGCGCCCGCCCTAGCCGAGCGATATTATTTTGTCTGCGATGGACTGCATGAAGGCGTTTATCGTGTTCAGCATGAACGGCAGGAAGAAAATCAGGCCCGCGAACACGATGATGATCTTCGGCACGAACACCAGTGTCATTTCCTGCAACTGGGTCAGAGCCTGGAACAGGGAAATCAGCAAGCCGATGGCAAGGCCGAGCAGCATGATCGGCGTCGACATTGTCAGCATTGTGATAACGGCCTCTCGGCCGATCTCGATGGCATCAGCTTCGTTCATGGTTTCATCCCGGCCACGGTCTCATCCCGGCAAACATGTGCAGCCCGGCAATTCCTGCCGGGCAATTCATGACCAACCGATTATGCCCCGAAAAGGAGCCGCAAGCGCCATCAAACTGGCATGCGGATGACTTCCTGATAGGCCTGAACCATACGATCCCGCAGAGTAACGATTGTCCGCAGCGTGATATCCGCGCTGTTCACCGCCTGCACCACGTCGGTCAGATCCGCCTCACCGGCGATCCCCTTCATGGACATCTGCTCACCGGACTCCATGACGCCGACCGCATCCTGAGCCGCCTGCTTCACAAAACTGGAGAAATCGGTCCCGACCATGTCGGCGGATTTTGCTCCGTCGGCACCTGGAACCTTACCGATTCCGGCAGCTCCGAGCACGTTTCCGATATTGCCTACCATGGAAATCTCCATTTCAATTCAGCCTGATATTACTCGGAATCAGACGTTCTTTCCAGTCCAGCCGGATATTTAGCCGCGTAACAGATCGACCGTCCGCTGCAGCATGCTGCGCGCCATCTCGATCGAGGAAAGGTTGGCCTCGTAACTGCGCTGCGCTTCCCGCATGTCCATCATTTCGATCAGACTGTTCACGTTCGGGCGACGTACATATCCCTCTTCGTCAGCCAGCGGATGGAATGGTTCGTAAGCCAGCTGGAAATCCGAATCGTCCCGCCCGATCTTCGCGACGCGGACCATTTCGGCATCGTCCTCCCGGTTGAGGTAATTCTCGAAGACGATGGTTTTACGGCGATAGGGGTCCACGCCCTTGACCGAACCAAGCGAGTCCGCGTTGGCCACGTTTTCGGAAATGACCCTGAGCCGGGTGCCCTGGGTCCGCATACCGGACGCGGAAATCTTGATTGCAGAATTGAGATCCATGACTTGATCCTTTCCTGTTTACCGAGGGGCCTGTTTACCGGGCGCCGCCACCGAGAGCGGTGCGGAACATACCGATCTGTTTGTTGTAGAGGTTCAGCGCGAGGTCGTACTGCAGCTTGGTGTCCTGCACGGCGATCATCTGTTCTTCCAGAACAACGCCGTTACCGTTCGGGCTCGCTTCGTAAACTTCCTTGTAGCCCTCTTTATCGATGCGGAAATTGTTGCGCGGTGTGGTTCCGGTCATGTGACTGCCTTCCGTCACTGCGACGGGAAGCTTGGTCACCTGCTCAACCTCTCGCTTGAAGTTGATCGGCGTAAGGTCCTGTGACCGGTAGCTCGGAGAGTCGGCATTCGCGATGTTTTGCGCCAAGACGGACTGGCGTTCGGAAAGCCAGTTCAGCTTGTGTTGTGCCATGTTCATCAGTGTCAGATTGGTGATCGACATATCGACTCTCGCTCGCGCACTTTTCGTTCATCTCAGAGAACTTTGACGGCCCTCGCAACGATAAAAGCAAACATCGTGCCAAGATTGGCTTGTTTAGGTTGGGCGCCCGCGCGCATATACTTGCCCAGATGACAGACCGTACGCGAGACCTGACAGGAATTTCGGTGTCCGACGCAGAAACCCTCCCAGACCGGGAGGGACAGCGCGGCACGATGGAGCGGCGTGCCGCCAAGGCCCGGCGTGAGGCCAACGCGGCAAAAGACCGCCAGATTGCAATCGCCCTCGACCACGATTCCGGGACTGAAGACGCACCGCGGGTAATCGCCAAGGGCTATGGCGAGGTTGCGGAAAAAATTCTGCGCCTTGCATTCGAAAACGACGTGAAAGTACGGAAAGATCCGGATCTGGCCCAGATCCTCGCCGCCGTCGAAGTGGATTGCGAAATTCCGGTTGAAGCCTTTGCCGCAGTGGCCGAGATCCTTAGCTATGTTTATCGCGCCAACGAGCGGGTCCGTGTCGAGGAGCAGAAATGACAGCCGCCAACCCTGAAAGCCCGGAGAAACGTCTGGCCTCGATCCGTGCACGCCTGGAGGCAGCACTGCAGGAGCCGTCATCGACCATCTCTGGCGCACTAACCGGCCTTGAAGCCGATGTCGCATCGGTTTGCACCACCATCCCGGACCTGCCTCCGAAAGAAGCCCACGCCCTCGCTCCGGAAATGAAACATGTCATTGGGCTGCTTGAATTGCTGTCGGAGGCAATGGCCAAAAAGGCGGCTGAGCAGCCGCCCGCCTCCGATTCCGCGAACTTGCACAGGAAAGCTGCGGCTGCCTATGGCGGTAAAGGGCGCCGCAAGGGCTGACCGCGTCCCAACGAGTCGCCTTGATTTCCGGCCCTGCCCGGCTTCTCCCTCCAGCTCTCCCGTACTTCGCATCATCGACGTCGGCTTGCCGGTTCCCATCCGCCACACCTTGTGAAATGCTTTCCCCATGGGTTTCGATATTTATGTTCGATTTTTCCTCGGCTTCGCCTTTACGATCGGCTTGATCGGCGTGGTCTATTGGGTTGCCCGCCGCTATGCGGGGCGGCTTGGCATTGTGCGCGCCCATACCGCCGGGCGTCTCTCCGTGACAGGCCAGATATCTCTCGACCCGCGCCGCCGTGTGATGCTTGTTCGCTGCGATGACCGCGAATATTTGCTACTGCTCGGCCCCAACAATGATCTGGTTATCGAATCCAAAGCAGGCACAAGCAGCTTTCAGTCCGCCTTGAAAGCTGCCGGCACGACCGACGAGCCGGCTGAAACGGGAGAACAGGCATGAGGCAGGCCCTTTTCGCCGGCCGCCGGCCGCATTGGGGCTATCTCGCGGCGGCTGTCGCATGTATTGCCCTGACCGGCCTGATCGTGGCTCCGGATGTCGTCGCGCAAACCCTGACCCTGGATATTGGTGAGCCCGGAGGCTCAACAACAGCGCGCCTGATCCAGCTTGTCGGCGCTGTCACACTGCTTTCCATCGCGCCCGGCCTGCTGGTAACCGTCACATCCTTCACCCGTCTGGTGATCGTCTTCTCTCTGCTGCGTACCGCCCTCGGCACCCAGCAATCGCCGCCCAACATCGTGATGATCAGCCTCGCGCTGTTTCTGACCGGCTTCATCATGGCGCCAACACTTGAAAAAGCGTGGGAGGATGGTATCTCCCCGCTGATTGAAGAGCGCATAGACGAGTTCGAAGCCTTCGAGCGCACTGCCGAGCCATTTCGGATCTTCATGCTCGGTCAGGTCCGGGACAAGGACCTGCAGCTCTTTGAGGATATTGGCGGGGTCGGCCCGGCGGAAGTCGGCGCCAATGCCCCTCTGAAAGTGCTGGTGCCCGCCTTTATGATCAGCGAACTCAGGCGCGCCTTCGAAATCGGCTTCCTGATCTACCTGCCGTTCGTCATCATCGACATGGTCGTGGCATCGATCCTGATGTCCATGGGCATGATGATGGTGCCGCCGGTCATCGTCTCCCTGCCCTTCAAGCTGATCTTCTTTGTTCTTGTGGATGGCTGGTACCTGATCGCCGGAAGTCTCGTCCGCAGCTTCGGCGCCTCGTAGCCAGGCACCGAACACTCCGCTCTCATCCGGCGAGACTTAGTTTGTCGCACTCAGCGGCTTGTCCTTGAGACGGTCCCGATAGGACGTCAGGAAAGCCTGAAACCGGCCAATCTCTCCAAACCGGTCCGCCAGAGTGCGGAAATCATCGAGGTCTCCCTCGGTCTTGTTGGTGATCAGTCGGAAAGCTTCACGGAACGGCGTATTATCCATCTGCTGGGTGAAAATCTGGCGAACCCGGCTCAACTGCTCAAGGTTGTTGCTAAGCGACAGGGATACGGCCCAGTTCAGGATCAGAGTCGCCGCGCGGTCGTCGATCCGCCGCCCATCCTGACCCGATCGCCCAACCAGGCGCTGGAAAACCTCGGCGGCTTGACCCCAGCGCTGGGTGCGCCAGAAAATATCGGCACGCAGCAGATCGGCATCCCGGCTCTGGTCGCGAGCAAGCAGCCTTAGAGCTCCGTCCGCATCTCCCAACTCAAACTCGGCACGGGCCCGGAGACGCTTCCGCTCGAGCGCCAGATCCGCCCCCATACCGGGAGCGACACTTTCATCCAGGGCGGAAAGCGCTTCCTCTGGCCTACGATCCAGCAGACGGATCAGGGCGAGCCTGGCTCCAACACGCGCCTTGTCTCCCCCCTGCAGACGGAACTTCACCTGCCGTTCCAGCAAGATGGATGCGCGATCGAGCAAATCGACCTGAACCAAACGGTCGGCCAGCGTCTGGATGATCTCGTCTCCACGGGCGCCGACGGGAGTGAGTTCACGGAACTGATCGTAAAGCGACAATGCCTGGATCGGCGTCATCTTGTCAGAATCGCCTTCCGTGAAGATCCGGCTAAAGGAATCGGTCATCTCCTCCGCGACCTGCTCCGCATAGAGATTCTCCGGGAAGAAAGTCACCGCTTCACGCAGCGCATTCAGCCCGTCGACATATTCGTTTTCTTCCAGATAAAGCTTGCCCAGTTCGCGCAATAGATCGAACTCAACCTGATCCCCGCGCCACGTGTAGCGCAGGCTCTCGAGCCCGGCGATGGCATCCACTCGGCTGATCTGGCCGGCCCTCAGGCCATGCTCGATCAGCGCTCGCTCGGCACGGACCCGGGACCAGCGGTCCAGCCCCTGGGACAGGCGGCGCCAGTAGTCCAGCGCCGTATCGATATCACCCGATGCGTAAAGCACCCGTCCCCGAAGATAATTCAGGCGGGACTGCTCCCCGGGTGTCGGCTGTCCTTCGGCAACAACATCGATGAAAGCGCCGGCGCCACGATAATCGCCGGCACGGATCGCCGCCTCGGCCGCCAGCAGCGCCATCTGTGTCGCGATATTTCGCGGATATCCGCCGGGTATTTCACCGGCGCGGGCAAAGTGCTCGACCGCTTCCGGCCACCGTCCCTGAGACGCCTTCGTCGCACCGCGCCATAGCTCAGCCTCAGACAGACCGCTGAGATTGCGGTCCATCAAATCTTCCTCGGCCTCCTTATAGCGCCCCAGCATGAAATGAGCCGCGCCACGCAGCGCTTTCACGTCCGGCCTGCGGGAGAGCTCCTCATCCTCGACCTCAATCGTCCGAAGCAGCCCCATGGCTTCCGCAGAAAGACCATGCGCGAAGTAAAAATGGGCCAGCTCCAGGCGTGGACCACTACGCGCGATACTGGTCGCTTCCGAGATCCGCCTCTGGATCGCCTGCTTTTCCTGCAGGAATCGATCCGTGTCACCTTTCCGCCAATTGCTGAAATCGAATATCCGGCCAGGTGCGAGTCCCGGCGGCAATCCATCAATACGTTGCGCGACCTGATCGTCCGTCGATTGCTGCACGTTACGCGAAATCGTCATCCCCCCAAGCTTGGTGATGGCAACACCATCCGGCAACGACCGGATGGTGACATCATCCGCCAAAGGCTGAACAACCACGCCTTGCGCTGAATTCAGAAGATTGAACTCAGTGAATTGCCGCAGGCCGTCGACGCCACGGCTGAGGGACGCAACCGGCACGACAAACAGCTGATCGCCGATCTCCGGGTCTCTGATAATGACGGTCGCGCCGTGGTCCTCGAGCGGAATAAAAACACGTGGCCCCTGCGCGCTGACCAGCTGCGTTTCAACCCGCACCGGTACATCCGGCCGGCTGTTCTGGGGCCGAAAATCGACAATCCAGACCGCATTGTCGCGCCAAACTCTCGGATTGACACCTTCGACGGTGGGGAACCGGACGGCCGATCCTCCATTAACGGGAACCTGAATTTTGTCGCCGAACAGCTGATAATCGACACTATTAACGCCCTTGAGATCAAACCGTGCGGGCGCTCCGAAAACGACCCACACATAACCGGCCCGCGCGAATACCGCTGCGGCGACGGGCTGCGTCCACTCAAAACGAACCGAGACGATATTGTTGTCCTGCGAGGCCGTGACCGGAATGACCGGACCTTCGATCACCCCCTGATTCCCCGCACTGAGGCTGGAGACCAAAGATTCACCATTCTGCATCAGGGCCTTCAGATCGATGTCCTGAAGCCGCGTCGCGGTTCCAAAGGCTTCTGGCTCGATCTCTGGTGTGCCGGCCGACGCCGCTTGCGGTTGTGCTTCCGACGCAGCGGGCTCGGTCTCGGTGCCGGCGGCAGGAATGGATGCAGTGGGTGCCGGGTTTTCCGCCGTTTCGGTGGTCCGGGGCGCAGTGCCAGGCGCTGGTGCAACCGATGCCGGAGGCACGGCAGCTCCAGGCGCCCCGCCCGCTTGCGGCTGCAGCCCGAACTGGGCGGCGACCTGTTTCGCTGAATCAGTGGCCTGATTTTCCGGCACCTCTGCCGTTACCGGCTCTACCGGTGCAGCACGAGGCGCCGGCACGGCAGATTCTGTCGATGCGGATGCGGACAATCCCGTTCTGCTCGGCTCGCCCCCCTCCACCACATCCAGAACGACTCGCGTTCCGCTGGTGAAATGCCGGACTCCGTCACGAGCTTGCAGCGGGATCGTTACATCGATCGCATTACCGCCAGGAACCGAACTGAAATTCTTTAACCGATCAGGAATGAAACGCCGGACCTCTTCATCATTGATCCAGGCCGGGTTTTCAAACCGAATGATCGCACGGTCCGGTTGCTCCGAAACGCTATAGGGCGTTTGCTTCGTCCAGTCGAAAACGAAGCGATAAAATTTGTCGTGTGCGCCAGTCCGTACGGACAATTCAGGCACATTCGGCGGTCTTGGACTCGCCGCCGGCGGAGCATTTTGTGCGGGTGCTGGTGCGGGTGCCGCTGCCGGAGCAGGCTGGGCAGGAGCCACAGCAGCTCTCGCGGCCGGAGCAGGCGGCACGGCGGCAGCCGGTGCCGGAGCATTTCGATCGAAAAACTCCAGGACAACCGATGTTCCCACCCGGCTTGAGCGAAACCGCGGATTCCCGGTGAGATCAATCAGCACCGTGCGGTTGTCGTTATCGAGGCTGACCCCGGAGATAAAATTCCCTACACCACCGGCCACCGGACCGAAATCGGCTGCGACCGGGCGATTGAACACGATAGCCAGAGTATTGCCGAATTTTTGCGCCTCGTAGCCGACCCGTGCCGGCCAATCAAATCGCAGGCTATCGATACCATTCGCGCTACCGCTTGAAACACCAACAGTCTGCGCTCCGGCAGAAGCCAATGTCATGAGCACCAGACATAGTGCGACGACGGTCCGGATCACGGCAGACCGAATCGCGGCAAACCGCATCCCCGCCCCCCCCCAAGTGACGCACTCTCTCTCCTCACATATGAGCTGCCGCATGGTCATCGCCGGTCCCTCTCGTGATAAATCACGAGATCTACCCGCCGTGCCCTGCGATATCGGTCTTCGAGCGGCAATGATGTGTCTATTTCTCCAAATTTTCCGTCAGCAGCACCTCTGACTTCTACCGGCTTACGATAACCGAAGCGCTGAAGCGTGTCGGCAACAGAGAGAGCCCGAGCAAGCGACAGGTCCCAATTCGAGCGGAATGATCCGGATGGCGATGTGAATGGCCGGGGGTCCGTGTGCCCCACAATGTCGATCCGGTTGTCTATCTGGGACAAGGCGACGGCAAGATCAAAAAGCGCTTCCTCTCCGGAAGCCTGCATATCCGCCGCGCCTGGCTGGAAGAACACATCGCTTGCCATGGACAGGACGAGCCGGCCGTCCTTCGCCGTAATGCTGGCATTTTGCAAGATGGTATCGCGAGACATGGCCACTTCAAGAAGCCGTTGCAGATAGCCGAGATCGAATCCCGTCCCCGGATCCTCGGTCTCAATGCTTTCCGGCATCAGCGCTTCACGCGATCTTTTTTCCGACTCGGTAGAGAACGCGGACCGAAGGGATGCCGTGAAGGATTCCCATTGTGGGGCATCCGGCGAGGTCATGGAGAACAGCAATACGAAAAACGCGAGCAAAAGCGAGACCAGGTCGACAAAGGTCACCATCCAGGTGCCGCCCTGTTTGCTTTCGCTGCCACCACGCCGTGCCGTTCTCCCTCTCATCGGGTCCCGCGCCCTTCAGCGCCGAGATGGACGGCAAAACGGACCGAATCCGAGCGCGGCAACTCGCGAAATCCGATGGAAACGTTCGCGCGAGGCGTCCCCGATGCAATCATGATTTCGGCCAGCCGGGCCGCTCTCTGCCGGGCCAGAAGCATTTCATTCCCCGGCGCGGGAACATTGAACCAGAAGCGGAGTTCGGCTCCGTCACGTGCTGTCTTGGGTGCTAAAACGGCGGAGACACGCTTTGAGAAATCGCGGAATTCAAAGATGGGGTCGATCCGGTCAGCTTCGAACAGGCGCCCGGTTTGGAAATCTATGTAAAAGGGGTTCCCTGACCGCTCCTGGAGGATATCGGTCTCGCTCAGTAGCGGGGTGAACGCTTCGAGCAACTCTTCCCGCAGCCCCTTGTCCTCGACTTTACCGGGCTCGCCCTCGAAGACGCCCTCACCAGTGCCGCCTTGCAGCACAGATGCAAAGCTCGAACGCACACTATCGAGCACATGTTCGCTCTTGCCCGACTGACGGGTGGAGATCGAGTTGAGAAAAATGAAAAACGCAAGGAGGAGCAAAAACAGGCTCAGAAACAGCGGCAAGCTGCCGAGCTGGCTTGCACCACGCGCCTTGTCTTCGCCTTGGGCCATAGACTACTTGTTGAGTTGGTCCATCAGCGCGTCAATTTCTTCCTGGGTCTTCGCATCGGAAGGCAGCTGAGGCCCGTTCAACAAACCCTCTTCTGAGAACGGTTCACTACCTGATTTTTCTACATTTTCCGGGTGTTTGTCACGATTTCTTTTCGTCCCGGATGAAGCATTGCCCTGAGCGTGTCCCGTATGGGCCATTACAGCCTCGACCCGATCCGCAACACCGTCGAGGGTCTTATGGATCCGGCCCACTCTCTGGCCGGTCAGATCCTGAAAACCGCAAGCCTCGAAAATCTCGATAATTGCTTCGCCAACAGCCTCGGAAACTGCCTCCGGCATCCCCTCCCGCAACTCGTCGATCTTTTCGACGGCTGTCAGAATTCGCTCGGCTGCCTCCTCGGCAACCAAGGCCATTGCATCCAGTTCCCGCGCTGCTTCCGGCAACAGATCCTCGCGGATTCCGTTTTCAGTCATAGACAACTACCCCGCCCTGTAACCGTCTCAGAGAGTAACAGCTATCAGAAAGCTCCGATAACCGCGGTCATCTTCGTCTTCAGCGTCTCTGCATTGAACGGCTTCACGATATAGTTGTTCACGCCAGCCTGCTTTGCAGCCACAACATTCTCGGTTTTGCTCTCGGCAGTAACCATAATGAACGGAGTGCTTTTCAATTTGGAGTCTGCCCGTACTTCCTTGAGCAGCTGGAGGCCCGTCATCGGCTCCATATTCCAGTCGGAAATCACAAGACCATATTCGTCGCCGCGACGCAGCATCTGCAAGGCAGCACTGCCATCGCTCGCTTCGTCCACATTGTTGAAACCAAGCTGCTTAAGAAGGTTCCGAATAATACGCAACATTGTCTTGTAATCATCGACAATGAGAACCCTCATGCCCTTGTCGACAGCCATCGGCACCTCTCCATTTTCATACAGGGCCGGATCCCGTCCGGCTTTCGATTAACCAACTCACAGACACTAACAGCGATCCTGTTAAAAGGTCGTTAATGCCTGATATACCGATGGAATACTGCGAATAGCAGGCTCCCGGCAAGCAAAGTCTAGCTATGCGTTTGTGAGCGCACAATACGCGGAATAAAATCAGTTGGTGTTGGGGATGGTCCTGCGCTCGGCGATTCGCGAAGTCACTTCCTTCGCTTTCTGCGGCCGCATATTGGCGAGTACGGACGCGGATTTCGACGCCTTCATCCGATCAAAAACCCGAAGCAGGATGCTCATATCCAGCTCGTCGAAGATTCGCGCCGCATCCTTTGGCTTCATTTTCTCGTAAATCTGCACGAGACTTTTGATCTCTTTTTCTTCCTGCTCATCGTAGGTCTTGATCAACCCTTCGATTTCCGTCCGGACCTTCTGCAGCTCGACAATTTTCTTGTCTATCCGGTCTTCAGCCGCCGTCAGCAGGCCTTCTTTCTGGATGACGGTCTGCTCCCGGGCATCCAGTTCCTTGCGCCGCTTCGACAGGTCCTGCAGCAGCTCGATTTCGGAGCGAGTGAAGAGAACAGGGTCGAGCGGTTTGTCTCCGTCATCGCTTTTCGCTGGCTCCGTTGCCTGTGCAAGCTGTTGTGTCTCAGCAGTACGCTCCGCATTTGCTGAAGTCGGTGCCGGGCTGTCCGCCTCGGCGAACGCGGCAACGCTGACCGGTGATTTTCCATTCTCCAGAGCATCCCAGATGCCGACGACCTTAACCCCCATAAGGAACAGGGAAACGATAACCACGACAGGGAGAACACGGATAAACGCGCCGGAGCGCCGGACCGGTTTCCTCGGGACACCAGCTTGACGGTGATCCCCGGCGCGAGCTCCCTCTGCTTGCGATTTTTTCCCCGCCGCACGCCGCGCGGGAGCTTTGCCCTTAACGGCCTGACCGCCCTGGATGCGCGCGGCGTTCGGTGTTGCAGTCTGCGCGCCCTCTTCCGGCTGCGCTGCAGCTTTTCGTCCCTGCCTGTCATATGCCATCAGCGTGCGTTCCTCAGTGCTTTGAGTAGCTCTTCCTCGGCTTCCGAACGGGGAGAGGCCGCATCATCGGTTGGCGCGGTCCGGCCAGCTCTTGCCGATTCCTGAGCCCGTCCTACGTCCTGACCGCGCCGGGCCGCCGGTGCAGGACGTTTCGATGCCGGCTTTCTCGCCGACTCGGGCTTTGCCGCAGCATTCTGAGCCTTAGTTTCCGCCGGAACGACTTTGGTACCTTCACTCGCAGTCGCAAGGCGTCCAGCTACGATATCGGCACGCTCAACAAGAAAAGCAAGTTCATCCCGCAGTGCTTCCGCCTTTGATGCAGACTCCCTGAATACCGCCTTACCGTTCTCCCCCGCATTGCGCAACCCCGCCGTTGCCGCTTCCGCCCGCGCACAGGCAACGTTCAGCTTGTCGACAAAAACTTCCATTTCGTCATGATTGCCGCGCAATCGATTGAGTTTACGGTTCAGGATCATCGCATAGACGATGGTGGCCAGCAGCAGCACGACCAGAAGACCATCAAGGATCAGGGGCAGGAACGTTTCTGACATGCGGCCCGCCTACATCTTTCGCAGCTTCTGCTTAATCTTGACCGCGATGTTGCCGTTGCGTTGCCCCATCCCGCCAACAAAGAGCGGGACTTCGCCGCATCGCATGTCGATCGTCGATTTCGGGCTGGCATTCAGCAACAGCTTCGTGCCCGGCTTCCAGTTCAGAACATCGTTCAAAGACAGGACAACCTGATCCAGCACCGCTTCAAGCTCAATATCCGTTGCCCACAATTCGTTCGCTAAGTGAGTTTCCCAGATGGAGTCACGACCGAACTTCTCCCCCATGAACATCTGCAAAAGCAGCTCACGGACCGGCTCCAGAGTGGCGTAGGGCAGCATCAGTTCAAGACGCCCGCCGCGATCTTCCATATCGATACGAAGCCGCGCCAGCACGGCCGCGTTCGCAGGCCGGGCAATGGTGGCGAATCGCGGATTAGTTTCCAGGCGATCGAACCGGAATGTCACCGGACTCAACGGATCGAAAGCAGCGGACAGATCGCTCAGCACGACCGTAACCATGCGCTCGACCAGGTTACGTTCGATCGTGGTGTAGGGACGGCCTTCAATACGCATGGCCGCCGTCCCCCGGCGCCCCCCCAGAAGAACATCGACGATGGAATAAATGAGAGCCGAATCGACAACGAGCAGGCCGTAATTATCCCACTCTTCCGCCTTGAACACGCTCAGCATCGCCGGCAGCGGGATCGAGTTCAGGTAATCGCCGAAGCGGATGGAGGTGATGTTGTCGAGCGAGACCTCGACGTTATCGGACGTGAAGTTACGCAGGCTTGTCGACATCATCCGGACGAGGCGGTCAAACACGACCTCGAGCATCGGAAGACGTTCATAGGAGACCAGAGCCGAATTGACGATAGCCTGAATGCCCGAGGTATCGCCGTCACCGCCGGCACCCTCGTCAAACCCAAGCAGAGAATCGATTTCGTCCTGGTTTAGAACCCGGGCGCCGGTACCGCCGCCACCAACATCATCGTCCTCGTCGTCTTCACCCATCGCCTCCCATTCGGCGGCGAGATCATCATCGGCCATGCGAATTCCTCACTGAACCAGCATTTCCTTAAATAGCACATCCTTCACCCGCGCCGGACGAACCGCCAGGTTCACACGCCGGAGCAATTCCTCACGCAGGCGATACATCCCGGCTGACCCTTGCAGGTCGTCCACGCGGAGTTCACGTAAATATACCTGAAAGTTGTCCACGATACGCGGCAAGTTCTGATTAACGACATCCACATCCGCCGGATCGCTGACTTCCAGCGCGATTTTAATCTTCAGGAATGCCGTTTTTCGGCTGTTCGTATTCAGGTTGACGATAAGGTCGGGCACCTCGAAGAAAATCGCCTGAGCGGAAGATTTTTCTTCCACGATCTCCTGGGGCGCTTCTCCAGCCTCAACTTCGGGAGGAGGCTCCTCACCGCCAAGCATACCAAGCATGATTGCCGCGCCCGCACCCGCGCCGACAAGGAGCAACAAAGGAAGCAGCACGAACAGGATGATTTTTTTCGGGCTTAGTTTTCGGCTGGCTTCTTCCTCAGCCGCTTCACCGCTGTCCTCAACGACTTCGCCTTCCTCGGCCATGCGTTCCGTCCTGTTCCAAGCCCATTAAAACAGCCAGTAAATGGCTGAACACAGCAAAACGTAACCAGCCTGAGCCGACGGGCGCACTAAACATACGATGCGCGCAGCCCCGAACGTCGGGAACCTCAGACACAGCTAGAGAGTAAAGCATATAATGCACCAATTCTCCATATTTATCATAAACTTCGCGAAATGAGCGAACCCAG
>CEOE01005716.1_pt1 | contig 17414 bp, 10 predicted proteins | sample 530211 | NCBI WGS metagenome assembly CEOE01 (sample SAMEA2619779, study PRJEB7988) | marine metagenome | isolation source: saline water (ENVO:00002010), including
GGAAGCACGCCTCGACAAGCAGAACATGGTCGAGCGGCTGAGCTGGACAGGCGCGATGCTCTACGACCTGTGCAATGCGAGACTGGGCGTGTGTCGACCCGCGAGCGCGGACCCGATCTCGCTCATCGACCTGTTCGACGAGGATGTTTCTCGCTCGGACCTTGTCGAGGCGCTCAACAACATGCAGCAGCCCCGCGACGCGTTCAAGTTCATGTACCGCGTGTTCAACGAGCACTGCGCGAGCGTGACGGCCGAGGACGGGCGCTGGAAAATCGCACGCCACACGCTCGATCGTGTCCGCCGCGACGAGGCCGAGCGCGTGATGCAGTTGCAGCGCGGGATTCGCCCGGCATAGGATTCGTAATGCATTTGGACATGGGATCGTTGATTGCTGGCTTGTTTATCGCCGCGTTCTCAGCAGGAATGTCTGCAGCAGCGACATTTTCGCTCTTTTACTTCAGCAGAGAACAGCAATATCACTCAACGCTTAGTGATCAATACGGGCGTCTGTTTAGTCAATATCGCAATATGAGATCATCGGTTCTGTGCAATACAAACCGTCATGATGCGGCGACAGAGATTTATGCAGCCATCCTGAGTATTCAACTCATCGACCGTGATCAATCCCGCATCGAAAAGCTCGAAAACATTCGTGCGGCAGCAAAAGTTCTAGCGGAGCATCTGCCTGCTTGGGGCGTGTCAACAGAATGCGACACTCAGATACAAGAACAACTCAATCAATTCCATGAAACGATTGAAGCTCTCATCCCCAAACTCCGTAATGAGCTGATTGCGAATCGTCCACTAAAGAATTTTGTGACCTAATCAAATCCGCTCGATCTCGACCCCGCCGGGGATCGAACGCAGGAACGACTTGCCGTAGCCGGTCTTGAGTACGCGCGGATCGAGGATCACGACCTGACCCGTGTCGGTCGCGCTGCGGATCAGTCTGCCGAAGCCCTGCTTGAACCGGATGACGGCACGGGGCAGCGCATCGTCGCGGAAGGGGTCGCCGCCGGATTCGCGGATCTTCTCGCCGCGTGCTTCGACGATGGGACGATCGGGCGGGTCGAAGGGCAGACGGGTGATGATGACATTGCGCAGGGCGCTGCCGCGCACATCGACGCCCTGCCAGAAGCTCGCGGCCCCGAACAGCACGCCCCGATCGTGATCGCGGAACTCGTCGAGGATCTGCGTGCGTGAGCCATCGCGCCCGTGCACCCACACCCGCATGCCCAGCGATTCCAGCGGCCTGCGCAGGCGGTCCGCGGTGCGGTGGAGCAGCTTGTAACTGGTGAAGAGCACGAACGCGCCGCCGTCGGTCGCGACGACCTGGTCGTGCACACGGGAGGCGATCGCGTCGTCGAAGTTCTCTTCGTTGGGGTCACGGTTCCGCTGATACCCCGGGCTGGGCACGGTGGTATCGACGATCACCCGGACCTGGCTCTTGTAATCGAAGGGCGAGCCGAGTTGGAGGGTCTTGGCCCCCTCCGCGCCCAGGCGGTTGAGTGTGTGGGCGAAGGCGGTCTCCGCATGCTCGGGCTCTTCGTCCTCGCTGACTTGGCGCGTGGAGAGCGTCGCGCTGGTGAGAACGACGGAGCACTCCTGCCCGAACAGGTGTTCGCGGAGGAGCGGGGCGACCTCGATGGGCGAGCACGAGAGCGTGACCTTTGGGCCTCCCCGACCGGTGCCCTGCGTCGATTCGACCCAGTAGACGCAGTTGGGAAGGGTCTGCTCGAGCAGCGCGTGGGCGTGGTCGCCGATCTCGGCGGCGCGGATGGAGTAGGCGTTGAGCTCGAACTGGTCGGGCTCGCGGGTCACGATCTCTTTGAGGCGCTTAAGACGCACCGACAGGTCGTTCATCGCCTGCGACAGATGGTTCTGAATCAGGTTGGGCTCGCGCATGCGCCCGTTGACGAGCTTGCCGGAGGTGCTCAGGCGGTACAGGTCATCGAAGAACCCCTCGCACACCCGCCGGGCGTGATCGACGAGCTTGTGCGCCTTGGCGATGGGTTCCATGTCGCCGGCCTGCAGGGCGATGTCGCTCAGGTAGCCCTTGCCGGTCTTGGCGTTGTAGAGCTGGTTGAGCAGGAACTGCACCCGCCACTCGGTGAGGCGCAACCCGAAGTGGTCCGCGGCTGCGTCTTCGACCCCGTGCGCTTCGTCGAGGATAACATGGTCGTAGTCCGGCAGGAACCCCGTGCCCATGGACCGCAGCGCGAGGTCGGAGAAGAACAGCGCGTGGTTGCACACGAGGAGCTGGGCCCCCTCCATTTCGCGTCGGGCGCTCTGGTAGAAGCACTCGTTGTAGTGCGGGCACTTGCGTCCCATGCAGTTGGCACTGTCGCTCATCACATGCGTCCACACGCCCTGTCGCTCGAGCTGGGGGAGCGTGGAGAGCGTGCCGTCCTCCGTGTCGTACGCCCAGTCCTCGATCTGATCGAGCGATCGGCGTTGGGCGGGCTCGCCCAGCAGCTTACTCTTGCGCTCGCTGGCGAGCTTGAGCCGCCGGATCGACATGTAGTTGCCGCGCCCCTTCACGAGGACGGACTTGCACTGCCCGAACTGCTCCAATGCCCGGTCGAGCAGCGGGATGTCCTTCTTGACGATCTGCTCTTGCAGCGCGATGGTGTTGGTCGCAACGACGATGGTCTCACGGTTCTGAATCGCCCGCATCATCGCGGGCACCAAATAGGCAAAGCTCTTGCCGACCCCCGTGCCCGCCTCGACGAGCAGGTGCGAGCGTTCGTCGAGCGTGCGCTCGACCGCCCGCGACATCGCGATCTGCTGATCGCGGGGCTCGTACCCCTCGCCCAGCAGCGTGGCGATGGGGCCCGCGTCGCCCAAGATGGATTCGACGCCGATGCTCATTTCGCGTGCGCCCGTGCCTCTTCGGTATCCTCCCCCTCCAGCTGCATCTTGAGCAGCTCGGCGTACCGCCCGTCGTGCTCGAGCAGCTCGTCGTGCGTGCCGACCTCGCGTACGCGCCCGTCCTCGATCACCACGATCCGGTCCGCGTGGCGGATGGTGCTCAGGCGGTGGGCGATCACGAAGCTCGTCCGCCCCCGCATCAGCCCCGCCAGCGAGTGCTGGATCAGGCGTTCGCTCTCGGTGTCCAGCGCGCTGGTCGCCTCGTCGAGGATCAGGATGCGCGGGTCGGCAAGGATCGCGCGGGCGATCGCCAGGCGCTGCTTCTGCCCGCCGGACAAGCGCACGCCGCGCTCGCCGATGCGGGTGTCGTAGCCGAGGTCCAGATCGGTAATGAACCCGTGGGCATTCGCGGCCTTGGCCGCCGCGATGATGTCCGCCTCGCTCGCGTTACGCTTGGCGTAGCCGATGTTGTCGCGGACTGTGCCGTCGAAGAGGAACACATCCTGCTCCACGATGCCCAGCAGCGCCCGGTACTGCTCGATGGGGATGTCGCGCAGGTCGATCCCGTCGATGGTGATCCGCCCCTGCGTTGGGTCATCAAATCGCGCGATCAGGTTGCACAGCGTCGTCTTGCCCGCGCCCGAAGCGCCGACCAGCGCGATGGTCTCGCCCGGCTCGATATCAAGGTCAATATCGAACAGCACCGGCTCGCCGCGTCGGTCCTCCGCATGCTCGCCGGTATCGGTCGCGTCGTGTTTCTTGGTCTGCGTCGGGTAGGCGTAGGTCATGCCCTCGATCGCGATCCGCCCGTTGACCAGAGCCGGCTCGATGGGCGTGGTGGGCGTCGTGTCCTCGAACTCGCGTTCCTCAGCGAGCAGGTCGAGCACCCGGTCCAGGGCCGCAAGGTTATTCTGCACATTCGTGGCGCTGGCGACCAGCGCCTCCAGCGGGCCCAGCAGCGCCAGCAGGTAGGCTGAGAAGGCCATCAGGTCGCCGATCGTCAGCACGCCGTCGATCACCGCGCCGCCGCCGTAGATCAGCACCGCGACCGAAGCCATCGGGATGAGCATCATCCAGATGATCTCCACGCCGCGTGCCCACCACCAGGTGTACAGCTCCTGGCGTGCCAGCAGGTGCCCCTCGCTCGTGAAACGCGCGGCCTCCGCGTGGCGCCGGTTGAACGCGCGGACCACGCGCATGCCCGAGAAGGCCTCGGCGCTCATCGCGTCGATGCCCTGTCGGCGCGTGCGGATATCGCGGTAGAGCGGGCGGATCTTGGTGATCCATGTCTTGTGCGAGAACCAGATGACCGGGATCATCAGGATCGCGCCGACGACCAACCGCCAGTCGATGAGAAGCAGGATGAACAGCGTACCGATGAGCTGGGAGATCGCACGCCACGGGTTGTAGATGAGCGAGAAGATCAGGTCGCCCACGCCGCCCGCGTCCTCGCGGAGGATCGACGATACGCCGCCGGACTTGAGTTGATAGATGCGGTGCAGCGGCAGGCGCGACGCGTGCTCGAACACCCGTCGACGCAGTGACACCTGCACACGCTTGGTGATGCGTGTGCACTGCCAGCGTCCCCACATGCCGATGATGACCGAAGCGCCCGCGACCGTGACCATCGCGCCGCCGAGCATCCAGATCAGGCGCATGCGATCGCTGCGCTCGGCGCTGAACTCACCAACGAAGTCCGGCAGCCCGGTCGGGCCGGGTGAGTCGGTGATGATGTAGTCGATCGCGATCTTGGTCGCGTAGGGGATCAGCAGCCCGAGGAGCACCGAGACGCTCAGCGTGACCAGCGACATCGCGACCACGCCGCGGAACCCGGTCAGCAGCGAGATGAATGCGCCAAAGAGCCCGACAAACGAGCGTTTGGCCCGCTTGGCGCGTTTGGCTTCCGCCCGCTCATCCACATGCTCGTGCACGCGCTCCTGGGCGGCTCGCTGCTTGCGTTGCTTGAGGTACTGGCGGAAACGGTTTCGGCTTGAAGATCGAGAAAGACGCACGGCAGATCCTATCCACCGTGCGCCCTGACTGCTTGGGGATTGTTCGGCTTATCCGCTTATCGACGCCGACGGGCCATGAAGACCCCGCCTACACCGATCAGCGCGAGCGAGCCCGGGGAGGGCACGGCCGCCTGAGAGAACACCACGCGGAAGATCGCGTCGTTGTGGTCCATGTCGCCGCTGGGGTAACGGATGTCCTCCACCCCGACCACCACACTCAGCGGATCGCTGGCATCGACCTCGAACTGGGGCCAGTCGGTCGGGTCGAAAGTCTCGAACGCATCGATGTTGCCTGAGATGATCTCGTAGCGGAAGTCCACCCGCTCGCCGGCGGCGAAGAGACGCGGGATGCGGTAGACCTGCTCAGGCGTCGCGTTGTGGTTCGTCCACAGGGTCTGCGGTGCACCCTCGAAGGCCGTATCCACCCACTGGACCTCGCCCGTGTACCCGGCGTTCGATCCGCCCCAGACGATGTCGACCTGGGCGTTGCCGAAGGGTGCGAAGATCCCTGGGTCCTGATAAATGTCGGCGTTGCCAGTTGCGGCAACGGCGGCGACGATAGCGAATGCTGCGTGCGTGCTCATGGTCTTCATTGGATCACACCTTTCTGTGCCGTTGATCTGCGTTGCCCTGCCCCCGAGCCCGGGCTGATCCAAGCGTCGAATTCAATCTTGTATTCGCCAGTTGATCACGCGATGGATCTGGGTGGGTCCCCGTACGAACCGCGCAACCCGACCCAGCTTCACTGGCGACAACCCCCCGCGTCCGGTAAGGTATGGAACTGGATTGAGAAGTCTGTATAGAAAGGAATGGGCCCATGGGCGGCACCAAGAAGATCGCGTTGCACTGGCAGATCCTGATCGGTCTGATCCTGGGCGTCGTCGTCGGGCTGATCATCAACGCGGCATGGGACGCGGGGACCTGGTCTTCGCTGGGGGTCGATGATCCCGGCGCGTGGGTCGCTGGCGGACCGGCCGACGGCGCGAATGAGGACGCGAACTTTGTTGCCCGCGTAACACGCTTCGTACGCGATGCCAACGGCTTTATCGGCGATCTCTTCCTCCGTGGGCTGCGGTTCATCGCCGTCCCGATCGTGGTCTTTTCCCTGATCGTCGGCGCGTCGAGTCTCAATGATCTCTCCAAGCTCTCCCGAATCGGGGGGAAGACGATCGGGATCTACATCGTCACGACGGCCATCGCGATCACGGTGGGGCTCGTGTTTGCCAATGTCGTCAAGCCCGGCTCCACCCGGTTCATCAGCACCGAGACCCGCGACAGCTTTGTCGATCAGTTCGGTGCGGATGCGGACGCGAAGGTCCTCGCGGCCCAGAAACCCGATGTGTGGGATACGGTGCTTAATATCGTCCCCAAGAACCCCTTCGAGGCCATCGCTGCGGGCAACATGCTGCAGGTCGTCTTCGCCTCGTTGCTGGTTGGGATCGCACTGACGATGATCAAGCGCGAGAAGGCCAAGCCGGTCATCGCGTTCTTTGATGCCATGACCGATGTGGTGATCAAGGTCGTGGAGATCGTGCTGATCATCGCACCGTATGCGGTGTTTGCGCTGATCGTGGAACAGATCGCGGAGCTCGGGCTCGACATCCTCGGCTCGCTCGCCGTCTACTCGATCACGGTTGTCGCGGGGTTGGCGACCATGATGTTTGTGGTCTACCCCATCGGGTTCAAACTGCTCGGCGGTGTTGGCTACGGGCGATTCTTCTCAGCGATGTCCCCCGCGCAACTCCTCGCGTTCTCCTCCGCCAGCTCCAGCGCGACGCTTCCCGTCACGATGGAGTGCGCCGAGCAGCGTTTGGGCGTGAAGGAAGAAGTCAGCTCGTTCGTGCTGCCCATCGGCGCGACGATCAATATGGACGGCACCGCGCTCTATCAGGGCGTCGCGGCGGTCTTCATCGCCCAGCTCTACGCGATGGACCTGACAATCGCGGATCAGTTGACGATCGTCCTGACCGCGACGCTCGCCTCCATCGGCACCGCCGGCGTGCCCGGCGTGGGGATGATCATGCTGGTCATCGTCCTCCAGAGCGTGGGAATCCCGCTCGAGGGCATCGCCGTCATCCTCGGCGTGGACCGCATCCTGGATATGTGCCGCACAAGCTGCAATGTGACGGGCGACGCGATGGTCTGCTCTGTCGTTGCCAACTCGGAAGGGGCGTTGCTGTCCGAGGCAGAAGTGGCGGCCCGCGCCGATCACCCACTCGATGAGGATCCGATCGAGGAAGGGCGGCTGGACTGATTCTGGGTGCCACTACTCGCGGCTTGCCGCGCAGTAGTGTCTCATTCGTTCAGAATTGATCACTACTACGCCGAAGACGGCGACTAGTGGCACCCCCTGACTTTTCGCACCTCCTACACTTCCCTGATGAGCACGCAAACCCCCGAATCCGCCGGCATTGTCGATCCGTCCGCTGTCCTCGATGAGCGTTTCAAGGACGCGATCTCGTCCGTCCTCCCGGATCTCCCCCGCGAGCAGATCCAGACACACATCACGCCCTCGCGTCAGCCCAAGTTCGGGGATTTCCAATCGAACTGCGCGATGCCCCTCGCCAAGCGGTTTCAGATGCAGCCGCGCGAACTGGCAGCGAAGATCGCCGCCGCGATCGATGTCTCCGGTATCGCCGAGCCGATCGACGAGTCGAGCATCGCCGGGCCCGGGTTCATCAACATCACGCTTCTTCCAAGCGCGATCTCTGATGCATTGGGGACATTGGATACACCCGATCTGGGGATCGTCGCGCCGGATTCGCCGCCGACGGTTGTCGTCGATCTGTGCGGCGTGAACCTCGCGAAGCAGATGCATGTCGGGCACCTGCGTTCAACGGTCATCGGCGACGCGATCGCGCGCCTGTACGAACGCCTCGGGTACAAGGTCATCCGTCAATCGCATGTCGGCGATTGGGGACTTCCTATCGCGATGGTGGTGCAGAAGCTCATCGAGATGGAAGCAACGGGGCTCGATCTGCAGGGTGTCACGCTGGCGCAGCTCAACGGGATGTACAAGCGAGCGCAGGCCGAGTGCAAAGCGGAAACCCGCGCGGTGCAGATCCTCGAAAAGGTCGGCGGGCACCCAAAGGCGTTCGCCGAGCTTGAGCTCCGCATCGAAGACGCCAACGAGCACATGGAGCGTGCCAAGGCACGCCTGGTGGCGCTGCAATCGGGCGATGAAGAATCCGTCCGCGTCTGGCAGCGCATCTACGACATCACGATGAGCGCGTGCCTGCACACCTGCGCCCGCCTGCACGCCAATGTGACCGACGAGCACAGCGCGGGCGAGTCCACCTATCGCGACGAGCTGGGCGATGTCGTCCAGGACTTGATCGATCGCAAGATCGCTCTAGAGGACGACGGCGCGCTCGTTGTGAAGTGCGACGGGATCAAGGAACCCACGATCATCCGCAAACGCGACGGCGGGTACCTCTACGCGACGACGGATATGGCGGCGATCAAGCGGCGCGTCGAGAAGTTCGGCGGCGACATCGTTGTCTACTGCGTCGACTCGCGACAGTCCCTGCACTTCAAGCAGGTCTTCGCCGCGGCCAAGAAGGCCGGCTACGCCAAGACACGCGGCGGGCAGGACGCGACCCTCGTGCACGCGATGTTCGGGTCCGTCATGGGTGAGGACGGCAAGCCCCTCAAGTCCCGCTCGGGCGAGAACCTCAATCTCTCCGATCTGCTCGACGAAGCGGTATCACGCGCGGAAGCAACGCTCACCGAGCGTTCGCCGGACATCACGGGCAATGAGCGCAAGCAGATCGCCGAGTCCGTTGCGATGGCGGCGGTGAAGTACGCGGATCTATCCATAGAGCGCATCAAGGATTACATCTTCAGCTTCGATCGCATGCTCGCGTTTGAGGGGGACACCGGCCCGTACCTGCTGTACGCGTTGGTCCGCATCAAAAGCATCTTCCGCAAAGCACAGGACGCGGGCATCGATACCTCGGGTCTCGATGGTGCATCGTTCGATCTGCGTGACCCTGCCGAGAAGGCGCTGGCGCTCAAGCTCCTGCGCTATCCGAGCGTCGTGGAGGGCGCCGGGCTCAATCATGAGCCCAACCGCCTCTGTGCGTTCGCGTACGAGCTTGCGTCAGGCTTCAGCTCGTTCTTCGACCAATGTCCTGTCCTCAAGAACGACGACGAGGCCCTGCGTGCGTCGCGCCTGCGTCTGTGTGCCCTGACGGGCCGAGTCCTCGAGGATGCGCTCACCACGATCGGGATCCCGACGGTCGAGCGGATGTAAATCTCCTATTCTGTCTTCAGATCGGTGATCTGTTGATCGCATCCGGTCCCGCGAGCGAAGAATACGGTTCATGAGTACCGCCCCGATCACCGCAATCTCTGCATCGAACGATGAGCAGATCGCCTCGCGCCCCGCGACGCGTGCGACCATCACGATCGGGACGCACTTCCTCGTCGATGTCTTCTCGTTCGTCGGCGTGTCCCTCATGCCCCTGCTCGCGGTCACCCTCGGCATGAGCACGGAGCAGAAAGCCCTCTTGCTCGCGCTCGGGTCGCTGTGCTCCGGGGTCGTCCAGCCCATCGTCGCGTGGGTGAGTGACAAGTTCGATACTCGGGTTGTCGGCACCCTCGGGTTCGTCGTCGCGGTGTTGTGCATTGGAAGCTTCGGGCTCGCGCAGAACTTCACCCAGCTCGCGATCCTGTATTCTGTCGGCGCTGCGGGCATCGGCGCGTTCCACCCGCCCGCGGCCGCGATTACCGGGCACCTGGGCGGGTCCAAGCGTTCCAAGTATGTCGCGTTTTTCTTCCTCGCCGGCATGGTGGGGGGGATGACGGGCAATGTGCTCATCCCCGAGTACATCGCGATGATGACCCCTCGCGTCGACGGCATACCCGATACAACGAGCGGGCTGCGTTCGCTGCTCTACCTTGTCCCGATCGGTTTGCTCGCCGCGATGGTGCTGGCCAAGGCAACACACTCCGTCGGCCACCGTCACAATGGCGCCCACGCGACGCATACCGAGTGGGACTCGCACGAGAAGCGACAGCGATGGTTCGCGGTGGGGGTGCTTTATGTCACGAACATGCTCCGGTTCAGCGTGAACATGGCGCTCGTGTACTTGCTGGTCGAATGGGCGGGGGAGATCACCTTGATCCGCAACGACGCGGGCGTGATGACCGAGGCGCTGGGTCTCAAGGCATCCAAACTCAATGGGATCCTGCAGGCATCGATGCAGGTCGGCATGGGCGGTATGGGCATTGTCCTGGGGCTCATCCTCTCCGCGAAGTACGAGAAGTTCGCATTTATCGCGTTCCCGATCATCGGGGCCGCGGCCCTCTTCATGATCCCTCGCGCGCACCTGATCGCAGATGGGATCGAGGTGCCCTTCGCGATCGGCGCGACGATCTTCACGGGTATGGGCTTCGGTGCCGTGATCCCGGTCAGCATCTCACTCGCTCAACGCCTTTTGCCCCATCGCACGAGTCTCGCATCAGGCTTAATGCTCGGCGGAGCGTGGATGATCGCGTTCACCGGGCCGATTCTCGCAGAACTGGTCCATAAAGGGCTTTTGAACAAGCCAAGCGCACCGCAATGGATGCTCGACGGCGCAGGGACACTCCCCGGCTGGATCGGGGACCCGTTGCTCGAAGGCATGGGTTTGACTGCCGGCTTTACCTGCACCTCGATCGTGTTATTGGTCGCGGGCCTGATCGCAATGCTCCTCCCGGGCGAAATCATTCGCCGTGTTGCACGGCACTGAAAAGCCCCTTGAACGGGGTGAAAAAACGAATGTAACAGGATTGCAACACCACTGTGACATCAGGGTGACAGCCTCGCGTTGATCTGGGTTGTATGGATATGCGTACAACAAGCGGGTCTTATCCATTGAACGCAGGAGATCACACATGACACGCACGCCGAATCGTTCGTTCCACGCCCAGATGATCACAAGCACGATGATGCTGAGCATGCTCGCGGGGGGCGCGATCGCGCAGAACCAAGCAGCCACACCCCCGGTGCAGACCGCGGAGCTGCCGATCGTGGAGGAACCGCGCACGGTCACCATCACGCCCCAGCGACCCGTGCGCCCTGGCATGATCACGCAGATCCGTGCAGTCGATGTCGATGTGCGCATCACGGACGCGCTCGCAACCACGACGATGCAACTCGTCGTCGAGAACCACGGCACCTCAACCAGCCAGGCCCAGCTCGTGCTCCCAGTCCCTGATGGCGCAACGATTCGCACCTTTGGGATCGACGGGATCGGTGACGAACCCACCGCCCGGCTGCTACCGCGTGAGGAAGCGTCCCGCCGATACCACGAGATCGTGCGTTCGATGACCGACCCGGGTCTGCTCGAGTTCGTCGGCAACGCGCTGATCCAATCGAGCGTCTTCCCCGTCGAGCCCGGGGCGCAGCGCACCATGACAATCGTCTACGAACAATCGCTCGATGCGCACAGAGGGCGCGTCGAGTATGTCCTCCCCCGCTCTGCATCGCTCGCGAGCTCGGGCGTGGAGTGGACGATCGACATCGAGGTCGAGAGCAGCGGCGCGATGGGCCCGGTCTTCTCCCCCTCGCACCCGATTGTCACGAAGCCCATCACCGATACGCTCATGCGGGTGGGCGTGCCCGTGCTCGATGAGCCCGGCGCGTTCCGGATGTATGCGGTCCTTGGATCCGAGCAGGACGCGACGGCACTGCTCTACCCAGACAACGCGGGCGCGGACTCGGGGTATTTCATGTACATCGCGGATGCGCCGCGTTACGAGGACCTCGCGACCAACGGGTTTATCGATCGTATCGGGCGCGAAGTGACCATTGTCATCGACCGCTCCGGGTCAATGGGAGGCGAGAAGATCCAGCAGGCACGCGAGTCCGCCAAGCAGATCGTGCGCGGCATGAACATGGGCGAGTTTGTCCGCATCGTGGACTATTCCGACGAGGTTCGCGCGTTCGCGGACAAGAGCGTCATGCTCACGGAGGAATCGATCGATCAGGTCATCGCGTACATCGATAACATCCAATCACGCGGCGGAACCAACCTGCACGGTGCCCTCGTCGATGCGCTCAGCGCTGACCCGGCGCCCAACACCCTCCCGATGGTGATCTTCCTCACCGACGGGCTCCCCACGGTCGGCGAACGGAACGAATCCGCGATCCGCAAGGCGGCGCAGGACGCGAACGCATCAAACCGGCGTGTGTTTACTTTCGGCGTCGGGTTCGATGTCAACGCGCCGTTGCTCGACGGCATCGCACTCGACACCAAGGCCGAGTCGACCTTTGTCGCGCCGGGCGAGGATGTCGAGATGAAGGTCGGGCAGGTCTTCGACAAGCTCGATGGGCCGGTGATGCTCGATCCGATCTTCGGTGTCCACGCGATGGATCCATCCCAGGATGATCCAACACTGATGCAAATCGAGCCGAGAGAACTGGGGGACCTGTTCTCGGGATCACGCGTGGTCGTGCTGGGCCGATACAGTGCGTTGCCGGAGGGCGAGATCAACTTCTGGGTCAATCAGAACAGACTCTATTGCGGCACCGGCATGACGCCGGAGCAGATGGAAGCAATGAACAAGCCCCGGCTCGAAGCGGTCGTGAATGCCACCGACGCCAAGATGCAGCACGCCTTCGTCGCTCGGCTCTGGGCCCAGCAGCGGATCAACGCGCTGATTAACGAGATCCGTCTCGCCGGCGCCAACGGCACGGAGCCGGACCAGGAACTGGTGAACGAGATCGTCCGCCTCTCGCTCGAGCACGGCATCATGTCCGAGTACACGGCCTTCCTCGCCGACGAGTCCATGGGGCTCGCGGACGCGCTCAACGCGCCCGGTCGATCGCAAACCCGAACGAACTTCAACAGCGGGAACCAGCAACGCACCGGCTCATCTGGCGTGTCGCAGGCCGTGAACCGCAAGTTGCTGAGTAATATGGAAGCATTGAAGGTCCAGACGGATGCCGAGGAATCGCAGGGCGACGATTACGCCTACGCAGGCGGCAAGGTCCAGAGCACAGGCAACCTCACCTCGAACACATACTACAGCGAGGACATGAGCCGGGTCCGGGTCCAGAGCATCCAGCGCGGGCCCAAGGGCACCATCTACCGTAAGAATAGCCAATGGGTCGACCCGATGCTGGGCGAAGACGCATCGCTCGAACCCGAGCAGACGATCGAGTTCGATTCCGACGCGTACTGGACCCTCGTGGACGATCTGGTTACGCAGGATCGCCAGTGGATCCTGAGCAACCGCGGCGAGATCTACTTCCTGAACCACGGACAACGCGTCCTCGTCAAGAACCCCCAGTAATGCCGATACCATCACTACGCCCGCTGTGTGCAATCACGGGCGATCACGAAAGGATTCCCACATGATGTTCAACCCTCGCACCCTCACCGCCGCGACGATCGGCGTACTCACTCTCGCCTCGGGATACGCGATGAGCGACGATGTCGCACTGACGATCTATTCCACCGCCACCCCCGGCGCGATCAACCCCGACCTCTACCGCCCCGTCCCGGGCAACGGGTCGTTCGGATACAACCGGTACAACCAGATCCCGGGCTACGCGATCGTGAAGCAGCAGCGATCCCTCGACATCGAACGCGGTGTCTCCAGCCTCAACTTCTCCGGCGTGGCCGCGCTGCTCGACCCGACCACCGTCCACTTCGAGTCGCTCGACGACCCCGACGGCACCACCGTCCTTGAGCAGGATTACCGCTTCGACCTGCTGAGCATGGACAAAATGCTCGAGCGCTACATCGACAAGCAGATCATCCTCAACGGGCAGGAGGTCACCCTCATGTCCGTCTCGGGCGGCGGCATGCTCATTCAGGGCGATGACGGCGCGATCCAGTTCGTGCAGGGTTATGACGGCGTCAAGTTCCCCTCGATCGCCGACGGGCTCATCACCCGTCCCACGCTCAACTGGATGGTCCAGTCTGATCGCGGTGGCGAACAGGACACGCGAATCTCCTACGAGACCAAGGGCATCACCTGGTGGGCCGATTACAACCTGATCTACGAGGAAGGCCGCAACGCCAACGAGGGCACGATCGACCTGAGCGCCTGGGTGTCCATCCTCAACCAGTCCGGCGGTAGCTACGAGGACGCGAATCTCAAGCTCGTCGCGGGCGATGTGAACCGCAGCCAGTCGCAGCAACCGCGCCAAGAGATGATGTACGCGCGCGACGCGATGGCTGATTCGATGCAGAAAGGATTCGAAGAAAAGGCCTTCTTCGAGTACCACCTCTACACCCTCGGCCGCCCGACCACCATCCCCGATCGCTCGACCAAGCAGATCGAGCTGTTTGAGCAGGCCACCGAGATCCCAGTCAAGAAGCGGTTCCTCTTCGACGGCACACAGCAGTACATGTACTACGGCGGCGGCCGCCAAGAGAGCGAGCAGTTCGGGATCGGAGGCGATACCAAGGTCCAGGTCTTCCTCCAGTTCGATAACAAGGAGGACGAGGGGCTCGGCATGCCCCTGCCCAGCGGGCGCATCCGCGTCAGCCAGCTCGACGAGGGCGACGGCTCCTTCGAGTTCATCGGCGAGGACACCATCGACCACACCCCCCGCAACGAGGAGGTCACCATCAAGCTCGGCAACGCGTTTGATGTCGTTGGCGAACGCCGACAGGTCAGCTTCGAGCGCGGGCGAAACTGGATGACCGAAACCATCAAGGTGAAGATTCGCAATCAGAAGGAAGACCGCGTCGAGGTCCACATCCAGGAGCACCTCTACCGCTGGTCCAACGCGAAGATCACCGAGATCTCGCACGATCACAAGATGCTCGATGCACGCACTATGCACATCCCCGTCGATGTGGGATCCGAGGACGAGGCCGTCGTGACCTACACCGTGCACTACAGCTGGTAAGGGAGCCCTATGTCGCTCGGCGTGATCATTGTGGTTGAAGACGACAACGCGATTCGGCGCGGGCTCGCCGACGCGTTGTCGTATTCCGGGTACACCGTCCACGACGCTCCAGACGGGGCGGCCGGGTTAGAACTGATCCTGGGCACCGAAGCGGACCTGGTGCTGCTGGACATCATGATGCCCAAGATGGACGGGCTCGAGGTCCTTTCCCGACTGCGCCGCGCGAAACCCGCGCAGCCCGTCATCTTCCTCACCGCGCGCGGCGAGGAGTACGACCGGGTCAAGGGGCTCAAGCTGGGGGCCGACGACTATATCGTCAAGCCCTTTAGCATCGACGAGCTCACCGCCCGAATCGAAGCCGTGCTCCGGCGATCGCCGGGTCGTCCGAGCGGGCAACGGACGACGACCATCGCGGGGCGTGAGATCGACTTCGAACGGCGCGAGGTGTCACTCCCATCTGGAGTCCGCCGATCACTCACGGAGCGCGAGCACGAGGTGCTCAAGTTCCTGTGTTCCAACACCGGCCGTGCGATCTCCCGCGAAGAACTGCTGCAGACCGTGTGGGGGCTCGACCCGCGCGGGACGCACACGCGCACCGTGGACATGACGATCGCACGCCTGCGTGAGACCCTCGATGACGAGCCGGGTGATCCCAAGGTCATCAAAACCGTGCGGGGCAAGGGATACATGATCGTTACGGATTCCGGTGAACCTCGCGGGGAGGACGCGTGAACACTCGGCGGGTCATGACCTGGGTTATCTTCTGGAGCAGCGTCGCCCTCGCGCTGGGCGCGCTCGCATGGGTCAGTGTCGAGGTTGTGTCTCTCGAACGACGCGAGGCGGAATCCCGCGCCCAAGCATCTCGCGAAGAATCGATCCGCCGTGCACTCTGGCGTCTGGACTCGATGATGGCGCCAGTCCTCGCGATCGAAGCTGCCCGTCCAATCGAGGACTACTCCAAACTCCAGTCATGGTCGATCGACAGCAGCACCATGAATCAGCTCCGCGTTGGGACCCAGCTCGATACCTACGCCACACGCTACTTCAACTTCGCAGAGCATCCCAGCACATTGGATGGGATGAAGTTTATTGAGAGTGCCCCGCAGTATCTGCTCGAGATGAGCGAGAACCGGAAAGAAGATGAGACGCCAGAGGAGGTGTCCACAGAGAGTTCGAAAGCCGCGGAATCCGATTTCGATGCCCGCAACCGGATCGCACAGATCGCAACCCAGAACGCCCCGCAGCGGGGTGTGGTCACAGAGGATGAGAGTACGAGGAGCGATGCGGAGCAGGTGCCGCAACCCGAGCAGGCGAAACTGCTATCCGATAGTCTTCAGAGATCATCAAACCCTCAGGGATTCGAGATGGCATCATCGCTGGCGGATGAGATCGCTGGCGACGCGCCCCCCCCGCCGGGCGCCGGTTCGCTCACCCCGCGTTGGATCGAACGAGAAAACGAGCTCCGCCTGGTCCTCGTCCGCGACGCGATTGTGAACAACCAGGCGGTATTGCAGGGGCTTGAGCTGGATTGGGAGAAACTCCGCGCGGACCTGCTCGGATCGATCGCCGATGTCCTTCCGGAGGCAACCCTCGCGCCATCGAGCACCGCCTCGCTCGGCGCATACCGGATGGCCACCATCCCCGTCGTGCTCGTCCCGCCGCCGGAGCAGTTCCGTGTGGCGTGGTCCTGGTCGCCCGCACGCGTTGGGCTCGTGATGACATGGATCGCGATCATCGCCACAATCGTCGCGGTGGGGGTTGTGCTGCGTGCCGCGATCGTGCTCTCCGAACGACGCGGGCGATTCGTCAGCGCCGTGACGCACGAGCTGCGCACGCCGCTCACGACTTTTCGTTTGTATTCGCAGATGCTCGCGGACGGGATGGTCTCCGACGATCAGGTTCGCGAGGAGTATCTGAGCACCCTCAAGCGCGAGAGCGAACGCCTCACGGGCATCGTCGAGAATGTCCTTGAGTACGCCCGCCTCTCTCGCGTGCGATCGGGCAAGGGCAAATCCTCCGGCGAGCAGACCCTCTCCCCCAGCGCGCTCGTCGCCCGCTTCCGCCCAGCACTGGCGCGGCGATTGAGCCAGGACAACTTGGACCTCGTCGCCTCACTCGATCTCGATGCGTATCAGGATCGAACAATCACGGTCGATCCGCACGCGGTCGAACGCGTGATGATGAACCTCATCGAGAACGCGTGCAAGTACGCATCGCCGAGCGATGACGACGCGGACAACGACGAGCACGATACCCGCGTGCATCTGGATGTGTCGGTCAATGACGGCATGCTCGAACTCCTCGTCGCCGACCACGGCCCCGGCATCGCCCCATCCGAACGCGCCAAGATCTTCGGCGAGTTCCAACGCGGACTCCGCGGGCTTGGCAACGCCCGATCGGGTCTCGGTCTCGGGCTCGCCCTCTCACGCGGGCTGGCTCGCGAGATGGGCGGCGACTTGGAACTCATCCGCCGACGCGGGCACGGCGCAGAGTTCCTGCTCACGATCCCACTCGACGCGATCGACAGGGACTGATCCCCATTGCGTGCGTTGAACGCATGTTCGCGGATGGAACAGGTGTCTACATGCGTGACCGCGTTGCGAGGTCAATCGATACTCGTTAAGGTACATGTCTATACAACGCGCTGGCAACCACGCCAGCGCGACTCGTGGGGGGTG
>CEOE01016474.1_pt1 | contig 17349 bp, 18 predicted proteins | sample 530211 | NCBI WGS metagenome assembly CEOE01 (sample SAMEA2619779, study PRJEB7988) | marine metagenome | isolation source: saline water (ENVO:00002010), including
GGCAGTGCCCGCTACAACATCTCGCGGCCGGGACAAGCCCCGAGCTACGAGCGGGTCTGGGGCAACCATATCTCGCTCTTCAACAAGAGCCGGAACCCTTCGGTACGGGCCTCGTCCGGATTCGGATACACGGTCGTGCAGGGTCCGCGTATCGCGGCCTCGATCCCTGATCCGCATATCGGAGCGCGCGGCGGTGAGATCGTTCGTGTCGCCGAATCCGTGAAGGAGCTGGTCTGCGATCCGAACGCGGGATTCCTGCTCCAGAACGTCATCTAGGGAGGGCGCGGACATGACAGACAAACTTTATGCTGTGGCCCTCACCGGCAACGTTCGTTTCGACGGCAAGATCCGTGGTGCCGGAACGGAGCTTGAAGACGTTCCGGAAACCATCGCCCTGGAGATCGAGGCGCTCGGCGTCGGCGAGATCGAGGAGATCGACGGTGGCGGGGAACGGGACAAGACGGTTTCCGAAGAGGAAATCGTCCAGGCCATCCAGCAGCTCGACAAGGAAAACCCGGATCAATTCACCAAAGGCGGCAAGCCCGAGGTGAAGGTGATTGAGGAGATCCTGGGCGGCCGGCAGATCTCCGCCAAGGAGCGCGATTCAGCCTGGGCGGTGATCGAAGCGGCGAAGCCTGAAGACAGCGACACCAGCACGGAAAACGGTTCGGCCTAGAGCACGGACGCTCGCCGACGAAGGCGGCGCCTGGTTCTCGTTTCGCTCCGAAGCCCGGCGCCGCCCGACGAATGTACCCCCGAAGAAGAGTACGGGATCGAAGGCGGCGGTGTTCAAGGGAACACCGCCGCATCAGGAAAGAAGCAATGAGCTACACGGACAAAGCCCAGCTGATCCTCGCTTATGGCGAGACGGACATCGTGGACCTCACCGACCGCAACGAAGCGGGTGAGATCGATGATGCCGTGCTGGCCGAAGCCATTGCCACGGTTACAGGAGAAATCGACGGATACCTTTCCGGCCGTTACAAGCTGCCGATCGCGACCGTCCCGGCTGTTCTGCGCTCGATCGCGAATGCCCTGGTGTTCGAAAAACTGCACACCCGTTCGGTTGATGACGCGGCGGCGGCGGCAGCCAAGACGGCACGCGATCAGCTGAAGGCAATCAATGCCGGCAAGATGAAGCTGGAAGTTGAGGGCGCGGAAACGCCGTCGAGCGGCGCCGGTGTCGAGTATTTCGGATCGGCTCGCGTTTTCACCGATGAAACCCTCGGGGGCTTCTGATGGCGGGGATCGGGATCAAGCGCACTTTAACCGGCCTTCAAGAAGTCGTTGCGGCGCTATCACAGATTGACATCGGCAACCGTGACACCACGCCGATGATGGACGAGATCGGCGCGGCGATGGTCGCGTCCACTCAGTTGCGCTTCGAAGACGAAAAAGATCCGGACGGCAATCCCTGGCCGCCCTCGATCCGCGCCAAGGCCGAAGGCGGACAAACGCTTACCAACCGAGCGCGACTGCGCCAATCACAGACGCATAATGCGTCCGAACGCAAGGTGGAATGGGGCACGGATCTGATCTATGCGGCGATCCACCAACTCGGCGGAACGATCCGCGCGAAAGGCGGCGGCAAGCTCAAGTTCAAGATCCCCGGCGGCGGCTTCGCCCAGGTTGACCAGGTCACGATCCCGGCGCGGCCGTATCTCGGTGTGAATGCCGAGAACGAAGCCGAGATCCTCGCGATCGTTTCCGACTGGATCACCCGCGAAACACAGGGAGCCGTGCTGTGAGCGCTAATCCCGGAATCGACATCATGACGGCAGTTCAGGCGCGGCTTCTCGGTCAGGTCGCAGCCTACAAATCCAGCGGAATCGCAGATGACTTCGCCGAGCTGATCCGCGAAGGCTCGATGCCGCACCAGGTCCCCGCATTCTATGTCGTCTCGCGAGGCGACAGGGGGGCGAAGAACACACATGGCACTGGGGCGCACGTCCAGAAGATCACGACCCGGATTGCCGTCGTCACTGTCACGTACCGGAAGGGCTCGCGCGCTGCCGCGAAGGCGATGCAGGACCTCTGGGAGCTGTTGCCGCTGGAGCTGGGAGCGCTTGCCGGATGGTCACCGGGCGGGAGTTACGAGCCCCTCTCCCTGACAAGCCGGGAACAGCTTTCGTCGCCGGGACAATCGGCCGTTTTTCACATGAGCGAATACGCCACGAGCTGGCACTTGCGGAGGACGTGATGCGGGATTTGTTCATGGATTTGCGGAACTGGCTGCGGCGGCAACGCCGCCGGTTTCAGGAGATCGGTTTTCACTGGAACGACAATGCGGGCCACGAGGGCGTGACCTTCACCGGCCTGTCTATCAGCGGGTTTTACCGCACCAAGTTTTACGGCCTCACCATTCTGGAGCGCGATCAATGAGCACCATCAAATCCGGCGGTCGATATGTCCGCCAGGCACCCGGCGCCGAGCCGGTGCTGGAGCATCGCACCGAGCCGAGCGACGGCAAGTTGCGGGATGCCAAGGGCAAGTCCCTGAAGGGCGAGAACCCGCCGGAACCCAAGCAGGCGCAGCCGGCCGCGTCCGTGACGCAGGCCACGAAACCGGCTGCCAAGAAGGAGGCTAAGGCCGATGACTAAGCTATTCGATCAGAAGGCGATCCTCGCAAAAATCGAGGACACCTATGCCACGGACGCCTCGCCGGTTGCCGCCAACGCCATCCTTGCGACCAACGGTCGCTGGGAGCCTCTCGCCGGGTCCACCGTTAGCCGGAACCTTGAGCAGCCTTTCCAAGGTGGCCAGGAGGAAGTCCGGACCAATGTTCACGCCATCCTGACCTTCGATGTTGAGCTGGCGGGCGCCGGCGCCGCCGGTGACGTCCCGGCCTGGGGTGTTTTGATGCGGGCAGCTGGATTTTCCGAAACCATCACGGCTTTGACCGATGTGGTCTATGCCCCTGTCTCGGCTGACCATGAAAGCTGCACGCTGTATTTCAACCTGGACGGCATCGATCAGAAGTTCCTCGGCTCCCGTGGGTCGGTTTCGATCAATGCGCCGGCCAACGACTACATGAAGGCCACTTTCCGAATTCTAGGTCGCTTCGCCGCTCCTACTGATGCGGCGGCTCCGACCGTCGATTATACGGCTTGGATCGATCCGGTAGTTGTGAACTTCGCCAACACGAGCACATTCAGCATCGGCGCGGCAACCACGCTTGGCCTAGAGTCCTATAGCCTGGATATGCGTACCAATGTCGTGGCGCGCGATCTGCCGAACAGCCGGGACATCAAGTCCGTCGCCCGAGATCCGGGCGGCAGCGTTACCGTCGAGGCTGATGCGCTGGCAACGTTCGACCCGATCGCGCTGGCACGCGCCGGCACCAAAACGACGATGGCCCTGCATCACGGCACCGTGGCCGGAAATATCATCCAGATCACCAAGCCGAAAATCCAGTTGCAGGCGCCTACCCCCGGCAACCGAGACAACGTCATGAACTGGCAGGTTCCTTACAAGGCCCTGCCGGATGCCGGCAACGACGAGGTGACCATCACGGTCCTCTAGCCGCCTTTGAACATCACTTAAAACAGGAGCGAAACTATGACTGCATTCATTTTCGAAGAGAACCAGCGCGTCACCTGGCCCGTTCACGTCAACGTGCCGGACCCGAGCAGCCAGACCGGCAAGGTCATGGTCCAGACGTTCAAGATCGAGGTCGATTACGACAAGCTGGTCAGTAGCGAGATCCTTGATGACGCCCGGCAACGGGCAACGGCCGAAGGCGTCAACGCTTTCGAGGCGACGGAAATCCTGACCGAGGCCTTGCGTGACCTTGCTCAAGATGTTGTCACCGGATTCTCGGGCATCCAGACCGGACCGAAGAAAACCGATCCTGAAGTCGAGTTCAGCTCTGAGAGTTTTCAGAGACTTCTTCGCCGCCCTGCTGTGTTCGCCGCTGTCAAAACCGCTCTTGAGCAGGTCCGCAACGGTCAGGCCGCCAAGACGGGAAACTGATCGAGGCTGCCGAGCACTGGGCCAAGCTCCAGCGAGGCGGCGGCTCCCGTGGAGGTGTCAGTCAAGAGGTCCTGGACGACTTTCGCCGCTACGGCATGCCTGAAGAAAAGCTGGAGCAACTGCGCCGGCGCCAGGGCTCAGAAGGCGTGAAGGTCTGGGCCGACAACTGGCCGGTTCTGGAGGTGTTTCTTTCCCTCGCGACGCAATGGCGGACGGTGGCGATAACTACAATGAAAACGGTCAAGATTACCTATTTGGGCCTCGAATATACCTCGCTCGGCGTTTCGGCGCGGGCGTATGGCCTCGATCTCACCCCCGAAGTGATGCGGAACGTCCAGGCGATGGAAGCGGCCGCCTGCCGCATCCTGAACGGCTCCTGACACCATGACGCTCAATCTTTCCCTTCTTCTGGAAATGGAAAACGAGGGCTTCGTCGCCAAGGCGAAGGTCTCGAAGGCTGAGATCGATCAGTTTGTCACGGGCCTAAACGCGCTTGGAGGTGCCAGCGACACCACAAGGAAAAAGACCGACGATCTCGGCGACTCCTTCCGGAAATCAGGCGACGACACCAAAGAGCAGGCCGCCCAGATTCAGCGCCTCACCGCCTTATACAACCCGCTCCAGGCGGCGCAGGAGCGATATAACAACGCCCTGGGCGAGCTGAAGACCGCGCAGGATCTCGGCATCGTCAACAGCCGCCAATATGGCGAGCAGTTGAGCAGGCTCAACCAGACCTATTCCGAAACCGTCCGCGAGCTAAACGGCGTAGCGGCGGCGGAACGGCAAACGGCCCAGGCTAACCGGGAACTGCAAACATCCGCCCTGCGGATCAAGGACGCCTTAGACCCGCTGTTGCCGGCGCAGCGGGCCTATGCGGCAAGCCTTCGCGAGATCAAGGCTGCGGCGGCGGCACAACTTTTGACCGAGGATCAGGTCGCGGCCGCGATGATCCGGTCCAAGGCGATCTATCAGGAACAGGCGAAGGAAGCCGGTCGCCTTGCCAAGAGCATGGGCGGGGCGACCCAGAATTATCGTCAAGTCGGCCCGGCGGCGCAGCAGGCCGGCTATCAGATCGGTGACTTCGCGGTCCAGGTCGCAAGCGGGCAAAGCGCAGTCGTTGCCTTCACGCAGCAAATGTCACAACTGCTCGGTTTCTTCGGGCCGATCGGCGCGCTCGCGGGCGCCGCTGCTGCTATCCTTGGAGGTCTTTATCTCGCATTCGGGCAGGTCGCGGACGGGTCGGAAGAAGCTGCCGAAGGGCTGGATAAATACAAGCAATCTCTCGAAGCCGCATTAAAGGCATCGCAAGACCTGGAAGCCGATGCGGGCGCTCTACCAGAACGCCTTAAAAGCAAGGCCGTCCTCGATATCGAAGACGAGGTGGGAAAAGAAGACGCTCTGGGCAAAGAGGTCCTGGCAAAGATCAAAGAACAGGTCGCGATACGCGATGCCCTGCAAGCCGCGCTCGCCAACGGCCTAACCGGCCTCGGCGCTGATGCCGCACAGAAATCGATCGACCAGTTAAACACCCGAATATCCACTCTTTCACAAGAGCTAGACGGATCGACTGATCGGACCCAAGCCCTGGTGGCGCGGCTCGCAATCTTGCGTGACACGCTGGTTCAAACTGAAGAGAAAACCAAGGAACAAGCGGGCGCGACCGAGGAGCTGAACGAGCGGCTCGATCACGCCCGGCGTGGCTTGATTGCCGTCATCGGCGGCGGCATAGAGGGCGCTGCCGCGTTCGATCAATTGTCGGCGGCCGAGGATCTGGCGGCGAAGTCGGCCGAGCAATACAACAAGGAAAACGACAAGCTGATTGACAGCGGTCGGCTGCAGAAAAAAACCCAGGCCGACTATCTCGAAACGGCAAAACAGGTTGTCGCGGCCGAGGCTCGCGCGGCCGAAGTCAAGAAAGACCTGATCGCTGCGGGCAAGGAAGAAGATCAACAGCGCAAGGCTTCCCTGAAGGTAATCGAGGACGAGTTCCAAGCTTACGACAAGTTGCTGGGGCGGACGGACGACCTCGTTACCTCAAAGCAGGCCGAGGCCGAGCGGGTAAACGAACTAACCGCCGCGCTCAAAGTATCGCAGCGGGAATACCTGGTCGTAGCCCAAGCCCAGGCGATTATGGCGGCCGATACGCTCGTGAGTGCTGAGCACGCGCGTGCATTGGCGGAGGCTATCGTTGACGCCAATCTGGCGCTGGGCGGCCTGCAGGACCACCAGCGGGCCTTGAGCGGCCTGGTCGAAGAATTCCAGACGCCTTTGGAATCCTATCTCGTCCGGATACGCGAGCTTGAGAAACTTCGACCGTTTGCCAAGGCGCCGGCCGAGATCGAGTCTATCGAACGCGCGATGAAATCCGCCAACGAGGAACTGCGCCAGGCGCAGATCGGGGCAAGCGGTTTCACTTCGGCGCTTCGGGACGCGGCCGGGCAAATTCTGGGCAACTTCCAGACCCTATGGGCTGATATTTTCGAAGACGGGCTGGACGGCTTCGACGACTTCGCGGACAGCGTTCTGGGCATCTTCACGCGACTAGCTGGACAACTCGCAACGACTTTCGTCCTTGGCGACATCCTCGGCCTGACAGACGGCCTCGGGGCGTTCGGTGGCACCTTCGGGTCCGGTATTTCATCACTGATCAGTCCGGATAGTGTTATCGGCGGTGCCCTGAACATCGGCGGTGCGGCTTCAGGCGGTTCCACTCTACTTTCATCCGCTCAGCCGTTGTCGTCTGCTAGTAGCTTTTTCTCCAGCATGTTTGGGACAACGGGATCTCTGGCCGAGGCATTTGCTTTCTCGTCGATCGGCCAGGGCCTTGGCCTGAGTGCCCCGCTTACAGCCGGTCAGGCTGCTGCGGCATCCGGGCCGCTTGCGGGAGCAAATGCCGCAGCCCTCAGTGCCGAATTCGGCGGAACAGTTGCGGGCGGCTCCATGCTGACCGGATCAGGATCTGCTATCACGTCAGCGCTTTTGAGCCCGGCTTTCATGCTTGGTGTCGTCCCATTCATCGGCATGGGGATTGCCGCACTCGCTTCTATCGCGCTGGCGGAAGACGGCCCGCGCTCAGCCGCGCAGCTGAACGCGCAAAATGGTCGTTTCGGCGTCGGTCATGTCGACACCGGAAACGGAGCGAGCGAAGAAGTAGGCCAAGCATTCGGCGATGCCGCTGGCGAGCTTGGCAACGCCTTCCTGGAAGCGGCCGAGTTGCGGCTTTCCCCGGACGCCATTCTCGGCATGATCGGCCTGGACGAGACGGCTATCCGGACCACCACGGGCTCCGGGCTCTATGATTACGGCGCGCCGGACGTACTCGGGATCGGGGGCATCAACAAGGATGGCCGGACTTTCGATAACAGCGAAGACGGGCAACGCGCCGCGATCGCGGATTTTGTCAGCCGGAACCTGTTGGATCAGCTCCTTTCGGGCACGCTGGAAGGGCTTGCGGAAGATGCCGCGAACACCCTGAAGCTGGGCCTCGGCAACCTGACACGCGAGCTTGAAGGTTCGCTGGACGAGCAAAGTTTCGAGGACTTTTCCCGGCGCCTCGGACTGCTGGCTACTTTCGATGACATGGTCGCCGGGCTCGATGGTGTTGATACGGTCGCCCAGGACATCGCGCGGCGCCTCGATATTGCGGCCGAAAGCCAGCGCGCATTCAATGACCAGATCACTTCCTATAGCAAGGAAGCCGCCGCCGCGATCGAGGAAACGGGCTCTGGTATTGAGAGCCTGAAGACTTTCCTCTCCGACGCGGAAACCCTGTTTAGCGAAACCGGATCGGCGCGGACTCAGATTCGTCTCAATCTTGCCGAAGCGAACGAAGGCTCGATCGACGGAACGGGAACCGTGATCACGTCCGGCGGTGAAGGCGGCCGCGAAACACTCACTGGGCCATTCGGGCGCACCACCGTCACATCCGGCGAAGGTTACGGCGATATTGATCCGAACGTGATCACCGTCTTTGGCGAGGACATCGCGCTTCTGGACGAGACGCTCGGCGAAAGCGGTCAGCTAATTAATGCCTTCCGGGGTTTCAATGACGGCATGCAGTTCAGCATGTCTGAGCTGACCGACATTCTGGAAGCCGCGGGCGTTGAGGTTCCGCTTGTCCTGGACGAGTTCTTCAAGGTGGATGATCGACGGGACCGGATGCGCGAGGCATCGGAGGTTCTGAAGAAGGAAGTCGATGACTACTTCACGGCCTTGCTTGAAACGGGCGTTTCCGGGCCGATCCAGCTGTTCGAAGAGATCGTACCGCCGCTGACCGGCATCACGAAAGGCTTCCTCGCTATTGATGCGCAGATCGAGTCAACGCGCCCGGATCTTGAGGCATTGAATACTGAGCTAAAGCGCTTCGGTGAAGAAGTCATCGATGTAGCCGGCACCTTGAAGGAGACCAAAGAGCAGAACGCAATCAATGCGCAAGACCAGTTCCTGGGAAGTCTTGGAATTGCCGTTAGCGAAGACGGGACGGTGCAATCCGCCGCCGTCGATTTTGGCTCTATCAATAGCTTGGCTGAGACGGTCAAGACGCTCGATGAAAACGCCCGCGTCTTGTTCGGGGCAGACCCGCGCGGCCTTCTTCCAGAAGTAGAAGCGGAGATCGACGGCATCTTGCGCGACGGCCTGCAACAGATCCTCAATTCTGCCGAGGATTACGGCACCACGCTTGAACAGATCGAAATGATCTTCCGAGATCGGGTGGACGGCCTGAACCTGATCGAGGGTGGCTCAACCGGCGCTGCCCTTGCGTTCAACGCAGATGTGAACCGCCAACTGCTCGGTTCACAAAACCCGAAGACGCTGCAACTGCTCGACCTGATTGAAAAGCAACGGGCCGAGCGGGAGCGCGCCGAGGTTTTGGGCGCCAATACGGTCTTGCTGCGAAAGCTGCATCGCGAGCAGGTGGACTCGCTGCTTGGGCTGACCGATGCGGTCAACGACAATACCGAGAAGCGGCAGGATGAGATCGACCGACTACGGGATCTAACCGGCTCGCTCGGCCGCGCCATCCCGGCACTCGAAGATTACGGAAAATCGCTCCCGCTGAATGCGGACCTTTCAATACTGACTCCGGAGGAGCGCTATGGCGAGGCGAAGAGGAGCTATGAGGAAGCCCGTGACGCGGTCCAGCGGGGCGATTATTCAGAGATTGAGAATGTCCGCGACCTCGCGGATCAATTCCTACGGGTCAGCCGCGAGGTCAACGCGGCCAACGACAATTACCGCACCGATTATTTCGACGTAACATCCACGATCGCGGAAACAACCACGATCGCCGTGGAGCAGCTCGACGTAGCGAACGAGCAGCTGGAAGCTCTGCGCTCGATCGATGCCGGCATCAGAGACGCGCTGGCCAATCTTGGCAATATTGACCAGGCGCTCGACCCTGTGACACCCACTAGAGATCTCGGAGACAACCCGGCGCTCAATGCGCTTCTGGCCTCGGCAAGTGGATACACCGGGAACTTCGGTAGCGGCGAATTCCAGCAGGCCGCTAATGCCTACGCTTCTGCTCGCGGGATCGATCTCAACCTCAATCCCGGCCTAAATGCCGTGCTCGCCTATATTTCCGGCTTCTCGGACGATTTCGGCGACAACCGCTTCCAGGACTACGCCGCAGGGCTTTCTGGTATATCGCTCGAAGCGACGCGCGCCTTTCTGCTCTCTAACGGTATGACGCCGGGTTTCTTCGATGGCGGTTTGGTTACAAACGGGTCCCCGACCGCGGACAGCGTGTTCGCGCCAATGCTGGCAGGGAACGAGTTCGTATTCAGGAATTCGGCGGTCGCTCAGATTGGTGTGCCGACGCTCGATTACATGAACCGGACCGGCAGTGTGCCGGGTGCGGATTTCGGGCCGGCCGCCGACCGGATCGTCGCGGCGATTTATGCCGATGGCAACGCAATGCGCCAGCAGATGCGGGACGAGAGCGAATATCAGGTGAATGCATTGGACGAGGTCCGCGCGTCGATCGGAGAACGCGCCGAGCAAGATCATCAGGCGGCCCGTGTGACTGCCGGGAGGGTCGCGGCATGAGCGTGGTATTCATCACCCTGGTCAAGGTCACGGCAACGCATCCCCAAACGGCCGAGACGCGCATCGTGCGGGTCGGGACGCATTCCGTCGATCGCCGCACGGCTGCAGAAGATCCCGAGGAGCGCTATGCGGCCGATATCCAGGGGGACCCCACCTTCGAGTGGACGCTGTTCTCTGAAGGTCGGATCTCAGGCTCGTCCGTTGCCTCTTTCGGCTCCCTACGTCTTCGCAACGTCGACAAAAAATACGACTGGATGCGCGAATGGCGCGGCGGGGCCTGGAGCATGGAAATGATGATGGCCTATGGCGATCCACGGACTATTGCGCTGGACGAATTCACACTCCAAATCACCGGCGCCTGCGGAACCGTCAGCCTCGATGAGAACTTTGTAACAGTGCCTTTAAGGGACCCTTTATCGGGGTTTGAAGAGACCCTGCAATCAAATGAGTTCGCCGGGACCAACAGCGGGACCACGGGCGATGAAAGCACACCGGATGCGTTCAAGGGGCAGCTTAAGCCGTTCGCGCTCGGTCGGTGCCTGATGGTCGCGCCGGCGCCTTCGAACGCCTCGGCCTACCGTTATCAAGTCCATGATGGAACGATGGAAGATATCACGCAGTCCTATGCCGGCGGCGATGTAACCGCCTTCACCAAGGATCTTGCGAGCGGAATCTATACCAACATAACGGGTACCGGCTTCCTGGAATTGACGGCCGACATTCGCGGCGCAAAGCCGGATGGCATATACAGATCCACACCGGCCGACCTGATCGCGTGGCTGGCGATTGAGCGCGCCGGCCTCTCTTCCGCCAACGCGGTGGAAGTGGCGGCGCTGAATGCCGCCGCACCCTATGAGGTTGGCTACTACGCCAGCAACGGCGAATCGCTGCGTGAGGTAGCCGACGCTCTCGCGGCGCCGCGTATCTGGTATGTGCCGGACGGGCTTGGTGAGCTGCGCATGGGTCGCCTAGAAACACCGTCAGGCAGCCCCGTCGCTGAAATCGGTCCCGCCCAGGTCGGCGGCGTTGAAGGAAAGCCGGCAGTGGTTCCCTTGGAATCGTCCGAACCCGGCGGCTCTCTGCCACTCAAGAAGCTGACGCTACGGGGAGTGCGAAACTGGAAAACCCTCAGCCGGGACCGGACCGCATCGGGCCTTGATGACGAGACCCGCGACGAGCTTGGGGTGGATTACCGCGAAACGGTGCGTGAGGACCCAGCGGTTAAGCTCGCCTATCCGGAGGCGGCGGAGGGCGTCTTTACCTGCCTTCTGACAACTCTCGTGGATCTCGAAGCCGAAGCCGATGCGCTCTGGGCGATACGGCGACACCCGCAATCCTTCTGGCGCGTGCCGGTCGAAACGCGGCTCTACCTGAATGTCCGCGTGGGCCAGGTTGTCAGCTTTTCTTACGACCGATACCAACTGGACACGCCTCGTCTGTATCTCGTCCTACGCCGCAAGCTCGCAGGGCCGGACATGCTGCTCGATCTGTGGCGTCCCGAGGTGCCGATATGACATTGATCATCGGATACGACAACCGCATCGCGGAGGCGACAATTACGGCCGGTAGCTCGGCCGCTGGCCGAGGTCCAGAATGGACGCAGGATCGGGACATGGACGAGAGCTGGCAATCGGCCGGTGTAACCGCGGCGGAGACGTGGCTGGAGATCACATTTCCGGAACCGGTGCCGCTTGCGATCCTCGGCGCACATGGCTGCAACAACAGCCGGTTTGCAGAGTATAGATGGCGGGGCTGGGCCGATCCGGCAAAGACAAATCAGCTGCATGATACCGGCTGGCTGGACCATTGCCCCCCCATGATCCCGTTTTCTCAACGCGATTGGGCAGACCAGGCCTTCTGGACCGGTCGGCCAATCGAACGAAACTGGTCCATCAGGCCGCGCTCGATCGTATCCGTGATGGACCAGAAACACCGGCTTTCGGTAGCTCGCCTTGAAGTCAAGGACACCTCGCTCACCGCTGGGTTTTGGAATGTATCCCGACTGTTTGCGGGAACGAAGCTCGCAACAGCGGTCGGGGTCGATCTGGGCTCGGAAACTGGCTTGCGACCGACATCTCAAACCCAGAAATCGCGGAGCGGTAAGCGGCGGGTGCAAGAGGGCATTCCGGCTCGCCGCGCCAAGATGACTTTCTCTTGGTTAACCGGGGATGAAAGGGCGGTCTTAATCGATCTCCTGGACCGCACTGGTGACACCGGCGAGATCCTCTGGCTGCCCGACGCAAGCGACCCGGTCGCGATCCAGCGCGAAGCCTATCTCGCAACAATCTTTGCTAGTCGGCCCATCCGCCGTGCCCGGAATTCGGACGAACCCTATTCTTTTGAGGCTGAAATCGAGGAGTGGCTCTAATGCCAGTAACAGAAGTGACCACGCCGCAGGGACGTACTTACACCAACACAAAAAGCACAGCCGACACTCTCGGCCTCGCGGATGGCGATCACGATCCGAACCTGCTGACATTGTTTCAAGATATGATCGAGATGGCCGACTGGATCACAGGCACCGGCACCGCCACCTCGACCGACCCCGTGACGGTCGGGCTTGGAACAAAGTCGTTCAATATCGCCCCCTCTCGAACCTACGGCGAGGGCGTAACCTTAAAGGCGTATAGCGCGGCCGACCCCAGCGTCTATATGACGGGGCCGGTTACTGCCACCGATGGCGCGAGTGTGACTTTAAATGTCCTGCTTTCCAATGGCGCCGGGTCTCATTCCGATTGGATTATCTCGGTACCTTTCGATCTGGGGTTTGTGCGTAGAGACGGTGACATCATCACCGGGCCGTTAAAGATTCAGAACTACATACCCGCCTTGGACGCGCCGGCGGGTCAATATATGAATCTTCGGATATCGCGGGATGATATCCCTTTCATGGATTTCGGCCTCGATGACGCGCCGCTCACCGATACTGCGGGCGGCAGTCTGATTTTCCTGCATACCTTCGACAATAGCGGCGCCTGGACGGGGCGACCCTTGGAAATCGACCGGGCGACCGGTGAAATCCGGACCATGGGACTCAACGTGCGAGGATATGCGTTGGAGAACGCCAATTTGCGCGGTACGCGGGCGAGTATCGAAGATTTGGGTGCGGTCGGCGCAGAGACCATAACGATCACAGCGGCACGCTGGGACGGACTGGCGGCAGAGCTGACAGGGAATACGACGTTCGACTTCGGTGCGCAGGGGATTGGTTTCATGTATGAGCGGAAATTGGAACTCACGCAGGGAACCGGCGGTGGATTCACTCCAACTTGGACACTCGGAGGCAGCGGCGGCGGCGTGAAGCGGATGGGATCAATACCGAATTATGCGAGCCAAGCCGCCGGTACGGTCACGGCGGTTACGGCCCAAGTCTGGAACAACAAACTCCGGCTTTGGGAAACCGAGGAACCGTGATCAACGGATGTGATCCATGACAGCTTATTTGGGCACGATGAGGGAGCGGTATTTACGACCTTAGATCCCTTCGCTGTAGAGCGGGGGACGGAGCGCGCCAACGCTCCGAGCCGTGCGCTAACGACGCACACCGGATAACCGGCCCCGCACGCCCGCGCGGGACGCAGGGCCGAAGGTAGGTACTTGATGACGTGGAGTCTATTCGCTGTGGTAACTGCAACCGTCGATTGGCCGATGCCGCCTTCGATGGTATGCTTCAGATCAAGTGTTCCCGGTGTGGAACACTTAACAATATCCAGAGGGCCACGAGCCCGAAACTTGAACGCCCGAGCGCGTCTCCCAGCAAGCAAATGGTCGAAAAGGAAGGCAGTTTTTAGCCTCTTGGACGGCCCCGCGTTGGAGGCGCGTAGAATGTGGCTATATATACCCTCAACGGTCTTTCCCTGTGCTCCGGTGTCGCTGGACTCGATGTCGGAATCCATATCGCTGAATCCCGATATCAATGTGTGGGTTACGTCGAGCGAGATGTGCGAGCTGCGGCCGTTATCGTGGAAAGGATGGCAGACCAGGCCCTACCTGAAGCGCCTGTATTCGACGATCTTAAATCCTTCCGAGGCCGAGATTGGCGCGGCATCGTGGATATCCTCTCTGCGGGCTACCCGTGCCAGCCTTTCAGCTCGGCAGGTAAGCAACTCGCGGAACAAGACCCCCGGCACCTCTGGCCTGACGTTGCCCGCATCGTCCGTGAAGTCCAGCCCGGCCGGGTCTTTCTCGAAAACGTCGAAGGCCACCTTCGAAGGGGATTTGAAACCGTCTGCGATGACCTTCGAGGAATGGGCTACCGTGTTGCGGCGGGACTTTTCTCGGCGGCTGAAGTTGGCGCAAGCCACATTCGATGTAGGCTCTTCATATTGGCCGACGCCGACGGTTTCGAGACCGGGAAATTGGCCGGCCGTGAAGATCTCGGATCAGGGGATCTACTTCACGAAGGACACCTATCAATATGGGATCGACACAGTGTCGAGGAGCTGGACACTGCTCTGGAGATTGGGCGAAGTGATCGGGCTCCGGCCGACACGGCAACGGGTGCAGCCGACCGGCTCTTTCCCCCAGGTCCAAATGATTTTCAAGCCTGGGAACGATATCTCGAAGCGCGTCCTGGTGGTGAGCCCGCTGTTCTTAGAGCAGTTGATGGGATGGCTAACCGGATGGACCGTTGTGGGCTCGCCGGTAACGGGGTGGTCCCATTGGCTGCTGCATATGCGTACCGCACTCTCTCGGCTACCCTCTCCGGCACCGGAAGCAACTTCTACCTGATGCCAGGATAGAGTGATAATAGTAACGGAATGCACGAGAAAGGGGGCGGTGGCAAGGTGTCGGATGATAAAACCACGGAAACCGAATGGTTGGAGCGGCAAAGCACTCCGCAATACCTCAAAGTTGAGGAAGCCTACAAAATTCTGGTGGGTGAGAGTGATCGGGGGGCGGTGCTCGTCGGTGCAGCTCTTTTGGACGATCTCTTGAAGATGGCCCTTCTCCATCAATTTGCTGATCGTCAATGTTCTCGCGACTTGCTCATTGGTCGTTACGCACCTTTGTCGGATCTGGGCGCCAAGATTGATGCGGCTCATGCTTTATCTGTAGTTGACGAAGTATCATTCAAAGACCTGCATATTGTCCGCAAAATAAGAAACAAGTTTGCTCATACGATCGCGCTCTCCTTCGAGGACGATTCGGTAAGTGACCAATGTAAGAACCTCAGCGGCAGGCTCGGTCCTACAAATATTGGCGATTTGCGGAACCGTGACCGTTTCTTGACCGCGACTGCTGTTCTCAGCGGCGTTCTATCAGCGTTCATATGGAACATAAGTCAGGAGGCGCCGGAAGGTGAATCTGATTGAATAGAAGCCGCAACACCAAACGCGACATTGCGGAGAAGGCCTTCCGGCACGGCGTCGATATTTCCGTGCCGGAAGGCGGCTTTGGCGCCGCGATCAACGCCATGTACTGCTGGCCGGCCGAGGCCGGCATTGTCGATTGCGCTCAACATGGCGCGGGGGATGTTCACCGCTTCTATGCTTCGACGGCTGAGACGGCTGCCGCATTTCAGGCGGCGTTCGGCGGGAAGCAATGGGAGCTGCCGGACACGCTCACCGATCGGCAGATGCTATCGCGGCGGGAGCGGGATAAGGCGCGAGTTTACCATCAGGGGGAGGAGCTTATCAGGCTGGAGGTGGCCATGCCGAAGGATATTAAGAAAGCACTTGTAAAAAAAGCGATATATGACACGTAGATCCCTATCGAGAACAAAATGTCATAAAAACGGAGATATCTGATTATCTCCTTTTCCTCCTGCTTATAAGCGTCGGGCGATTTGATAAACCAAAGCTCCGCAGCCGTGTACTTCATGTCTACTTTCCTTAAGTGCATTATCGCGGAGGAGAGCGCAACTCCTGCACCGATTGCTAAGAGAAAAAGAGAAACGTAGATTTTCTTCGGTTCAACGTCGAAGGTATAGTCGCTCCCTATCAGGGTTGTTAAAGCAATAAAGGCGCCGCCATTTAGTGTTAAGGATGTGCGGATTAAAAACAGCACAGTCTCCTGAACTTGCTTGCTTGCATGCCTTACCTGCTCGTGCCTATATCGTAGCCCTTCCACCCACTCTCCATAATTGGTTGGCACAGGTTCTTGCCATTTTTCTTTGCTGTCTGGTTGGTCATGTACCATGGCGATTGAACCTTATCGGAGCGGCTAGGATGACCGCGCGTGGGTTATTCGACGAGTATCGCATTAAGACTGAAAAATTTTTAGGTGTACATATGGCGTGCGACAAGCTGTAGCGCGCCACATGGTTTTGGAATTTTAGCCAGATGGTTTTGAAATTCCGCCGCTAAGTCGCGCGCTACACAAGATATCCGGCGCGCTCGGCTAGACATGGCGAACTTCATTCATGTTGCACTCGGCGCAAACCCAGGTCTCCATCATTTTCTTGGTTGTTACGTTTGGGCCTCTCACGCCGCTCATCCTGAGCGCGCGAGCCCCGCAGTGCTTGCAAACGTCCGGGGGCCATTTCCCGCCTAATTTTTCCTCAAGAGAGGCGACCCGTTCCTTGAGTTCATCAACCTCAGCCGGTACTTCGTTAAGCCGCCTCCAAACCGGGATACGGTCGAGCGCCTTAAGGATATCATCGATCAAGCCCATTTCAGCCTCCAACGTCTAAAAGTTAGCGATGGATCTTATCATAGGTGGGGGTCAGGGTATGTGGCGCCGGGGGCCAAGGTATCTGGCGCGCTACAGCACAAGCCAGAGAAAGCGCTGAAACAGCGCTTCGCATTCAGCCAAACATAGTTTTTCAGATACCTTAACGTGAGGGAATGGTAGCGGAGGAGGGACTTGAACCCCCGACACGCGGATTATGATTCCGCTGCTCTAACCAGCTGAGCTACTCCGCCCCATGGGGCTCGCGAGGGCATGGCCGAAGCCGTCTTGTCCGCGCGGAAGCACGCATATAGGCGAGCCGGGCAGGGCTTGTCAACAGAGGGGTGCCCTGCCCGGTCGAATTCTTTACCGGCTCTCTCCGCCGGCGATCAGCTTGCGCCGCAACCAGCTTGAGGCGCCGTCCATCATGAACACCATGACGATGATCAGGCTGATGATATAGAAGGTGTTTTCCCAGTCCCGCGAGGTCCGCATGGTCTCCACCAGAACCAGGCCGATGCCGCCGGCGCCGAGCGCGCCGATCACCGTGGCCGAGCGGGTATTGGATTCCACGTAATAGAGGAACTGGGAGGTGAAGACCGGCAGGATTTGCGGGATCACGCCGAAGCGGTAGCGCTGCCAGCGGTTCGCGCCGGTGGCGCCGACGCCTTCCACCTGCTTGCGGTCGATATTCTCCAGCGCCTCCGAGAACAGCTT
>CEOE01000791.1_pt1 | contig 17332 bp, 19 predicted proteins | sample 530211 | NCBI WGS metagenome assembly CEOE01 (sample SAMEA2619779, study PRJEB7988) | marine metagenome | isolation source: saline water (ENVO:00002010), including
GATCAAGTTCTTCCGCAGCATCCGTCAGCGATTGCTTTCCGAAAATAAGTTCAGCAAGTACCTAATTTATGCCATTGGCGAAATTGTACTCGTGGTCATTGGTATCTTGATTGCACTTCAGATCAACAATTGGAACGAATCAAAAAAGAACTCCAAAAAGGAATTTTATCTGTTGCAACAATTGCAAAAGGAATTTAAAAAGGATAGCATTAAAATATCCAATCAAGCATGGTTGACCAATTTAAAAATGAAAGATGGAAAGATGGTAAAATCCTTTTTGGAAGGAAAGACCAATTTGAGAGCAGATTCCTTGGTTAGTTTTTTGTTTTATAATGGTAAAGCACTGTTGTTTCAAAGCCACACGCCTACGTATGATGAAATTATTTCATCTGGTAATTTGAACCTGATTTCGAACGAAGATTTAAAAGCAAAAATTTCTAGCTATAAAAGTGATCTTAGTTTGATAAATTCATTTTTATTCATGGAAGCCCATGAACATAAAGAGAGGTACAATCTCCATTTATATAAATACTTCGATTCGGAGATCATGACATATTTGTGGAAAAACAATGGTAGACAAGATAGAATAATTTCGAACGAGGCCATTAAGGATTTTAAAACAGATATCAATGGCTATAAAAATGATTCAAAATCAATATACCATGTCAGCACCTTGATTGGTGTAGATGCAGAACTAAACTTTCAATACACCCAAAGAATAAATATTGGGATCTACGATATTTTAGATGAATTGAAAAAAGAGTTGGAAAGGTTTAGGTAATGATGTTTTAAATAAAAGAAAGTATAACAATGTAATACCCCCCCCTTAGACTTTTACTATGGTTGAAAGCGAGATGATCAAAGAACAAAGACCTTTTAAATGATAGTGAAACAATCCCATAAATAAAATTATAGATGCAAGAAGTAAAATACAGAAACCTAATAATCGGAGTATTGTTTTTGATAATGCTTTCATGCAAATCCAACTTTAAATTAAAGTGGACGAATGAAAAAGCACCGGAATATTTCACAGCGAAATTTGAAACCACCAAAGGTGATTTTGAAATCGAATCAAGAAGGGAATGGTCTCCAGTTGCTGTTGATAGGCTCTATCAATTAATAGAACACGGATTTTATACAGACATAGCCATCTTTAGGGTACTTCCGGATTATGTTGCCCAATTTGGGATCCATAATGACAGTACCATTACATCATCCTGGAATAGGATTAAAATAAAAGATGAGCCGGTACTAAAACCCAACACACAAGGTGCGGTAAGTTTTGCCCGCGGAGGACCAGAAACCAGGGGGACACAATTGTTTATTAATCTAAAGGATAATTCTCCTCGTTTAGACACTATTTCATTTATGGATGTAAAGGGGTTTCCTGTGGCAGCCCAAGTCATTTCAGGTTTTGATGTAGTGGAATCATTTTATGATGGCTACGAAGCGGAATTAGATAATAAGCAGGATACAATTTTTGCGCAAGGCAATACCTATTTGAAGAAAAATTACCCCAAATTGGATTACATACACAAGGCATATATTACTAAAGAGGAATAAAACGGGAAAACTTATAATAAATCGTAATGTGTAAACACGTTCAATTCCAATCCTTTAAAATCATATCTTTAGAGAAACCAACCCTCAATGATCAAGTTCTTCCGCAGCATCCGTCAGCGATTGCTTTCCGAAAATAGGTTCAGCAAGTACCTCCTCTATGCCATTGGCGAAATAATCCTTGTGGTCATTGGAATTTTGATTGCACTTCAGATTAATACTAGTAATGAGAATCGAAAAAATCAAGAATTAGTTTCAGTATATAAAACCGAACTGATAAACGATTTAATATTGGATATTAGTCATTTCGAATTTCATTTATCTCACGCAAAACAAGAAAACAAGACTATTGATAGTTTAAGAACTATACTTAATCGTTCCAGCTCAGACAAAGACACTTTAAACAGTGTCATTAGAAAAAGCTTGACTTTTTTTAAAAGAGAACCTTGGATAATGTTAGCCACTACTGAATATCCACTTATAAGTGACAATACTTTTCAATCGCTTCAAAGTTCGGGTCAAATAACTTTACTTGACAACGAACTACAAGAGGAGATAGTGAGTTTTTATGGTTACACTAGAAAATATTCCTTTATGATTCAAGAAATAATCACAAGCAAAAATGAAGTGTATTTTGAATACATAAACAACATTCCGGCAATGCAATCCGAAGGAATGAACATTGTTAACCAAAATCTATACAATCAAGTTTGGAATAATGTTGATTGGAATAGTGTGCAAATCAAATTCATTACTTTATTAAATACCTATTACGAGTTAAATTTAAAAACGATATTTTTTAATGATATGCGTCTTAATAAAACCAACATAATGATTGAACAATTAAAATCGGATTTAAAAAAATAACAAGAGTACAACAATGTATAAGCCATTAAAACCGCTTATATACCAACCGTTGTGCGTAATATCCGAAAAACAAAATCCTGTAAAAATCACAAACACCCATACCCAATGAAAAAAACCAAACATGTCCTTTTTGCAGTGCTATGTATGCTGTTTTTCACATCGGAACTATTTTCCCAAACCGATAAAGAGCAAATAGTATCCATTAGAAATGCTTCCAATTCAGCACTGAAGTCGTATGCCAATAAAGAAGTACTTTCTTATTTAACGGATGATGTATTAACTACTACAGGAAACGGAACACTCTTATGTGGAAAAGAGGAATTGGAACACTATATTTTAGAGGGTGGAGAAAGTAAAATGTATTGGATACGCGATACAAAAGACATTATAATCAATACAAAAAGAGGCTTGGCCTGGGAAACTGGGGTTTGGAATGGATATGACCCAGAAAAAGGTGAAGACACTATAGTCAACGGGAATTATTCAGCAATGTGGACCAAAGCATCCGGAAAATGGAAAATTAAATCACAACTTTTTGTGACTCTGGGTGAAAAGTAAATCACTATGCACTAACACCTTGCATAATCCATTGCCCACTCCTCCCCCTAAACTAAATTCCCTACTTTTAAAATGAAAATTGAACACATCGCCATATGGACTTCGGATTTAGAAAAAATGAAAGATTTTTATCTGCATTTTTTCGAATTGGAATCCAATGAAAAATATTACAATCCAAAGAAAGAATTCAGTTCTTATTTCCTATCGTTTGAAGAAGGAGCACGAATCGAATTAATGCATAGACCTGATATTTCAGAATTCATGGATAACATGGATGCACAACTTGGTCTGACCCATTTTGCTATATCCGTTGGTTCAAAGGAGAAAGTAGATGCCCTTACGGAAACCATCCGAAAAAACGGATTTAAGGTCATTGGGGAACCTAGAACAACTGGAGATGGATATTATGAAAGTGTAATTGCCGACCCTGAAGGAAATTTGATTGAAATTACGGAATAAAACGGTACACAAAATGGGCATAATTCATTGTTCCGTTCTTGCTTGCCCTTCGGCTGCGCCCAAGGTAGGTTTTAAAAATCCGCGGAACTGTTTATCACCAAGACCGTTGGCAAAGTGTAAAAATAAAAGAAGTTATACATGAAAAAGATAATCGGATTTACACCATTGCTCCTTATTTTCCTGAGTTGTGATCCAACATCTCAAATGGAGGCAAACATCGAGAATTTGACATCTCAAAACTTGTCAGTTGTATTTGTATCATCTGATTTTAGCTTAGGAAAAACTTTTCAAATCGCTCCCGGTCAGATTGTACTTTTCCAAGAAGGATATGATGTTGGAAGTACTTTTCTTAAACCATCACTTATGGAATATGACTCCGTAATCATTAAAAATCAAGTAAATGAAACCATAAAAGTTTACAAGCGAAACGATAGTAGCAAAAATATTTACAATGTAGACGAATACTGGATGTTTAGTGAACCATCAAAAAGATTTTTTGTTTATGAATTCGAAATAAAGACCGAAGATATCGAATAAACACTTTTGCCAACAATGCCTATAACTCATTGCTAAACTAAATTCCCTACTTTTAAGAAAAACAACCACTGATAGCTGAGGCCGTTACATAATCCTGTCAACATGAGAAGAATTATAGTTCTATTTTCATTTATCATAGCTATCACAAGTCTAAACGCACAACAAAAGATTAGCTATTTACTTACTAATCAAGCCGATTTAAATAAAGTAACTGTTCAAATCACTTTTGATGTGTTACCGGCCAGTGATGCCAATTTAGTGATTCCACGAAGTGCACCGGGAACCTATATTCTGACAAACTACATGGCCTTTGTTGATGATGTCGTGGGTTATACCACCACAGGTAAGCAGCTACCAGGGATGATAGGGGACGGAAGCTTCTTTACATTTGGAGAAAGTAATGACCTTCTGAATAAGGTGAGCTATACGGTCGACATACAAAAAATGGAAATTGATTTACTGGATGCCTCCATGAGTTCCAAAGCCAGAAAAGATTATTTGGGACTTTTTGGCTATTCTGTATTTGGATTTATGGAAGGAATGGAAACAGAGGCTATCAATTTAATGATCAATACCGACCCTTCATGGCCTATTTTCAGCACCTTAAGGCCTGATACCAACCGAAAATATGGGACCGATAGTTATGAGGCCGAAAACTACGCCGCACTGGTCGATGCTCAATATCTATTAGGTACCGGCGTTCAGGTGATTCGTGTGGAAGAAGCGCAAATTCCCTTATTCGTAGCGGCCTATACCGAGACCACCGTTGCTTTGGAGGGCATTGGGGAAACAGGCTTATCATCGCTTCAGAAACTTGCCGATTATTTTGGATACATTCCCATGCCACATTACACACTGGTTTATGAGTTTCTAACACCAATTTCAGAAAGACATGACTATGGCTTTAATATGGAACATCTAAATAGCATGACGGCGCACAGGGATATTTCCCGGGAATATGATCCCACTAATGATTTAGGAACCATCATACATCATATGGGACATTCATGGCTTCCGCTAAGATCCTGGGGTGAAGGATACCGCCCATTTACCTGGCAAGTGGCACCACTTATAGAAACAATCTGGTTAAATGAAGGTTTTATATGGTATGTTTCTTTCCAAAATATCCTTCACAACGAGGAAATACTGAGCTGGTGGAAGTCCAATATGGACAATGCTCCGGATTTTATTAAAACCAAAACCTTAAAGGAATTATCTCTTCTGGGTTCCACCCAATATGCCTCTGATTTTAGAATAGGGAAAAATCTTTTTTCAAGAGGCGCTTTAATGGCTTTTGATTTAGATGGGCATATTCAAAAACAAACCAACGGGGAAAAATCCTTTAAGGATGCGATGCTTGGATTGCTTCATTGGTCAAATGAAAATCAAAGAGCATTTAAATACAATGAGATTGAGCCTATAATGTCTCGGGCTACAGGTGTGGATTTAAGTGCGATATGGAATACATGGCAAAAAGCACCGAAATAAATAAACAATATGTTTAAGTGATGTCAACGTCCCTCCCCTTCAACTTCGCTAAGGGCAGGCTTCTGATAAACCAAGCCACTTATGGCTGTGAACACTGTGCCTTAATACTCCCGAATCCAATCCATTTAAAATCATATCTTTAGGGAAACTAACCTTTAATGATCAACTTCTCCAAAAGAATCCGCCAAAATTTACTTTCAGAAGGAAAAAACTGGAAACTCAATTGAGGAAAAAAGAACGGGAAAGCCGAAAACCGACCAGAGTAGGTACTAAATTAAGATTTAAAATTATGACAATTGAAGAAAATGTTCGAGTTATTGACTCTTTGTATAACGCTTTTTCAACTGGTGATATGCCAACTGTTTTGGGATTAATGGATTCCCAAATCGAATGGAACGAAGCTGAAAGTAATTCGCTTGCAGAAGGTAATCCTTACATTGGTCCGGATGCAGTTTTAGAAGGCGTATTTGCACGTCTTGGAGCCAATCACGATCACTTTGGTTTACAAGATGTTAAAACCCATGGCATGAGTGGAAACATGGTCTTGGCCACTCTACGGTATGATGCTAAAGTAAAAGCAACTGGAAAGAGTTATAATGCACAAGCTGCACATCTATGGACACTTAATGATGAAGGGGAAATTACCGCCTTTCAGCAATATGTGGATACTAAAAAGTTGGCGGATTCAGGAGCGTAGTTTTAATAATGTTTATCAGAAGTGACTAAAAAATAACGATAGCACAACAATGGTTATAAGTAATTTCTTGTTCCCTTCTACTTCTGATAATCCAAGCAACTTATGGCTGTGAACGCTGTGCCTTAATTCTCCCTAATCCAATCCATTAAAAATCATATCTTTAGGAAAACCAACCTTTAATGATAAAGTTCTTCCGTAGCATCCGTCAGCGATTACTTTCCGAAAATAGGTTCAGCAAGTATCTACTCTATGCCATTGGAGAAATTATACTGGTTGTCATAGGAATTTTAATAGCACTTCAGATTAATAATTGGAATCAGGAAAGAATTAATAGAGATTATGAACTAACGATGCTGAGGGAAGTTAAGGAGGCCCTGGATAAAGACATCTACAACATTGAGGGCGGACTTAAAGCTCTTGAAGATTTAAAACAAAGCGTTATTGTTTTGACAACTGTTCGAAATGGATCAACTTACCCTCAGGATTCACTGGCCTACCATTTTAATAATGTAAGACAAGGAGGTATTGCGCTCGTAATCAATTATAGTCCGTATGAGTCCATCAAGTCTACAGGATTAGATAAAATTTCAAATTCCGAACTTAGAAACAGCATTACAAATTTATACGAGGTAAAATTAAAAGCAGTTGAGTTTTGGGTGAATGAATTTATTAGAAGAAAACTGTATGAAAAAAATGATTTGGTCGCTTCCATATTTGAGAAAAAAATTATCCCCGATACAACAGATGGTATAAAAGTGGAATATATTATAAATCATGATGTGATCCGTACCAACGATCAATTCGATAACTTTCTAGTTGTTTCGGGTGGCTATATACCCATTGCCATTAGAAATTACAATTACGCTATAGAAGAAATGAAATCCCAGTTAAAAGAAATAGTATCAGAACTGGAAAAAAACTAAGGATATGTTAGAAACATTGGAAGAATATGCATTGATGGCTGAAATAATATCAGCGATTGCCATCATTATATCTTTGGTATTTGTTGGTGTTCAAATCAAAGCAAATACAAAAGCAACACAAGCATCAACTTTTCATGAAATTGCAGCTTTGGACATCAACATACTGCTGAATTTTAGTAGTTCTCCAGAATTAGCAAGACTAATCACAACATTTAGAGATGATCCCGACTCCTTGAGTGAGGAAGAACAAATTCATGGTTTTTACCTGTTTGGTGCAGAAGTTCGGCACGTCGAAAATTTATTTTTGCAAAACGAAAACAAAATGTTGAGCGAGAAGAATTGGAGATCCAGAAAATCACTGGTCGATGGTGTAGTGCTCTCTGCTGGATTTGGAGCATTATTAAAACATCCATTCAGCAAATTTTTTGATGGCTCATTTATAGAGTATGGCAGAAATCAAAGAAAAAAATCTGGAATAAAAGAATAATTTTTAATGTTAGAGTAAGTGCAACAATGCCATAAGTAATGGTGCCGTTCTACTTGCTGCCCGCTCCCACAAGAGCGTATTTTGTGGCTAACTTAGTTGCAACGACTATTGTCATTTCGACATGTGGAGCATAACGACGATTGAGAAATCTACTGAAAGCATTCGGATTTCTCACACCTCCCTCGGCAGGTTCGAATTGACATCTATTTTATGCCTTTTTGGAGTATAAAAGTGTATTTTACAGGTAACTATACATCTTGGTAGTAATTCGGTACAACAAATTTGATTTGGACCAAATCTCAAAAAAATGAAAACAACAACATTTCTAACATTTGTAGGTGCTCAATGTGGAAAAGCCGAGGAAGCGATGAATTTCTACACTTCTATCTTTCCAAACTCGGAAATTAAAAGCATAACAAAATACTCAGCAGGTGAGGCAGGAGGAACACCGGAGCTTATTAAACATGGGGTGTTTAAATTAAATGGTGTGGAGTACATGGTTTCCGAAAGCGATTATAATCACGCTTGGTCATTTACGCCCGGGGTATCGCTTTTCGTTTCCTGTAACTCTGAAAACGAGATACAAACCTTGTTCGAAGAACTTTCTTCAAATGGAGGCCAGATTATGGTTCCTCTGGACAACTACCATGGTGAAGGGGATTATGGATTTGGTGAAAAATTTGGATGGTGCGAAGACAAATATGGCATTTCATGGCAACTCAATCTTTTAGCATAAATGTGATGGATAGTTTAAAAAACAACGGTAACAATCATCAAAACATTATAAATATAATAGTGAACACTAATCCCAAAATAATGCGATTACTACTATTTATCACCTTTGCCCTGCTATCCATAATATCCAATGGGCAAACCTCCTTAAACAAAATTAATCTGGATTTCGGAAATTATAGTGTTGGATTTAAACATTATACCGTTTCTGACAGCACAAGAACTTACAGTAGGATTTATGATTTTGTCAATCAAAAAATTCCTAGACCAATCCCTATAAGTATTTGGTATCCTTCACGCCAAAATACAAATGGCAAAAAACAATTGAAGGTTTTGGATTATTTGGAAATCCTAAAAGAAGAAGAGGAATGGGAACACTTGCCAAATGAACAAATACTGAAGTGGTTTTACTATGTCAACACAACTGAAAACCAAGAGCATCTTACGGAAATAACAAAAGCCTACTCGGAATTGGAACTTGGAAACGATAAATTCCAGGTTGTGATTTACGCACCAAGCTATCAGGCATCATCTATAGAAAATTTTGCGCTTTGTGAATATTTGGCCAGTCACGGATATATTGTAATCTCCAGCCCAAGCAGAGGAACTGAAACTCGTTGGTTTGGCAGAAATAATGCGAAGGAGATGGAAACCCAAGCCAGAGATGTTGAATTTTTAATAAAAGAGGTTTCAAAATTTCCAATGGCCGACTCTAATAAAATTGCAACCATGGGTTTCAGCTTTGGAGGTTTAGCTAACATACTTGCAATAACCAGAAATGACAAAATAAAGGCAGTTGTGAGTCTTGATGGTACGGAAAGGTATCAGTACGGGTTATTAAAAAAATCACCCTTTTTTGAATCAGAGAAAGTAGACGTTCCATACATCCATATGGCCCAGAAAAATATCCCTGAACAAGTTCTTAAAGAAGATAATATTGATCCCGAGTTAAATTCAAAATTTCAATTATTCGATAGTATCACAAATAGTAATGCATATCGTTTAAAGTTTGAAAATCTCACTCACTCTTATTTTAGTACCCTAGGTGTTCTTTTCCAGCAAAGAGATAAAAGACAAGATAAAAATGATTCTGAAATTATGGAATCATATAAATTGGTTTCGGTATATGCTTTAAACTTTTTAAACGCTTATTTAAAAAACGATGAAAGTGCTTTAAAATTTATCGAAAACAATACACTCGATAATGGCATTAAAAAAGGTCTTTTGACCAAACAGTCCAAAAAAGCCAACAGTAAAAATTTCACTTTCAAAGATTTCAATGAATTGGCATTGCAACAAGACTACAATAACCTTTATGACTTGTATGTTGCAACCAAAAAAGAACACCCGATGATGGAAATTCCTGAAAGTAATCTTAACACACTTGGGCTGCAGCTTGTTTTTAACCCGAATACATCGGAACAAGGAATACATGTTTTTTTGTTGGCAACAAAACTTTATCCAAATTCAGCAAATCTTTTTGATAGCTTAGGGGAAGCTTATCTATTTATGGATTATAAAGAAAAGGCTATAGAAAGTTTTGAAAGGTCATTAAAACTAAATTCACAAAATCCAAATGCAATTGACCGATTAAAGCAACTTAAGGAGTAAAGTCTGCTCCTATATTGTTTTAATTTCCTTGTACCAGCAAGATTATATCTTTTGACTCACTTGGTTTACAGCACCCATTGTCGTTTGATATGAGGAGCACAGGGACGATTGAGAAATCCAAAATGTAGTTTTTGGATTCCTCCTGCTCCCTTCACTCGGTTCGAAATAACAATCCTTTTATTCTTTTTTTAAATCCTTTTTCATTCCAATGTAACAAATTTGCTTTTGGGGAGTCTACAGGTAAAGCATATATCATCATGAAATCAATAAAAATTCTAGTACTCTTTCTCGCACTAAATCTAATCAACAATTGCAAAAATGCCCCTAACAAGGGCGAACCAACAAGTTCAATCATCACTTTTAAAGAAGACGCAACTCCATTTACGGCACCACAAAAAGAACTGATTCATGAAGTAGTCCTGGAATCGGAAAAAGAAATCAGAAACCTATTGCCTACCCTGCCGGACAGTATAAGCGTATCCTTGGAAATTGTGGATTGGGACCTTGATGTGGTCGGAGGCGTTACCGGGCGCACGGAAACCAATTCCCCTCCCGTAGTGCTTATTCAAATCTCAGAGAAATTTCCGGGCGGTGTGACCAAGGCGACCCAAATGGCACTTAAGCACACTCTTTTTCATGAATTCCATCATTTATCAAGAGGTTGGGCCATTCAGGACAATGTTTATGGGCCTGGTATATCCATTGCAGCCATAAACGAAGGCCTTGCCGTAGTGTTCTCCGAAGAGTATACTGGTGAAAGCATGGAGGCCGATACGCCACCAGAAGCAGCCATTGCGGAGCAATGGGTGGAGGAAATCAGAGCATTGCCCATAAATGCAAACTATCAACATTGGATGTTCCAGCACCCTGATGGAAGACTGGCCGTAGGATACCGAACCGGTAACTATCTAATCAGAAAGGCAATGGCCAAATCAGGTAAAGACGTTCTTGAACTTAGTGAACTCACACCAGATGAAATATATCAACTTGCAGGGTATTGATGAAAATTAATTTACTGATTACAAGTACATTATTTGTATCTTAATAGTCTGCCTAGTAGTTCATAAGCGTTCACCCTAGAACATTGTATAATATGGAACGATTACAAGTGAGCTTATCTATAACGAGTTGTGGTTGTTGCTAATTGCTTATGTAACAATTTATTAATCAGTGGATTTTAAAATATAACTCCACGGACTTAAATAACTATCTTGTACTGGATACATGCATTCTTTGTAGGGAGCCAATTGTTTATGAAGCCAAGAACCAATTATACAAAAAGTGGTGAATTTAATATTGCCTATCAAGTAGTAGGTAATGGACCGGTGGACATTATTTATATCCCCGGTTGGGTTTCAAATATCGACATGATGTGGTCCGAACCAAGGCTTGCGGCTTTCTTATCAAGACTTTCCCTGTTTTCCAGACTTATTTTATTTGACAAAAGAGGAACCGGTCTTTCTGATCGCACCGATGAGTATTCCACTATGGAAGAGCGTATGGAAGATATCCATGCCGTAATGAATGCCACACATTCTGAAAAAGCATTTTTGTTCAGTCACTCCGAAGGAGGCTCGGTAAGCCTATTGTTCTCATTAAACTATCCTGAGAAGACTTTAGGAGTAATGGGGTTCGGAATTTTTGCCAAACGGCGATATTCTGAAGATTATCCTTGGGCCCCTACAGATGAAGAGCGTGAAGTTTCCAATAAACTGATCGAAGAAAACTGGGCCCATGGGAATTTAGATGAACTTCGCGATCTGGTTCCTTCTTTGGCCCATGATAGTGGTTTTATGGATTGGTTTGCAAGTTACCTTCGGTCCGGTGCCAGCCCAAAAGCTGCTTTGTTGTTGCATAAACAATGTACCCATATTGATGTAACGGATATCCTTGGTTCAATTCAGGTTCCAACGCTATTGTTGTTTATAAAAGAGGATGAGGAAATAAAAGTTGATGAAGGTAGGTATATTGTGGAACGCGTTCCTAACTCAAAGTTGGTGGAATTTAGCGGCAGGGACCATCTCTTTTGGACAGGCGATACATATCCAGTACTGGCGGAAATGGAAGAATTTGTTACCGGGATACGACCAAACAGGACTCAATTCCAGAAAAACAATCCTACTGGGAAAAAAGACGGAATTGATTTGGAAAAAGTAATGTCCGAGAATTTCCTTTATAATTTAAAGGTGGAGGAATTTGCCAAATTATGCGGTAAAAGCCTATCAGCTTTTAAAAGAGATTTTAAGGACATTTATAATACATCACCTTCCAGATGGATCAAGACCAAGCGCCTTGAACATGCCAAAAAACTGCTGATCGAAACAAATCTGAATATAAATCAGATCTGTTATGACTGTGGCTTTATCAACACTTCGCATTTTATAAAGTCTTTTAAAAAACAATACCACCGCCCTCCCCTTCAATTTAGGTCCAATACGTTAAATACTTAATAATCAATTTCTTGTTTGGACGTTTTAGAATATTTTTTGAACGTTTCTGAAAGTTGGATGTCTTGTTTTTAAATGAATTTTACACCAATCATTTAAACAAACATTAGATTATGAAAACTAGACTGACACTCGCATTGATGATGACCCTTGGCTTTTCACTTTCAAGCCTTAATGCCCAAGTTGACCTGATCAACGACGAATTTCCCGAAGCAAAACAAGAAGTAATGGAAACCTTTGGAGCCGTAGCACAAAGTATTATGGATGGAAACATAGATAAATTGATCTCTTTACATGCCTATGGTCCAAAATTCACTGAATTCAAAAATGGTGAAGCAAGAAATGACGGTGAAGCCAACGAGGCACATGAGCGCAATGTTTTTGGTTCTGTATCCGAAGTGGTAAAGTTTGATGCCAAAGACCTTCAAATCGCAGTTTATGGCGATGTTGCCAATGTTACCTTCCATTCAGATTTTCATTTAAAGTTTGGAGAAGACCTTGTCGTGGTAAACGATCAGATCACATTACTTTTTGTAAGAACAAATGATGGTTGGAAAATGGTTCATGAACATCACTCGCCCCTCAAAAGCTAAAAATTGAGATTTTAAGTCCTAAAAGCCAGAGTTCACTGATTTCTGGCTTTTGAGTCTTCATGTAAACACGAATATGGTGAGATCATATGTTTCGAAAAGTTGAGTTCATATCACAACGCGTCATACTGAGGGGCAGACTGTATCTACCTAAAAATTCTTCCTCAAAAAAATATCCTGTGGTAATAATGGCCCATGGTTTTACTACCACCATTACAGGTATGACGGCAGATAAATATGCTGAAAGGTTTAGGGAAGCTCGTTATGCCGTGTTATTGTACGACCATAGAAATTTGGGCATCAGTGATGGTGAACCGCGTCAGGAAATCAATTTTTGGGTCCAATCAAGAGGATATATAGATGCCATTGATTTTGTCCGTAAATTGCCGGGAGTTGACACCAACAAAATTGTAGTGTGGGGAATTAGTTTGAGTGCCCGTGAAGCTTTTTTGGTCGGTTCTGTAGACAATAGGATAAGCGCCATTATTACTATGGCACCTGCTTTTGGAGATGACTGCCCATTAACTGACAATGACGAAAGTCTCTATAATTTTGCCAAAGAAACACTATTGAACGACGATATTTTGGGATTGCCCAATTCCACAACAGAACGGATGCCCGTGGTTTCACATGACCAGATCGGAAACCCTTCCAAATTAAAAGAACTGACGGCTTACCGATGGTTTATGGAATATGGGGGGCGTTTTGGAACCAATTGGAAAAATGTGGTGTCCATTTCTAATACCGTAGTGCCCAACAACTATCATATTGGACATTGCGCTGTACACTTAAAAGCTCCGATTCTTATGATTGTGGCAAAAAACGATGAAATGGAAGGTGCAAACCAAAATGTTGCCGCCAAAATTTTTAGTTTGATCCATCAACCAAAAGAATGGGTGGATATTTCCGGTGGGCATTTTGGACTTCTGCACTATCCAAGTTCATTTTTTGAAAAATCAAGTAAAGCACAAATCAACTTTCTCAAAAGGCGACTAATTGAAAATCAAAATTATTCACGGATTTAAAAAGCCACTAAAATGTTTATTTTAATGAAATAATAAGGTTTTAAAATTCGCTGCTCAAATATGTAATCCTTCAACCCAACTTCAAAATGCATAATCAAAGAACCAATCCAATAGAAATAGATAAAGAAGAATTTAGGCAAATAGGCTACCGGCTTATTGATGACATATCAATTTTTTTTGATCATATCCATGAAAAACCGGTAACGTACAATCGAAGTCCATCTGAAATCCAAAAAATTATAGGGGATGTACCTTTGCCCGAAAATGGGAGTGAGGCTTCAACATTGACATATAAGGCCGCTGAGTTGCTTTTAAACAATTCACTCTTTAACGGACACCCTAAATTCCTTGGGTATATCACATCTTCGGCGGCCCCGATCGGAGCACTTGCGGATCTACTTGCAGCCTCCATCAATCCAAACGTCGGTGCACACATATTAAGTCCCATTGCTACAGAAATAGAAAAGCAAACCATTAAATGGTTATGTGATTTTATTGGTGTTTCATCGGATTATGGCGGTATTTTGGTAAGTGGCGGGAATATGGCAAATTTTACGGCCTTCTTGGCAGCTAGAACGGCAAAGACCCCCTCGAGCGTTAAGGAAAATGGAATTGAGAATTCAAAAAGCAAATACACTGTTTATTGCTCAAAAACAACACATACTTGGATAGAAAAAGCTGTAATTTTATTTGGGTTGGGCACCAAATCCATACGTTGGATTGCAACCGATGATTCCAATAAGATTAATATATCCGTACTCGAATCGACAATAAAGATGGATATTGATAATAACTGTACTCCCCTAATGGTAGTGGGTACTGCCGGTGATGTTAGCACGGGCGTTGTTGATAATTTGAGTGATATCGCCGCTATCTCCAAAAAATATAATTTGTGGTTTCATGTGGATGGCGCTTACGGTGCACCAGCAGCTATTGTTCCCGAACTTGAAAAACTGTTCAAAGGAATCGAAGAAGCTGATTCCATAGCATTGGACCCTCATAAATGGTTGTACAGTCCATTGGAAGCGGGGTGCACATTGGTGAAAAACCCCCGTTATTTAACCGATACATTTAGTTCCCATCCAGAATATTACAACTTTAGTAAAAGTGAGGATGAAGTAGCTCAAAACTTTTATGAGTATGGGCTTCAAAACTCACGAGGTTTTAGAGCTTTAAAAGTATGGTTGTCCCTCCAACAATTAGGTCGCAGTGGTTATGAAAAACTAATAGGTGAAGACATACAACTTTCAAAATTGTTATATAGTCTTGCTGATAAACACCACGAATTGGAAGCTATATCCCAAAACTTAAGTATTACAACGTTTAGGTACATCCCAAAAGACAGTGCACGCAATGTTGAGTATCTGAACAAGTTGAATGAAACCTTATTGGACGTGTTACAAGCTGGCGGTGAAGTCTTTTTATCAAATGCCATTGTAAATCAGCAATATTGCCTAAGAGCCTGTATTGTGAATTTTAGAACTTCTGCCAAGGATATTGAAGAAATTATAGAGATTGTGGCAAGGGAGGGTAACATGGTGCATTCCGAATTATCCAAAACCTATAAGGGAAATACCAGTAAAATATAACTGTTGAAAATATGGATGATAATTCAAAAATCTTACGGACCTGGAAAGGGTGGACCACGATTCAAAATGCGCCAATTTATGAGAACATGCTTATAAATCAGGTATTCCCCGAAGTAAAAAAAAAGGGGGTGGATGGATTGGAAAAAGTGAACATTTCCACCAAGCATAACGAAGAAGAAGTGGAGTTTTTCTTGATACTTCAATTCGATTGCTTAGATTCTGTAAAAGCCTTTGCAGGGGAAAATTATGAGGCGGCCTATATTCCTGATAAAGCCAAACGGGTTCTTTTACGGTATGAACCTACAGCCCAACATTATGAGATGCAAGGGGAATTGTTGTTCTAGTTATCGTCAATTAATTGCTTACCATAATAAGGTTAACGAAGTGACATTAATATAACAAACTAACAATTAGGTGATTATCGAATAAAATGGTTTAACTTTAGTAGGCCACTCTCTCAAGAAAAACATCCTGCTTTAATGGTTTTAAAAAATTACAACCAACATAACATTATAAGTAAGATGAAAACACCATTAAAGTTCTTTATCCTTCCCGTTTTACTTTTTTGTCCCTATTTTCAGGTTTCTGGGCAAGAGAAAGTAAACCTCGCAGCAACGATCGGAGTACCTGATTTAATAAGTATTGGAGCTCGATATCAAATGAAGCAATCCCAGTTGGGGTTAAATTATGGTTTTGGGACCATAAATGATTCCTACAATAAAACTTATGTCATCTCGGTGGATTATTTCAATCACTTCAGCGGGGAATCCAAATATACGGATAGAAGGCCCTGGTACCTTAGAGGCGGGTTCAATTATCTAGTGGATGAAACAAGTAGTTTCAAGGACACCTACCTCTATACGAACCTTCGGATGGGCAGGGATTTCAATCTATCCAAAAGGTTTGGGTTTACTATAGATCTTGGGCTCTTGGTGGAACTTTCATACAATAGAACTGAAAAAGAACCGATGGCACTTCCCTATTGGTTCAGTTTTGACTGGGGAACTTCCACGGCCGAATCCAAAGTATTGCCCGCTATATCGTTAGGGATGTTTTATCGTTTATAATGGCACACTTGCTCTTATGCTTTAATATTTCGAAGACAGCTACTTCCACACTATCTTTGCACCGTGGAAAAGGGTAAAAAAATAATCTTGTTCGATGGGGTCTGTAACCTCTGTAATAGCTCGGTCCAGTTTGTAATCAAACGGGATAAAAAAGACGTATTCCGCTATGCGGCTTTGCAAAGTGAGGTTGGTGAACAATTGGTGAACCAACGGCATATTGATACCAGTAAGGTGGATTCCATTATCCTTATTGAGCCCGGGGTGGCCTATTACACCAAATCTGATGCTGCGCTGGAAATTGCGCAAGACTTGGGCGGATTATGGAAATTGACCGCTGTTTTTACCTGGATTCCTACTTCCATTCGAAATAGTATTTATGACTTTATTGCCAAAAACCGCTACAAATGGTTTGGCAAGCAGGAAACCTGTATGATTCCTACACCTGAGCTCAAGGCAAAGTTTTTGGGTTGATTTATTTCTCTTTTGACCAAAAAAAAAGCCTCCAATGGAGGTCTTTTTTATATATAAATTTTAAAAAGTTATTTCACCTCGTCGTAATGCTCATCCCAATCATGTACATGTGGTTCTCCCAGTTTACCCACTGATTTGGCCACGAGCATGGAAACAGTCGCATCACCTGTAACATTTACTACGGTTCGGCACATATCCAAAGGTCTGTCCACTGCAAAAATCAA
>CEOE01057509.1_pt1 | contig 17265 bp, 20 predicted proteins | sample 530211 | NCBI WGS metagenome assembly CEOE01 (sample SAMEA2619779, study PRJEB7988) | marine metagenome | isolation source: saline water (ENVO:00002010), including
TAAGCAATTTCTACAATATCACTTGCGACTAAAGTTGCTCCAAGAGTTATACGACTAGAAGTTGTTAAAGATAAATTTGTGCTATCTTGTTTTACAAAATTGACCCATACTATAACATCACTTAAATTGCTGATTGCATGATCTAAGTCTACGTAGTTGTTAGTAGAGCTTGTTACACGCTGCTTTGCTGTAGTTATAAAACCACTTTGAGGAGGAACACCAAGATAACCCATTAAGCAACATCCGTTAATAAAGAAACAATTACATCAGCATTACCACTAGAATTACTGCTTTGTACTTTTACAGATCCTCCTGATGGTATTACTACTTTACCAGATATTAGTTCGATTGAACTTCCTGTTGGTAGAGGTGCATTGGTTACTATACTCCTATCTGCTGACCCATTGTTAAGTTTAGCTGTTACAGTTATTGATGTTGATCCAGTATTACTAATTAACAAACCTATAATTATTTGCTTGTTAGAAGTAGCTGAAACAACAGTTGTTAAGTTACCATTTGATAAACTTGCATCTGCTTGTGAAAAATTATTTGCCATGATTTTGTCTTACATTCCTCCTTATATTTAGTCGTCCCTAACCAAGAGCTATTGCCATTACTACGCTATTATCTGCTATGGTTGTTGATTGACCCAGCTGAACTAATGAACCATTTATAGTGATACCTTGATTTGCTAGTTGACTGTTTGGTATTATTGGTAATCTTGCTATATTTACTGTACCTGATGTTAATGCTGATGCTGCAAAAGATGCTAAAGCAAATGTACCAAAAGCAACAATATCTACAATATCTCCGCTTGGTACAGTTGTTGCAAAGACAACTGAGTTACCAGATGTTACAGTTACATCAACACCATTTACTTGTTTGACACCATTTAGATATACATCAATAAAACCTGCATCATAAGCTAACGCAACTCCATTATCATCATTACCACTAAATGTAGTAGCTCCGTTTGGAGCAGGAGAAGTATACTTAAATCTAGCTGATGTACCATTGATTGTGGATCCAGCAGCAGCCCAACCAGAAGACTTATAAACTTTTAATTCGTTAGCACTGGTATCAAAATATAAATCACCAACATCTAAACTAGAAGAGGGAGCTGATGAAGCAATACGATATCTTTCAGCAAAGCTGTTTACCCCGCTAATATTAGCGGCTGTTGTATTGACATTCGCTATTGAATTACCAACGTTATTGACATTAGTTATTGCATTACCAACTGCATCTACATTGGTTATAGAATTAGCTACTGTATCTATTTCACTTGATGATTCAGCTAAATCATTTGCTACAGCTTGTATTTCTGTAAGTTTATTTTCTACTGCCGCTACATCACTAGATATATTTGCTACGCTTGTTATGTCGCTAGAAATACCTGCTAGTGTCGTTATGTTACTGTTTTGACCAGCGACTGTATTTATATTTGATGAATTTGAATTTACAGCATTGATTGCTGTTTGTTCAGAAGATGTTGGTTTTATATCTTCCCATGCAGATCCATTGTAAACTTTTAATCCTGATGATGTATTAAAATATAAATCACCAGCATCAAGATTGCTTGTAGGATCAGATGATGCTGCTCCGTGATATTGACCTTGGAATGTTGTTAGAGTGTTTGCTGCAGCAGTTGCAGAATTACTAGCATTGGTTGCTTGCGTTGAAGCAGTAGAAGCTGAGGTTGCTGCATTGGTTGCAGACGTTGCGGCTTCAGAAGCTTTGGTAGTTGCAGTAGATGCTTGAGTCGTAGCGGTCGTTGCAGAGTTAGATGCATTCGTTGCTTGGGTAGATGCTGTGGTTGCAGAGTTAGCTGCGGCTGTAGCTGAGTTAGCGGCAGCAGTCGCTGACGAAGCAGCATTGCTTGCCTGTGTTGCAGCACCTGATACATCTACTAATTTTGTTGTATTTGATGATGAGTCTACAGCAGCGTCATCTGCAAACGTTGTTGTCGCTGTGTTAGAAGCTAATCCATTGACAATATAAACATCACCATTTGATCTAGTTACTAAATCAAAGTTTTTATATGTTGTTGAAGAAGAAGAGTAGGTTCCTCTAATATTAAAAAAAGGAGTAATATTAATGAACGATGATGAGGAATCTCCTACTCTTACTTCAATACTCTTCGATGTGGTATCATATCGAAAAGTAAAGTTTGTTGAATCAAAGTTACCTGATGAGTCAAATATATCACCAAGCATATCTCCAATGCTTCTTGACCCTCTTTCTGCTGATTCTAAATATGTATCTAAATTATGTGTGCCTGTCTTTGATGACAGGAATCTTAACTGTTCACCACGAGGTTGTGTTTCAGCCATTACTCACTCCATCCCATTTTTTTCATAAATCTTACTACGTCACCTTTTGTGACATTCTTTTTAAAATCAGATACTGGTTGATCCACTAAGCCTTTAAATATTGTTGGTATTGTTTCTTTTAAATCTTCTAACTTTAAATTTAGTGATGCAAGTTCAGCACTTAGTTGTAATATTAATTTAGTATTATCTTCTACACTTTTTTTGTTTAGAGATTTTACATAGTCTCTAGTTTTTGCATCTACATTCTTTTCTAATATTTCTGGGTTAGCAACTGTCTTTGCCATTATCTGCCTCCTGCTACTTGTTGCATCATTGGAACTAGATTGCCTGCTTCTACTTCTCTTTGTACTTGTTCGTTAGGTTGTACAGAAGCACCACGCATTTTTTCCATCATTGCCATTTGTTGTGATGGTGATGGACCCTGAGCTTGTTGTTCCTTAGAAATACGGAACTGATCCAAGTCAGATATACCCATAGCACGTATTGCTTCTTCAGCAATTTTAGCTGTGTTGTATTCCATGTTTAATCCTGTCTCTCCCATAACTTTCAACATATTCATCCACGTTTCAGCATTACGTGTTGGCTCGATAGGAAGTGATCCATCGATAACCAAATAATCAATATCGCCTTGCAAATCTTGTACACTGAAATCTATGTATCCATCGTCCACCATGTCAGCTAATTGTGTTGGCATGTTGTAAGGGTCCATTCGTATTGATCCATCATAAGCAATAGCGTCTTGTATGTTTGCAATCATCATACGTACCATTGGTCTTACTGTTGTTGCAGACATGATACGTGCTAATCCACCTAGTCGTTGTGAGCCTAACTGCGTTAGGCGAGCAATCTCTGTTGCTGTACGTACTTCACCAGTAGGCATACCTTGTTGTGCATCTGAAGCTGCAGATAGTCGTTGTTTTAATTCACCTAGTTGACCAATGTCACTCCAATGACCACGAGTTACATCTGGTACTTGTGATATAAATACTCCATCTCCAGCTTTAGCACCTGGCAGCGTTCGCACGATACCATAAGGATTTCTGTCAATTAAATCAGGTACAGAGACTTGTGTTGGGTCAACAAAGATTAAATTGTTAAGTGCTGCTTGCACGTTATCGATACGTGATCGTAAAAGCCACGTAGCAATATCATGCAATGGGAGGAGAATATCGTATAGTGATTGACCATATGTTTTGTGTGAGTCTTGATACAAACCACCAAAAGCAAATGGTAGTTGTTGACCATAAGGGTTTAGTTGAAAACGTATAACTACATCTTCATCCATTATTGTGATGACAAGATATATTGTTTCTATTTGTGGTAAATTTATTTCATAACCAGATAACTTTACCCATGCTTCATCTACTGTACGTGCATTACCAAGTGTAAAGTGTGATCCATAACTACCAATATTATTTCTTTCTAATGATTCTGTTGGATCTATAGATAAACCTCTGCCTTTATCTTGTTGCCATCTATGTGCCGACCAAGATGCTTTTGTTGGTGCAAGTTGTCTAAGTGATGGAAACTGTTTTAACTTTGGATATAATCCTGTTTGTATAAGAGAGTTGTAAGATTGAAAATCGGAACATACTATATATTGCATGTTATCCCAATCACCCCAGTTAACACGAGGATCTGGAAAAACACGTCTAGGATCAAAGTTGATGATGCGTGATTGATTCGATTTATTATCCCAAACTATTTTTGTTGGTGCAAAACCATATCGTACAGAGTCAAGAAGCATCTGTGCCATTCTTGCTTCACCTGCTGTACGTCTCATGTGTTGATGTAAAACTCTTTCTAATACTGCAGCTACTTTTCTTGATTTACGATTTAAACCTTCCAACATAAACATTGGATTACGACCAGCTAATGCTGACATCAAATATGTCGTAACTGTGTCAGCTACTGCACGTGTGTCTGCTATAACTGCTTTTTCTCTAAACTTAGTTTGTGTTGGCTCCACATAAACATCGTGTGCCTTATCTGTTTCTCTCCAGTGATCGTATCTGCCTCTTATCTTTTCGTGAGACATGTCTACCATTGACTTAACGTAAGAAACTATTTTTTGTTCCTCTTCATCATTTAAGTCTGAAGATATATCTTCATACTTCATTAGCTTGTTTATGTGACGTGATAAATCTACTACGACATTAGATTCATCATTGACTATCTTTTCTCTGTAACCTTGCATGCTGCTCCTGATTAATTGTTATAAATAGAAGAAAAAAAGTAACTATGTCGTCCTTATTCTCCCCATCCAAACCATGTTGTTTTTTTCTCTTTTAATTCGCTTAGTAATGATCCTACTGATGTTAGTGGTGTAGACTCTAATTCACCTGCATTGAATGACATTCTTGATAGTTTATCTAATGCCATAGACAATGCATCTATCTGATCATCATGTGTACCATTAGGAAATGAGACTGCTTCTTCTATAAAATCATCTAGCCATGCAGCATTCTTTGGTAAGAAAACTCTACCACCTTCTATTAAGTCAGTGATGGCAGAGACACGAGATACTTTATCGGAAGATACTTTGTATGGGATTATAGCCATACCAGATTGATTTTTTAATTCTTGTATGAGTGATTGACCAGATGCCTTATCTTCTATGTGTATGCCACGTAAACCTTTACCACGCCATTTGGTGTTAAGTGTAATTAGCATACGTTTGAGTTCAGGAAAGTCGTAACGTGATCTTTTGATGTCGATGATGTAGATGTCACCCTGACTATCTAAACCTGCAACTACTGCTACAGAAAAATCTGCAGTAGCAGATTTTTTAAATGCTGTGTCACATGCTATAATGATTGTAGGAAATGTAGTTAAGTCAACGTCTTCTTTCTCATAGTATTTCCACCATTCTGTTTTTATCATGTTACCACCTTTGATGTATGGTGATTGTTGATAGAGTGCAGCAAACTCACGAGGATTAAGCTTTTCCATCTTACGTAAGTCAGACATAGGAAATCTTTCTTCCCATAATGGTATTTGTTTTTTTGCTTTGATGTAGCGTTTGTAACGAGATACTTTTGCTAGGGGAAGGTGTGCGTATTCTGGATTACGTATTTCGTTTGTTGTTTCTGTTTCTATGATGGCAGGAAAGTTTATGTGTTCCCATTCATTCCAATCATCTTGTTGTTGTATACGACCACATAAATCATCTGGATGCCAACGAGTTGCAATGCAGATGACAGCTGGTGGTTGTGAGTCAAGTGGTTGTAGACGAGTGAGTAGGGAAGCTACGTAGTAGTTCCAAACTTTATTACGTTGTGTTGCAGAGTCTGCATCTTCACGAGACTTGATAGGATCATCAATGATGAGTAAGTTGGCACGTCTACCTGTTGTTGTACCACCTAAACCTATAGAATAGTAGACACCACCTTTTGTTGTACCCCAGTTATCTACGGCACGAGAGTCAGCAGACAACTCCATGTTTTGAAATGTCTGTATTGTGTTGATATCTTTTGCGTATTGTCTGACTTGTCTACCAAACGTCATAGATAATTCTGAGTTGTAGGTAACACACATCACGGCACGTTCAGGATTACGACCAACGTAGTAGACTGGGAAGAGACAGGATGCGAGAAATGATTTGCCGTGTCTTGGCGGCATATTAATCATCAAGCGTTTACACTTACCTCTTTCTACTGCGTCTAGTTTATTAATTAAGTCTCGTTGAAACTTTGCTAATTGAAATTTAGGGTGATGCATTTTTACAAAACCCAAAAATGTTTCTTCAGCATTACGTAATTGTAGAAGTCTCTTTGCTGCTGCTTGTCTAGTCAGCATTTATAATCCCATTTGTCTTTTATGATATTCTAAAGTTTTCAATTCCTGCTGTAATTTTTTTTTGGCAGTGATATCTTTTATCTCCTCTACCATTATCTTAAATACTCTTTCTATAATCGCTTGTTTCTTTTTCTCAGGATCAGTGATTGCAGATAAGTCTAAGCTTTGTACAGCTTTTGCAAAAGTCTTTGCGTCTATTTTTGATTCTTTTAAATCTTTTTGTCTATTAGTTACGACCATATAGTGTCTCCTTTTCAATACAGAAGTTGTTAGTTTTGCAGAATTTTATGTAGGTATCGAACAGCAACGTGGCACATGCCGTCGTCGGGTTGCGGGGTACGCCCCCCATGTCTTGCGTGACACACATGCTGGCACACAAAAAACCTAGGTTTTTTGCAGAATGTCCAAGGTTTCTGCAGTTGTATACAACCTTATTAAGGTTGTTTACATAGGTTTTCGAACGTTTTGGTTGACTCTCTACGAGAGGCAAAAAGATGCTTGATACGTGTGAAAATACTGTCACATCAAGGGTTATACCCTTGAATGTGGTAAGCTGTCGTCTTGCACAGACGCACACGAGAGAAGCCGATTTTTATAGGGTTTTACCCCTCTTAGAATAAGAGGGGATAAAACCCATAACCTAGCGATTTTGCAACAAACTTTCCGCCATTTCGTTGTGACACACGATCATGACACAGAGCGAAACGAAACGGCAAATTCTGGTTATGGTTTTAACCCTCTCTAAAGGAGAGGGTATAAAACCTACCACTCTCAAACCTGACGGAAACTGAATCTTCGATTCATCTCACATGGTGTGATTTGAATCCATAGGATTCAAGACGCAAAAGGAGATTTTATGTCTATATCCGCAACTAACGTTACTGTTAACTTCGTTAACTCTTCTGGCAACACAGTTGCCACAGCTTCAAGACCATTGCGTGTTTTGCCTTTCGGCAAAGGTTTTGGTGTTGTTCGTAAAGGCAAGGTATTGCCTTTCGTTGCTACCTCTGCAAACGAGGGTACTGCGATTGTTGGTACTAACAACAGCTTCCCTGTTGACCAGTGTCGTGCAGCCAAGATGGCTGACCTTGGTCTGAAGACCAAGGTTGAGGTTAAAGCTGAACAGCCTTCGGCTCCTCGTACTGTTGCACAGCAACAAGCTACTGTGAACATGCTTCGCATGAAGCTTGCTAAGAAAACTTCACCACAGGTGAAGAAAGCTTTGGCTACTGCTGAACACAACCTTGCTAGACTTCAGTCTAGCAAGCCAGCAAAGGATTACGCAAGTATGACTAAAGCTGAACTAATCAACTTACTCGCTTCATAGAAGCGAGTAACTTACTGGGAGGTACTTATGTACATCTGTGTGAGAGCCTCAGAGTGTCATTGGCTTAACCAATGACTAGATACCGATCGCTTTCGGTTGATAGGCTCTCACGCATTAACTTTCACACACACGAGGTTTTTATGATTAGATTTTTCTGTATTTTACTCACAACTACATCTGCGTTCGCTACCTTTCTTGCATTCAGAGAATGGTGGATACATGGGGATTTGTTCGGAGTCTGCATAGGTATGACGATCATGACCATGATTGGAATATATACAACGTACCTAGGAGATCACAACAATGACGTGTAGTATATGTGGAGAACAATATCAACAACACCACTACAAAGGTGATGTAGCAGGAGATCAACTGCAAGACCATTGCTTGCAATGTGTCAGAGACTTACTTGAATCTGCAAGGAAAGCCAACATGAACAGCATGTGGGCAAAGATTAGTAACAAACCTGTATTGCCTGATGGCACAAGACAGGAACGACAAGCTGTCATTCAACGTCACAAGGATAACATAGCATTGCATGCAAAGCTTGCAAAGTCTGCTAAGAAAATCATAGACGCAATAGACACAAGGATCGAAAAGCAAACCATTAGTTAATTATTATTTTTAGAATAAAAATAATTAATTAACTTATAATCTAAGGGGTTTGCTACCCCTTTACATACAAATACAATTAGTGTATTGGATACACAACACACACACAACTTAACTGAACTGAATTGAGGTAACATGACTACAACTACATAACAACTTCCCCTTACAAATACGTATCATCAAGCAGATGAGTCTCTTTCTCTTCGCTGTTTAATATTCGTCTGCTTGATGATGTGTATTCGACACATCAACACACACACACGTTTCATGGAGGTTACATGAATGAACGTATTAAATCCACGTTGGACCTGTCACTCGAACAACTCATACATTTGTATGATTGTTTGAACTCACGCTACAACACAGGTGAAGTAAACAACGACAGTTTACTTCACTCAAACTACATAGCCAACTCAGAGGAGAATGACTATGTATTGTATTCACTTCAACAGACACATGAAGTTGATACAAGATTCCCTGCACTAAAAGCTATACTAAAGTCTAGGTCAGATGCAGGCAATGATCCAGACTACAAACAAGTCATACATCATGATGTTGAGTTTCAAGATCAGATGCAACACATGTGCAAGATGATGGGCTTGGACTTCAAGGTTGAAGAAGTAGAGTTGGAAGAAAGAGGTGGCGATTATCACTTCGACAACAACACACTCAATGTAGTCGACACTCTTATGTCTTCACTTGGTGGTCAACATACTCTTACAAGTATTGTCAATGACATCAACAAAGCTAAGATAGAATCTGACAAACATGCTGAAGAGGTTGCTGGTTTCAAGAAACAAATACAGGATCTCCAAAAGTCTGCAAACAAACCTAGCTTTCCACAAGGTGTAGTTGCTACTAACTCTGGTTCCGAGAAAACTTCTACTCCAGTATCAGAAGCTGATGCAGAGATTGTCATGAAGAATGCTATGGACATCTTCACAAACAGTGAAGGTAAGAAAGTCAAAGCATTGGACTATGACATACCTACATTCAAATGGAAGAAACCTAATCCTGATGTACCTGAACTTGATCCAACATATGTGTTCAGACCAGAGCTTGTATCAGATGTATTGTATTGTCTGTTACACAATCAGAAAGGTTATCTATCTGGTCACACAGGTACAGGTAAGACTACACTGATTGAACAAGTCTGTGCCAAACTAGGTTATCCATTCAAGCGTATCAACTTTGACAGTGAGATTACTCGTATGGATTTGGTTGGCAGAGAGGTACTCATGGAAGAGAAAGGTACAACCAAGTCTAAGTTCATTGATGGTATTATACCTACAGCAGTGAGAACACCTACTGTCTTATGTCTTGATGAGATAGATTTTGTACGACCAGATGTTGCTTATGTATTGCAACGTGCTTTGGAAAACAAAGGCTTCACTATCTTGGAAGATGGCGATCGTTTTGTTGAACCACACCCGTTGTTCAGAATCTTTGCTACAGCTAACACCAAAGGTCAAGGTGATGAGACAGGTAGCTATCAAGGAGCAAGACATCAATCACTTGCATTCCTAGACAGATTCAATGTGTTCACATCTGTACCTTATCTTCGTCCACATGATGAAGCTAAGATACTTGTTGAACATGCTACAGGTCTGGACTCAAAGCTTGCTGATCAAATGGTTAAGTTTGCTAACGAGATACGTGACGCATTCAAGAATGGTACGATCTACATGACTACATCAATCAGAGGTTTGATGACATGTGCAAAGATGTACACATTCTTTCTACCAATGATGAGTGGTAATCACAATGCGGCACTTACCTTTGCAATAACCAAATCTATACTGAACAGATGTGGTCATCAAGACTTCGCAAACATCAGTGAGATTGCACAACGTGTATTTGACACAGGGTCAGGCACACCACTTAACTTCAAATATGAGGACTAATATGGAGAAGGGAATACGATCACATGTATTCGAGCAAGCATGCAGTGCATCTGCTCGTACATTTGGTAAGAAGCATGACATATCAGTTGTCTTTGCAGGATCAGAAGCGAAGACAGATGGCAGTACAATCTTCTTACCTGCATTACCACAAGACAAGATACTTACTGAAGAGCAAGTATCTGTTGGTCGTGGCTACGTTGATCATGAAGCTGGACACATCAAGCATACTGACAATGATCTGTATGCAAAGGCTGTGAAAGAAGCCATGCTTTGTGAAGATAAATATTTACCACCATTTATGAATGCATTGGAAGATGTACGTATTGAACGTATCATCACTGATGAATACTCTGGTAGTAAACGTAACCTTGAAGCTACTGCAAAGTCTGTCAATCGTAGTTACAAAAAAATATACGATAAAGATAATACTATTGCTGATGACTCACGTAAGGTTGGAGCAGTTGCAATCACATGGGAAGGCAGACGTAGACTAGGTTACAATTCAAACAACGAAGAATGTTTGGATACACTTCCTGATGAACTTCGCAAACAAGTTGAGAACTGGGTTGATATGGTTGATGGTATGTCAAGTACCAAAGACATGATCACAGCCGCAATCAGTGTTGCTGACATGGTTCGTAAACACAATGGCGAAGAAGAGATGAAGGAAGTATTAACCAATTCAATCTTTGGAGATGGTAGCAAGAAGGAGGAGAAGCAGAAAAATGGTCAAGCTGCATCTGCTGGTGATCCTAACTTCCAACAAGGTGGTCACGGATACAACAAGTCTTCTCCAACTGTTGAGCCTATTGATCCAAGCCTAGACATTGAGTCTGTATTACTTGATGACAAAGAGAAGATAAGCAGAAATGATGATGAAAAGTACAATGAGCATGCACCATTTCGTGTCTTAACATCTGCTAGTGATAAGTTTCATCACTCATCTGATAGTCAAAACAAATACAGAGATTGGAAAGGTAATGATTGGTCATTCGGTTATTCATACTTGAATGACCCGAAGGGTTCCCAAAAATACAAAGCAACTATCAGTAAGATGAGTTCATCTCTTGGTGTAATGAGACGTAAGCTTGAGAGAGCATTGATGGCTACACAGCTTAGAGGTTGGGATAGTGGTCATGAAGTTGGACGACTAGATACCAAGCGTCTTGTCAGTGGGTACAAAGGATACCCAAATGTTTACAAGATCAAAGAAAGTATCAAAGAGATAGACACAGCAGTGACTATACTTGTTGATCATTCTGGATCTATGCATGGTGATAAGATGAGACTAGCTATGCAAGCATGTATTGCACTGACAGAGAGTGTCTACAAGACAGGTTGTAAACTTGAAGTCTTAGGTTTCTCTACTCACAGTGGTTATCTGACCGAGCAGGAAGAAAATATGGATATTCAAGACAACAATGCTTACGGCAGACGTGAGCCAACTGACATGTTCATCTACAAATCTTTTGGCGATCGTATTCAAGAGGCACGTAAGTCTCTTGGTAACATGTTGAGAACAGCCGCCAATGTAGGTGGTTGTAATGCAGATGGTTGTTCAGTCTTACAAGCATTGAGAAGATTACTACCACAGAAGGAGCAGAGAAAAGTATTACTTGTGTTGAGTGATGGTTATCCTGCTAGTCAATGTGATCTGGGTAGGAAAGCTGAACACAAACATCTACGTAATGTCATTGAGTATGGTGTCAATAAAGGTGTTGATATCATAGGCATTGGTATTGCTTCAGATGCAGTAAAGAAATTTTATCCAGATCATTCAGTCATAAGAGAGTTTGATGATCTACCTAAGCAAGTCATGGATAAGATTGCAAAGAGATTACTTGGTCAAAGATTTGTCATCGATAACGCTGACCTTATCAAAGTAGATAAGAACAAGGTTAGGCAGATGAGATGAAAGTTTTTCGCAAGTATACAATACCTACAAGTTGGATACGTAAGTTCGGTGTTCAACACCCTAGAGTATGGAGGGAGGTATGGCTCACAGCAGACGAGCTGTCAGTGAGCAAAACAAATCACGAACTAATTGGAGTAATTTTATATGTCACAAAAAGAAGTTACAATAAAACCAAAACTTGTAAAGGGTAAGCCTGTATTTGATTGGAGGTATTTCCCTAAAGGCACTCACGCTAAGACTTATGGTGGTGCAGTAGTACGTTTGCTTGGAGCAGACAATAACAATGCTAGATGGGGTTGGGGTAGAACAGCTAAAGCAGTTGCTTTTACTACACCTTCTACTCACTGGGCTAATGAGGATAAAACTGAGAAGGATATAAATCCTAATACAGTTTGTTTTCCTAGAATGAAAACTTCCGAGATAGATTTGAGAGGTTTACCTATTGGTACTAGATTCAAAACTGATTGGAAAAAAGAGTACAAAGAAATAGTTGCTATCAATCCCCAAGATAGTCAGCCAATTAAATGTGACAGGTATTGGTTTAATACAACAGAAAATCCAGAAGGGGAATGGGAAGTTGGAAATAGAAATTATGAGTACACTCAGCAAGGGTTTCAGTATGGTTCTTCATACAGAACAGCGAGGTCTGCTCATGATTTATTCTATGAGCAAATAATACTACCAGAAGACGACGCTGTTCATCAGGAACAAGTCAAACAACAAGAGATAGCTGAACAAAAGTATGAAGACGCTATGTCAATCTTTGATTACGCATAGGAGGAAACATGAGTAAAAAAGATATTGATGAAACTATCGGTGATTCACAGTTGGATAAATTGATGGGTACTGAAAACAAAAGTCATGGTGACTTGTTTACCACTACTGAGTATGATGATGATAATTGGCTTGATGGTTTAGATGATGAGCCACCACAATACAACAATGACATACTAGAGATACCAGAGGTATTGAAAAAGCAAGTAAGACCAAAGGTCAAAGTTGCTAAACCAAAACCTCAACGATCTCATGCTAACCTAACTACTAGTGAGATAAGTAGATTGATTGAGAAATCATTCGCTGCACTTATGAAACCATTGGACGATAAAGGTATTATCATAAAAGATGAGCATTACTTTGGCTTACGACTATGGTTGAGAGATTGTATCAAGACAGGTGTTATCCATGATCCAAACACATCAGACTATTACTCACAAGTTAGTGAGGTAAAAGATGAAGGTTGATAGCAAGACTGTAGATATTATCGTTGATGGGGGTACTCCTTATGTAAGGAGTATCCCTAATGGTATCAAGGTAATGATACGAAACTTAGACACACACACGGAGGATATATATGAAAATACTAAATCAAATATTACAACTAATAGGTTGGGTACGACCACAAACAAGACCTAGTTGGATATGGGTACACATCAACTTACTAACTAACGAAGAGAGGAGAGGTAAGAAGTGAATATATTTTTCTTACACAAGAATCCTATGCAATCAAGTGTGATGTATGGCGACAAGCATGTTGGTAAAATCATACTTGAAATTGCACAGATGACATCGACAGCTTTACATAGACATGGCTTGTCAGATATTGCTCCTTACAAAGAAGCATATCAGAATCACCCTATGACATTGTGGGTTGGCAATTCATCTAGTAACTTTGAATATGCTATCACGTTAGCCACTGGCTTATCTAATCAGTGGCATCATCGTGTAGGTACATCACATAAGTCTATCGATGCAATCATTGACATTACGATTGCAGGTATACTTAGTGACAGAGTATTCAAAGTATTTCCTAATCACGATTTTACACTACCGCCATTGTGTATGCCTGACGAATACAAGTCAGACAATTACTGCACGTTTGATCAAACAGTAGAGTCATACAGACGATACTACACTCATGCAAAGAGAGCTATGCATGAGTGGACAAACGTAAACAAACCTAAATTTATAGAGGAGAATCTATGTCTAATAAACTAATTGATAATGCATTCGCTACGCTTATTGAGAATGGGTATCTCACAAAAGGTCAAGCGAAGAAGTTACTCATCAAAGGTATAGAAAAGAATATGTCATTTCTTTCTAAACCAAAGGTTGTTCCTGTTGCTAAGTTAACAGCTCCAGCTGAAACAGTTGCAAGTAAGCCAAAGGTAAACAGCCAAAAGTTTATTGATCCAGATGTTAGAAAGTATTTGGCATCTGAATCTAATAAACCTTACACAGAACTAACACATGAAGTTATGTTGGAACTTCTTGCGAAGAAAGGTGTACTCAAACGTACGCAGAAAAGTATTCGTGAGAGTTTAAACAAAGAAGATGTTGATGATATTCAGATACAAGCTGAGTTGTATAAGGGTATCAAACACAAGCACGTTCAACGTGAGAAGACTGACACAGATAAACGTAATGGTGTTTATGTTTATCTACTTACCAATGAAGGTAAAACTTATTTAAACAAGGAGTTATTATGAAATACAGAATAACAAGACACGTATCATCAATACAGACATTTACTGTTACAGCTAATGATGAAGACGAGGCTATGGATAAGTTCCATGATGAGAAACCAGATGCAGATTCAGATGAAATACTAAAGATTCTGAGTGAAGATTGTGAGGAAATAGATGATTAATATTGACATCAATATTTATCTAGTTTTAAATTATAAACGAATTGAATTGAGGAGGTGACATGAATCAGACAATACCAAAACCAATATTACTTAAATATAAACATAAACATCTTTATGAAAAAATATCTTCTAAAGATGTTGCAATGGTAACACAACACTTACAGACAATATCACGACACGCAGAAGACTTTGAAGGCTTAGAAAACTTTACGTCTTTTGGTAAATGGAATGCATTATTATTTATCATGCAAAAAACTTACTCTGGAGAACTTATGTCTAAGACAGACATTGCTTCACAAGTCTTTCAAATGAGTAGAGATGGATCAATGAAGTGGATAGATAGTTTACTTGAACAAGAATTATTATATCAACATCATGACCCATCTATTGCTGTGGATAAAAGAAAAATTTACATATTACCATCAAGACATTTGACACAATCATACTACGAATATGTTAAGCAAAGGATACTGGTAACAGCCACTGCTAGAAATGACTTTGATGATTTAGATATTAAAATGAAAACATCTTTAGTAAGTGATGATTAATACTAGTAAAAAATACTAGATAAAATTCTTATAAATAAAGCAGTGTATTTACACCCTTTTATTCACAACTTTTTTATGTAATGATTATGATTCGCATATGTAATAAGTACCATTTATTCATATGTTTTCTCTTAATACGAGGGGAAAAACCTAAGTTTTTTCCCCTCTCACACACACGAAACTTACCGAGGTAAGTACATGTATTCTCTCCTTTATAGATTCCTTGACAAAATTCATAGATAGGCTTAGTAACAACCTTAGATGTATTCAATAGAGTACATTAACATAACTTAAAATGAAAGGAACTGAAAGATGTCTAATGAAATGGTACTTCGTTTAGATTCAGTTGAGAAAAGGTTGCTTGCCTTAGAGCAAACGTTGATCGTAATGAGTCGATCAATTTCATCTGCTGGTAATTTTCTAACCAGAGATGAATACATCTCAACCAAACCTCCCACTACTGACAGTCGTAGCGTAACAACTACTGCAATAAATAACAATCAAGCTTTCGCTGTAATGACTAAGATGACACCGAAACAACACGCAGTTTTGCAAATGTTGTTACGAGGGTCAAGTAATTACGAAATAGCCGAACGCTTTAACGTGTCGGAAAACACTGTGAAGATACACGTCAAGTCGATCATGGATAAACTTGGTGTACGTAAGCGTTCATTAATTGTTTTAAATATGCGATCGGCTTTCAACGACATTGCAGAAGATCAATACGAAGCAATGACTACTTTGTCGAAGAGATGGGATCTCGATTGGAACTCAAAGGATAGGAAGGTTCACAAACATTTATATAAATAGGAGGCACACACATGAAACTAGAATTGAAGTTAAGAAATAATACTTGGTACGTGCATGGTTACGTAGGAAGTAAAAGGATTAGGGAGTCGACAGGATGTGCGAAAGCAAACAAGTCGGCTGCCGAAACTTATCTTGCAAAGAAAGTTAGTATGTTGGGAGGAACTGTAACAGCAACAAATACATTTGAAGCTGCAGCCAATAATTATCTTGCACGTAAAGAAGGAGTAGGAGAGTCTGACAAGATACTTGTCAGACGACAGAAGAAACATTTTGGAAATATAGATTTAGATTCTATGACACCATTAGATATCCAACACTACACCGATATTACTCATAAGAATAATAAGCCTGCAACTATGAAGAGAGACTTAAATATATTGAAGGCTATTCTTAATCGTGCATGTGACTTAGGTATGATGATTAAAGTACCAAAGGTTATCATGCCAGTATTAGTAGATGATGAGAGAGATAGAAACCTATTGGCTCATGAGAAGAAAGCTTATCTCAATGAACTCAAAGGTGACGAGATAGGTATCTTTACATTCATCTTGTATACTGGTGTGCGTGCAGGAGAAGTGCGTAAACTTCAACGACATAACTTGTTTACTGATCACTTCATTGTACAAACATCTTATAAAGGAAAGAATGGTAAGAGAAATGTACGTACAGTTAACATACCTCTAAAGCTTCAAGCATTACTTAGTAGCATGACATTACCCAAGTCTGGTTATGTATTTGTACATACAGAAAAAAAAGCAGGAAGATATATTGGTAAACCTTTTTCTTCTAAGTGGTTGAGACAGAGAAATAATAGAATATGTAAGAAGCTTGGCATAAAAGATTATAGGGTACATGATCATAGACACACCTACGGAACCGAATTAAAACGGCTGGGGACACAGGATACAACAGTTGCTGATTTAATGGGACATTCTAACCTTAATATGGTGCGTAGATATACTAAGCTGACACAGAAAGAGCATGCAGATATAGTAAATAAGTTGTCTTAGACTACTATACAAATAAATAACTAAAGTATTAGACACAAAAAACCGCCTCTCGTAAAGGCGGTTTACAATAAATTTTCTTTATATATAAGGAAAAATTGTAATGCGCGGGAGTAGTTCAGCTGGTTAGAACGCTGCCCTGTCACGGAGGTATACAAACAACTTCGTGACACAACTTTACAAAAAACCTTAAAAAAAATAACAACGTGTCAACAACCGACACACAACATATACCACCTGTGTAAGTTTACTGTCTCACTGTGTCAGCAAACTGACACACTGGTTTACTTCTTCTTAAATAAACTCATTGCTCCAGCTCCCGCCTTGATGCCGAAGCTCGCAGAAATCGCAATGTACAACAAGT
>CEOE01034129.1_pt1 | contig 17219 bp, 17 predicted proteins | sample 530211 | NCBI WGS metagenome assembly CEOE01 (sample SAMEA2619779, study PRJEB7988) | marine metagenome | isolation source: saline water (ENVO:00002010), including
TCGGCTAATTTCGCTCTTTTTGCATACTCCTCTTATGGCGATCATATAGGACGGTTTTTTCGTTCGGAAGGCAGCGGTTGCCCATTCAGTGTAATGGTGACTGTCACTCTGGACCGCTTAGCTGCCCTCATCCTGGCAACACTCGACCCAAAGCGGACGCTCATGTGCGTGGCGATGTCCGACTGAACCGTCCCGGGTTTCCAGGAGGCTCCTATCTGTGAGAAGGAGCTACTATGAGCGCAACTAGGAACAAGTTTTCGCCTGAGTTTCGCGACCGCGCTGTGCGGATGGTCGCGGAGCATCGTGGGGATTATCCGTCGGAGTGGGCGGCGATGACCTCGATTGCTGGCAAGATCGGCTGCACGACCGAGACGCTGCGTCGCTGGTGCCGGGAGGAGGCGAGCCGACGAGTGGGACCAGCGACGCTGGCCGTCAGCGACCTTTACTGTGACGATGGAAGTGAAACGGGTGGGGACGATACCATGAAATGCCCTATGTGCGGTGGCGCCGAACTGGAACACGATACCAGGGACCTGAAGCTCGAGGCGGAGGGGCAGCCGGTGACGATCCACGGCGTCGAGGGAGATTATTGCCCGGCATGCGGCGAGGGCGTTTTTTCGGAAGAGCAGAGCGGACGGATCCTGGAGGCCCTCCAAAAAAGCGAAGAGGGGCCCACGGTTCATTAAGCCGCTCCGCGGAGTATCCAGGCTCAGTTCCCCGCGATCGGGACGCGCTGCAGATGCGCGTCGATCGTCTCGACGACATGCCGCGCCATGGGAAGATGTTTCTTCTCCCTTTCCCAATGCTCCCGGAAGAGAGATGCGGTCTCGTGCGCCGTATCCAGGACCAGCTTTTGCGGCAAACCGGCTTTCGCGGCGAGGTGGGAGAGCTCGTCTTCGGAGAAATCCGCAAAACGCTTCGACCGGCTGACCTTCAAGGCCGCCTGATCATCCTTTATGTAGGCGATCGTCGAGATAAAATCATAGGCGGGCGCGAGCCTGGACGCGCCGCCGATCGGGTGGGCCATCGACCAGTTCTTCAGATGCATGTCCGCGTTGCCGATCAGCGTATTGAAGGTCAGCCGGCGGATGAATTCTGCAGTATCCGCGCCCCCGGACTCGGCCGCGACGACAGCGGCGATATTGCGCGCGCTGGCCTTCTTGTATTTCGCATCCGGATAGACGCCGAAGACCTGGGCGAAATCCTCTATATGGAGCGCGCCGCCAGCGGCCGGCCGGTCGAAGCGGCGGATCGCGAAGGCCCGGCCCCGGAGGGAACCGATGATCCCGTCAGGGAGATTGCCAATGTCGGAGATGTCGAGGAGACGGGTCTCGGGAACGTCGATCCCGATCATGCGTGCGAGCTCCATCATCGAGAACTCGTTCTCGGGGACCCCTTCGAATTCAAGGGACGGGAGCTTCACGATCATATCGCCGCCGACCCCGCGCACGGGGATCGTGAGGCCGCCCCGTTCGTCGAAAGCGGAGAATTTCAGCTGCACTCCGGCGAGCGAGAAGTGGAGAGGCGCGGGCCTGTCTGTCCCGGCATCCTGCCAGGGAAGAATCTCTTCCGGTTCAGGAACTGCGCCGGACGCGTCGATCGCGCGGACCGTCACCGCGCCCGGAAGATCCTCGCCAAGGGCCCGCAGCAGGAAGAACTCGCGTTCGGCATTCACGCCGGCGAGCTCCGCCAGGTAGCTCCGCATGCGTCCCTCGGGCAGAAGGTTCGAGAAAAACGGGATGAGCCTGGTCTGCGTCGGCCGGAAATCCCGGATCAGGCCTCCGAACTCGTCCTTGAAGGACAAGCTCAGGGTGTGGCGGTCGGGATCCTCGATATAGACATCGTTGAACGCGAAGATCGTCCGGTCCCCGCCAAGCCAGGTCAGGGCGCCGATCGGTCTCCCATGAAGCAGGATTCCGAGGGTCGAGGTATCAGGCATCGTCGTCGGGCTCCAGGCGATAAGCCGGACGGGGATGACCGGGCTCCCAGTGGGCGTCCAGATCGGAGATGGAAACGGGGTTCAGTGAATCCGAGATAACAAGCCGCCGGGCAGGTTTCCCTGGACTGGTCGCAGCCTTTTCGGGATCCCGCACCGGCGCACCGGATGTCGTCTGGCGCACGATCGAGTTCACCGCGGGCAGGGCGATCTGTGGGACGAGCACCACCTCGAGGCCGAGCGCGTGGGCATGCTCGATGAGGCTGGAGATCCGGACGTCGACGGTACCGGATTCGATCCGCGAAATATGACCCTGGGGGATGCCGGCGGCGCGCGAAAGATCCCGTTGGCTGAGGCCCTTGGCCTTGCGGGATTTGAGGAGCTCCTGGGAGAGGCGTTCGATGGCCGGGTTCATCTGATATATGTTTCTGTATCATAAGGTCAATTTGATACAGAATAATGTATAGCTTCTGGGCGCGGAGATCAAGGATGATATATCAAGGTGTATCAGGGCGGGGTATTGATATACTTTGATGGATCGCGTGGAAAAGGTGAAGCCTCATCCATGATGTTCGCAACCGGACCCGGCCCGCTCAAAATTGGAACGTTGCTGGCTGAACGTTTCTCTCGGCCTGCCAGTATTCGTCCGGCCCCTACTTTCCCGTCCCCCGCCTCTTGCCCAAGGGCTTTTTCCCCGGCTTATCCATGCGCGGTCCGCGCCGATAATCCCCAGGACTGAATATTCCTCAGGAAGTCCTCCAGTGACCTCTTGAGGGCGGGAAATACACCACAGCGAAAAACCGAAACACGGAAACTGGTCACACTGCCATCCGGAAAGCTGAGAGGGACAACGAACCGGCTTTCCGATGCAGAGATCCCGAACGAAAAGATGAAGGCGTCCATCCAGGAGCACGCCGCACCGGAAAGCGTCGCCCGCGAGGATCTGCAGCAAGCGAAACACATCTCGCGCATGCTTTCGGATCTCATTGGTGCTAACCGCTTCTCCACGTCGCCGGCGATCGTCTAGGTCTATGAAAGCCCGGGCCTTGAACGGGATCAGGAGCTCAGGGCTCAGAACAGGGATGCCGGCCACCTCCACTCTCCCGGAAAGCAAGGCCTTGTAATATGCATCGTTCAGGAGGATTGCCAAACAAGCCCGGTTAAGATCGAAACCGATAACGGCATAAAGCACCGATAATATTATAAAAATTTCTCATAATGCTAATTATGCGATAATTGTTTTTCTTTCTCTCTAGCATAGAGAAAATCGCGAAAAGCGGGCTTTCTGGCCACCCGGAAAGCCCGCCCTCCGGGCCAGGTCCCGGATTTTTGGGGGTGTATCCCTTTGACATACGGTGAGGCCATCACCATCTCTTAGTCATGGAGAACAAAACCATGACAAAGCCAACTTCAGTCCGCGACTTCTTCAAGCAATTCCCTGACGACGATACCTGCCTTAAGCACCTCTTCGACGTTCGTTTCGGCCAAGGCTACAAGTGCCCGAAGTGCACTCGCGAGGCCAAGTGGTATCCGATCAAGGCAGAGCGCGCTTTCTCCTGCCAGTGGTGCGGCCATCACATTCACCCGACCGTTGGCACCCTGTTCGAAGCATCCCGCACGCCGTTGCAGCTTTGGTTCTATGCAATGTTCAAATTCACCACGACGCGCCACGGTGTCTCGGGCAAGGAACTCCAGCGCGAGCTTGGCGTAACGTACAAAACGGCATGGCGCATGGCGAAGATGATCCGCGAGCACATGGCCGAAGTTGACGGCGAATCCCAGATCGGCGGCGCGGGCACCAACGTCGAAATCGACGAGACGCTTGTTGGTGGCGTCAAGAAGGGCACTCACAATCGCGGAAGCGCTGCCAAGACCGTTGTGGTCGGCGCGCTGGAGCGTGGCGGCAACATCATTACGAAAGTCGTCCCGAACCAGCGCCGCGACACGCTGGAGCCGTTCGTTAAGGCCAATGTCCGCATCGGCGGCAACATCCACACTGACGAGCTTCGCAGCTATGCCGCTCTGAGCAAGGCTGGCTACCGCCATGCCCGTGTGAACCACAGCGCAGAAGAATACGCCTATTTCGATTATCGGCTTGGCGAGACAGTCTCGCTGAACGCCATCGAGAATTTCTGGCGGCACCTGAAGTGCTCAATCAGTGGCACGCATACCAGCGTCAGCCCGGAATATCCTGGCCTCTACGCCAAGGAATTCGAGTATCGGTTCAATCGCCGGAACCGCGCCGGGACGATGCTTTCGGAGCTTCTTTCGACTTTTGAGAAGCCGGACGCTTAATCGCCTTGTCCAGCTTCTCGCGATCACCCGGGGCGTCTTCCTCGTGCTCCTTGATGAACTGATCTAACTTGCCCTGCTTTCGAGCTTCACGAAGCGTTGTCATTACTGAGAGTTTTTTCCAAGAATTTCTAGGATCACACCAAGTTTCTGGTCCACCTGATCGAGGCGCCTCGAATTCTCTTTTTGCTGCACGACTAAACTGCTTGCCGACAAACCACCATCAAAGCGGTCACCGCCAAACGCAAGAAACGCCAGCGTGCCCCCTAAAATCGTCGCGGTTGCAGCAACAACTGTCCACTTTGTGGGAGCAGCATCAACCTTGGTAATCAGCGTTGCTATATCTGCTCGCAGATCAGCAAACCGCGCATCGTTCTGTGCGCGAGTAGCTTCTGTCTTCGCGTCGATGTACGTTTTGGTTTCAGGGTCCATTGAGCCCTCTCTCCGCTTATCGCCCGCATCTGGCTTTCCATCGCCGTCATCTTGGGCGTCGGCACCAATCTTCCGTGCCCCCCTATAAGATGGTGCGAGATCTGGGTTAATCTCTCGATAAAATTTCACCCATTTTCCGCTGGGCGCTGATACAGGGCTAGAGACAACCGCAGAAGCCGCGTTTGTCACTGCGCGATTAAAATCCTCAGCATCCACAGGATTAGGGTTGATAAAGACCACATTTCCATCCGTTTCGAACGGAGCTGTCATCCGTTTTGCTCGTCGCTTTTGGAATCTAAAGCGCGCGTTAGCTGCTGAATTTGCTCATCCGAAATAGCTCCACCCTCTTTGACGACCTCCAGCATTTTCTGGAAAAAGAGCGTCATCCCGGCAAATGCCTCCAACGGCATCACAACTTGCGCAACTATCTCTGTTTTCCTGCCACCTACACCGTTCGCACTCGGATCGAAACGTGCGAAATAGAACTTAGCCACCTCGCTAGTGTAGGCGAAGCTGGTTACGGTGTCTGCGTAAGCGACTGGCGAATGCGTGGGGGCGTAAACCGGCACTTCTTTGCCGAAGGCGGCACCAGTATCGTCATATGACATTGCGCTCTCCCCTTTTGCGAGAACGCTACGCCATCAGATGCAACCGGTCAATTGTTACGTATGCCGAAGGGATAGACCCCGATTTTTGTTGTAAAAAATTGGGCCTCGCAAGCCCTTGTTTTTGCTCAATCGGGATACATACTTTAGCGAATTGTATATACTGGACACAGCTCTAAGGCATTGAATCGAAAAGATTTTTGTTGAAAATAGTCGATGAATCATCTACGTTAAACACAATCGATGGAGGTCAATTCATGTCGAACAATCCGAACGGTCGTCCCGTCACCGAATACGGCGAGGTCATCATCGGTGTGCGCGTGAGCGAAGACGACAAGTCTCGCCTCCGCCAAATCTCACAGAATCACGGATTGACGCTCTCGAAATTCGTTCGCGAATTGCTTCGCAGCAAAATTTCAGAGCACTGCGATGACAGACAGAATGAACTGAAGCTTTCGGCTTAAAAGCGAAAGCCCCGAGGCGGCAACCTCAGGGCTTTCAGATAATCAACAGAGCTTTTACGCAGCTCAAATCACAAGCTAAATATATTAATTTAGCGAGTCCGCGTCAAGCTCCTCGGTTAAAAGGAGCCCCGAAAATGGGCTATACAGACGCAGACAATCCGCTTCTGACAGGCGAGCAGAAGGCCGAGCTCGCAGCCGAGGCTGAAGCCCGGGCAGCAAACGACGATTTTACCGATGATTTCTGCCCCGATCTCGTCGCGGAACCCGACGAGGCCGCCAGCTGGATCGTCAATCAGCTCGATGCCGGCGGTTTGAAGTCGATCAACGAAGACACTCCGTCCGACATCCTCGACCTTTTCGCGAACGTCATTGACGAAGCGAACGGCCGCGGCGGACGCGCTGCCCTGGTCGATGTCGTAAAGGAAATCGTGGCCCTCGGTTTCGGCGATCGCAAGACGATCTTCGAGGTGATCGCAGATTACACAAAGAAGCGGGCCGCAGCTCGCACCTCAGACCAAAACGCTCTCGACACGGAGCACTTCCAATTCCTCGGATATGCCAACGAAAACGGCGAGGACACGTACTTCCTACTCAAGAAGTCGAATTCCGGTATCTACCGGATCGACGCGAAGTCCGGCCCCCGCAAGCTCCTTCAGGTGGCCCCAAAAACATACTGGGCACGATTCACGCTCGACGGACAAATCGACTGGGATACCGCGTTCGAATTCATCCGGGACAAAAGTCTCGAGGCCGGCGCTTACCAAGAGTCCCGTGTCCTTCATCGCGGCGCGATTTTGATCGACGATCGCCCCATCTATTCCGACGGCGAGGCCCTTTACTGGCCTGAAAATGGCAAGATTTCGTCTAAGCCGATCGGGGAACAGAAGATCACGCGCAACGGATACTTTTTCCGCGCCCTCCCCGCCGCCGGCACGCCGGATCTCCGGAATCCGATGACAGCCGAGGAAGGCCGGGAAATCGTCGACCGGATGAAATACCTCTTCAATTTCGACAAGCCCGAGGCCGTCGACATGATCCTCGGCTGGTCTCTTCTCGGCCCGGTTTCCGGAATCATGGAGGTCCGCCCTCACCTCGATCTCTCCGGACCGGCAAAGGCCGGCAAGTCGACGATCATCGAGATCCTGCAGGCGTGCCTCCTCGAGGAGACTTCCCAGATGGCCGGCGGCGCCACGACGGCCGCGGGGATCCGGCAGACCTGCCGTGACGCCTTCCCTGTCCTTTTCGATGAAGCCGAAGCCAAGGGCCCGGCTGCGCAGAAGCGCCTGAACAGGATCCTGGTCGAGGTCTGCCGCGATGCCTTCTCCGCGACGGTCAAATCCCGGACTCTCCAGGGGTCCCAAACCGGCACCGGCCGGGAGTTCACGTTTAAGAACTCGGTGCTGATGGCATCCGTAAACTCCATCCTCAACGATGCCGATACAGCAGATACGTCGAGGTGGCTGCGCTATGAGATTCGGCAGAAGAAGCGCGAGGATTTTCGGCAGAAACTCGTCGAACTCCGGGATTTCATCGGCAAGGGGATGAACGGGCGGATGATCGCCCGGACGCTCGGCCTGAGTGCCGAGATCCTGGAAACCTACCAGGTTATTTTCGATGTGCTGAGAACCCGGGTCGACAATGATCGTCAGGCGCAGCGCGACGGTTTTGCGATGACCGGACGCTGGATTTTCTGCAACGACCATGTCCCGACCGAGGCCGAGATCCTCGAGCTGGTCGACGAAATCGGATACCGCTTCGATGAAGGCCGCAAATCTGAACCGGACGAGGTCACCCTTTCCAGCACGATTGCCGGGATCGAGATGGAACTGCGCGATGCGAACGGGCAGGCCCGGCATTGCACGATCCTCGATGCTCTTCGCCGCAGCTGGCGTGCCCAGGGTGGAATTGATGCGCTGATGGACGAGCAGGACCCAGTTGCCGATATCGGAACGGATGCACTCGAGCGCGAGCTGTTCCGCCGCGGCATCCGGCTTCGCCATGTCCACGGCGCCGGCTTCGAGCTCTGGGTCCAGGCCCGGCACGGCAGACTGCTTCACGATCTCCGGGAGACGACCTGGGGCGGCAGCTACTCTGCCGTCCTGCGCCGGATCAGCCCGACGGCCGAAATCCAGGTCAAGCGTTGGCGCGGGGCGAACCAGAAGACCGTCATCATCAACTGGGATGATTTCCTCGTCGCCGTTGCCCCGGACCTGATCCCGGACATGGACGCTCCGCCGCCAGCGGTTCTCGGAACCGCGGTCCCGGTCGAGACAATCGGCAAGCCGGACGGTGAATGGGAAGATTTCGTCGATCCGATAGCGATCGCGGCCGAGTAGAAGCCCACTGCTACCTCCCCTGCTGATTTCCTGCGCCCTGCTACCTCGAGAGAGGTAGCAGGGTAAAAGTCTTGCCAAAATACTGACTTAAAACGGTATTTCGGAGACCCGGGAAGAACCGGGCGGGATCGTGCGCGGAAATTTTGGTCTCGGGAAGGGGTAATTTGGGCCTGGGGCAGCGCAAAAAAGTAACGTCTAACATGATGAATTTATTGAACAATTCGCGATTTCTGCAAAACGCTACCTCTGGAAAAATCGGTGTTTTTTGCCTTCAGGTAGCGGTTAAGTCGATGATTTATATGCGTTTTTTGGAACTGCTACCTCTGCTACCTCAAAAATCGTGTTACTCGAAAATGTGTGTGGGATTTTGCGCGCAGGTATAGGGTTATGTGTGTTTTTGAGGTAGCAGAGGTAGCATTAGAAAATAATGTAATAATAATAATAACGTAAGTGCTACCTCAGAGTGCTACCTGGCGTTTTTTGCTGAGGTAGCGTTTTTAAAAAATCAGAAATATCGCTTTAGAATCAGCATCTTAGGTGTAACCCGAGGCATTTCCTGAGTAGGACCGCGGAAACCCTCCGCTTCCGGCCTCCGGCCGGAGCTGCGCGGCGGCGAAGCCGCCTTGCCCGACCGCTCCGCGGCCGGCTCGAGATGGGAAAGAGGTGGCGCTTTCCAGGGGATCCCTTTCGACCCTTCCCGAGCGCGACCCTGGGCAAGTATCCTGCCCTCGGCCCAACCAACACCTCGAGCTCATGCGAACCTCCGGATCCCGCCGCCTTGCCGATTATCCGGACGAAATAGTCCGCCTCCGCTGCACGCGGGAGGGCTGCGGTAAATCCTGGAATGTCAGCAAGCAAAAGCTGATTGCCCGCTGCGGCCCTGACATTGCCCTCCCCGACCTCGCCGCCAAGTTCGAGATCTGCGAAGGCCAGACACCGACGAAGCGTTGCTTCGTGGTCTTCGAGCACCCCTCCTCCCCGCCGGTTTAAGCCCTCCTCGGCCGACGCCGGCCACCCTCTCCCCATCTCGAGCCGCGGCCGCCAGGCCGCGAACCCGGATCCGGCCGCCAGGCCGGTCCGGCGCCCCTCTTCTGCTTAGTCCCCTTCGCGTCCCGCCCTCCTCCTTCCAGCCTTGCTCCAGTCCCGGCCAAGTATTCGCAACTGTATTCTATGTATACAATTCCCTAATTACTTCGCATTTTATCTTTTACTGCTGCCGCGACTCAAAAACATAAGCAAAAAGCCTCGCAAGACTCTGTTTTTTCTTGACTTTCTTTCATTTCATCGTATATAGTCTTTAATAATGATTCATGCATTTGACCGCCCTGTCGGCGGCTACGAGGAGATCGAAGATGGCACTCAAGAACATGCTTCTGGCTGGCGTGGCGATGATGGCGGTTGTGGGGTTCTCGGCCGGCGAGGCGGGAGCTGAGGAGCTGGTCAAAACCGAGATCGTGGTCGATCAGGCTCTTGCTGAGGAGTTTATCTATTCCGGTGACGGTCCGGTGCGCGACGGATGCATCGCGGTCGACACCCTGGTTTCGGAGTCGTTTCGGTATGTCGAAAGCGTGCCGGCGGCGATCGAGCAGGCTCACGCCGAGGGCGTGACCAGGATCTTCTCGGCGCCCTGCATCGCGGCGCGCGAGTTCCGTTACACGGACGCGCCGGCGCCGGTCGGGGTGAAGCTGCCGGGAGGCCGTGGATGATCGGGAGGATTGTTCTCGCCGCCGCTCTCGCAACGACAGTGATCGCGGGAGCTCCGTCTCCAGCTAATTCTGAACGCCTGGAGGGGTCTGTCGGGGCCTCTGTTGCAGCGCCTTGCATCATCCGGCTTGAGCCGGGCGGCTACATGATCTTTGACGACTCAGACGGAACACCGGCGTTCGTTCGAAATGAACGTTCGGTTCCCGAGCCTATTCATATTCGACCGGGCCAGGACCGTAACGGAAATCCCGTCAATATGGCGAACAGAACCCCGGTCCAGCGCAGCTCGTCTCAACCGGCACAGTATTGCCGGGACGCAACAGTCTCGACGAATGCCGGGACATCTCATGACCTGCCGCGATCGAGCGCAGGAACCGTAAAACACTTTTATGCGGGTGAGTATGGAGGCGAGATCTTCGCCCGCTGCGATGGGAAGTACACATGGGACGTTGAGTCTCGAGGCGTCGGCTATCAGACCGGCGAACAGTGCTACGTCGTGAAGGACCTGTTCCAGGGCAGGGTCGTTGATCGCGTGATCTGCGAGGCGTCTGAGACTGTAAATCTAACGGCATCCATCACGCATCGATCCGACAATTCGCACTATTCAAATCTGACGAGTGCGGTTCCCGGCGGAGGCTCTGGAGATCAATGCCTGGTCGCCAGCGTTTCGACGGCCCAGGAGGATGAAGAACGCGAAACCGACCCGGTTGAAACGTCCGGTTATTGCCCTTCGAGCTGGACTTTCTCAGAGCTTCGCGCGCTAGAAAGCGAGAGGATCCGACTGGGTTTTATTGACGCAAATGATACTGAGGGTTCCGGCCCCCATTTGATCGCGAGTTGCTCAAAGATGATTGGTGGGGAAATTAATTTCTCCAGCCCTTCCAAGTGTGACGAAACCAACAGCAACTCTGATTTGATGCAGCCGGTCCGAGAGGATATGCGGGATGGATCCGGTCGAAAGGCTTGCTATTTAAATAGCTCTTTCAGTGATGAAGATCATCCGTATCCGGGAATTCAGGTCATCACGCTGGAATGAACCCATGGACAACTAAGGATAAAAAATTTACAGTAAAAGGCCATTTTTCATTGCAATTATACTTGCGTTATACGCTATTAGTATTAGCGATTACTTAGAATTCGAATAAAAGAGGTCTAAAAATGGCTACTGCCTCAGAATACCGTGCAGCCAATTCTGTTTCCGGTGACGAGCTGAGCGCTGAAGAAGCGCGCTTTCTGACGCTGCTCAATCAGCATCGGGTTGCAAATGGCGTTGCTGAGCTGATCCATTCGGGTGATATCAGCGCGTTCGCGAACCGGCGTGTCGTCGACGGGACGGCAAATGGTGTAGACACTGCTCATGCGTTCAGCGATGGACGGAATGTGTCTGATTTTGGGGTCGGTGAAAATCAGAGCCGGCTGGTAAGTCGCGCCGGTTATAGCAGCGACCGGACGGCGGACTCGGCATTCGAGGAGTGGAGCAATTCCGCTTCTCACAACGCGCAGATGCTAAACGCCAATTATCAGTATGTCGGGATCGCGCTCGGTAAGGCTGGTGAAAAGACCGACATACTTCTTTTTTCGTCTGGATCCCCGACTCCAACCGGCTTTAAGTGGGACCCTAACGCAGTTGTCATTCCAGACGATGCTGGCCCGGATGCTGTTTTCCGCTTTTTTAATACGGAGAATGGTTCGCATTTCTATACGAAATCGGTAGCGGAGCGGGACCACGTCATCAGCACTCTCGACAACTTCAATTACGAGGGGATTGCTTTCAGCGCTGCTGGGTCGGGTGCACTCCCAACCGATGAAGTGCATCGCTTTTTCAACACCCAGACCGGCACGCACTTCTTTACGCAGTCCGATGCCGAAAAAGAGAGCATCGAGACGAACCTCCCCCACTACTCATACGACGGTGTTGCGTACGATGCCTACGCTGAACCGGTTGATGGATCGACGCCACTTTACCGATTTTTCAACACCCAGACCGGCACGCACTTCTTTACCGCCAGCGAGTCGGAAAAGGACGCCGTAATTGACACGCTTCCTCATTTTGCGTTCGAAGGTACGGCATACTGGGTGGATCCGTTTCTCTGAATACCGTCGATCATAGAAATCGTGGGAAAGCTTAAGGAGATCTGAAATGGATGTAATAATTCTCAACAAATTTGATGAGATTCTCAGCGAATACAAGGCATACAAGCCTTGGCGCGGATATGTTTTTACGTTGCTTTCTGCTATTTTTGTAGCCTATGCAATCTATATGGCGGGGCTTTACAATTTTACTTGGATCGGAGCTGTATGGCTCGGCTTTTTTGTTGCCGCCCTACTCTCCCTCCATATTCCTCAAACGCTTAAAATTGCCTCGACCTTCCCAGCCCTTGTTGCCGGCGAGGTAGTCATTGTTATGTTAAATGGCGCCTCGGGCCAGATGCAACATTTCGCAAGCATCGTTGTAGGCGTGATTTCGTTTGGCCTTGCGGCCAAATTCTACATGGAAACAGCGAAGTCGCTCAAAGCTCATCAGCCAGATCTCTGATCCCCAGAACAGTAAAAAGGCCCTCGCCAGCTGGAACTGACGAGAGCCCTCTTATAACACGGGTGCGGCGGTAGCCACGGATCCCTAGAACAGATCCAGTCTACCAGCCCTTAACCGAATCGCAAGCGCGAACATGATTCGCTACTACCGCAGATCGATTCCACTAAGTATTTATATATAATATACAAATTAGAAAAAAATTGCTCCGCGGCTGGCCGTTTTCTTGACGAAAACGCGTCACTAATTTATGATCTACACAATACCATTCTTTGGAGTCGACACCTATGGCCCGGACCACGAACCGATCTCCAGAAGAGATAGCTGATAGGCATCGAGAGCAGTCTCGTAAAGGCACCTTAAAATACATCGAAAAACGGAAAGCGGCAGGCGACGTCCAACTTGCTTTCTCGCGTTGGGTCCCTGGTCACATTGCGACGGATGAATTCAAGCAGCAGCTGCGCGAGCTGATCGACGCGGAGATAGCCCGTAAAATCGAAGAGGAGTCGGAAAATGGCGGGATTTTTTAAGTCTCTCGGCCGCGTGACCTCAAATGTCACTCCTTGGCTCGGGGGCTATGACAGGATTGTCAGGAATCGTATCGAGGCGAGCAAGGCCTTGCGCCAACCGATCAGGGATGCGGGGTTTTTCAGTTTAACTCCGGGAAAATCCCGACGCGAATCCCTTGAGATCCGGCCGAAGGATCTTGGCCTTGATTTTCACCAGTACCTGGATCGGATGGACATGACGATCGGAGAGGCGGACAAGCAAGCCTTCGATCTCCGCCGAGCAGGACTCTTTCTTTGGCTTTTGGCCATCACATTCGCCGCGCTCACAACTATTTTTGTCGCAAAATTCAACCAAGGTTGGGATGTCGCATTCTTCGGCTTTGGTATTGCAGTCCTCACAACCATTTCCGGAAGCGTGAAGCTCCTTCGGTCAACGTCCATACGTCAGCGCCGCTTCATTACAATGAGCGAATTTCTACTCGGATCTCTCCGTCGCTTCTTGCCAGTGTTCATGATCGCCGCACTGGTCTCCGGATCTGTGATTGCCTTCCCGGCGAATGCTCAGGATGCCGGTTCGGCCCAGCCTTCCTCTACGCCCTCGATCGGCAGTTTTGCGGTCGGAGACGCAACCAGGAACATCGATGAAAAACTGCAGGCTCAGGGATTCGATACCAGCATCCAGCATTTTGCCGGGACAGTCTTCTCGGTCGGCCAGGATGACTTCACGATCGGCGCTCTCAGTGCCATCTTCGGGTCCCTCTTCCAGGGCGCCGGCGGCGAATACAACGGACGGACAATTATCTCTTATGTCAGTGGATTTGCCAGTTACACAGCAGGCGTTATCGGCATGTTCTGGATCGGCTTCATGGTCCTCCGGGAGATTTTTGACGCGTCGCAGAGCGGCAAGGTGCTCGATAAACGGGGCGCCGGCTGGATAACGATGCGTTGGGCGGCTGTGTCTGGAGTGATTTTTCCGGTACTGGGCGGCTATTCAATCGTTCAAAAGTTGATGGCCTACGTCGTCATTGCAGGTGTTGGGCTTGCCAATACTGCCTGGGGCCTGGTCGTTGACAAGGCATATTTCGATCGCGTTCCCCTGGTTCCTGTCGAGCGTCCAATCCCATCCGACGTCATGATGGCAATGGTCCAGAACAACCTCTGCGCTATCACGATGAATTCCTATTACGACGTTCTTTACACCGATGATCGTGCCGAATTCGAAAAGCACCGGGTGACGGTCAATCTCGATGAGAAAATCGTCGAGAAGGGCTTTCTCGACAAGAGTTGGGATTTCGTCAAACGCAGTGTGCAGAACGTTTCCGTGGGTACGTGGGATCAGGAAAACTGGGTCAAGCCGCAGCAGGAAATGCGCAAAACGATATCATGGGATGGGGCGGCCGAGGATAGCCGTTTTCCGAGGGGGATCTGCGGCAAACTCACGATGTCTTGGGATGCGGCAAATCCTGAGGCCGGGGACTACATCAGGGCGGCCGTTTTGGGCGCTTATCTCGATCTTCAAAATGACGGCCGTTTTACCGATTTTGCACGGAATCTCTACGGCGAGCATGTGCAGCCGGGTGACTATGGCTGGACGAATTTCTCAACTACGAAGGTTTTCGCCGCCCGCGAGTTCAACGAGCTCCGTGCCGATGTTGCCGGGAAAATTGGTGCTGCAATTTCCGCGGCGCTTAAAGCGAACGATGCGCGTTTCGGTTCGGCGGCCCCGGACGACCAGGCCGTCAGTGAGGCCATCCGATATGGCTGGTTCATGGCCGGCGTCCAGATTCTGGATATCATCGGTGCCAATTCTCGATTTATCGAAGCGTCTCAGGAGGAGCCCGATGTCAGTGGGCCGCAATTCGAAATCATCGACCGCCTGCACAGCGGGGACATTGCCAAGGCGCATTTCAAGTCCCGGGTTGTGACCGCCTTTACAACCTGGAGAGCACGTGTCGACCCGAGAATGACGCCAATTTACGTTGGTGGAGCGTCCGCCGAGGATAAGGTTCGAGAGCTCATTGATGAACAGGAAGACCCCATCAATCAGACAATCGAAGGCCTCGCCGGCGCTCTACGCTCCGTTTCGAACTTTCTCCTCTTTGGGTCAAATGTCGATATCAGCAGTGTGGGCACAGCCTATGTCGGTGACGCTTTCTCGGCCATGTCGAGCCTCGGGACGGCCATGATTGGTAAAGGGGCCCTGCTGTTTGGAGCTGGGCTCGGTCTTGAGGCCGCCTCTTCCATGGCGGGAGTTGCTACATTCGGTGCCACAAAAAAATTGCCGGTCGCGAATTTTATTACGGAATTCGTGAGCAAGTCTGCTGGAGCGCTGATCTTTCTGGGTTGTCTCGGGATCTTTTTTGGCCTGATGGTCCTGCTGATCCCGCTGAGTGGGGCTGTCTATTTCCTTTTCGCCGTAATTTCCTGGATCACCATGGTAGCCGAAGCCATCCTCATTGCCCCGATCTGGACTGTTGCTCACTTGCAGGCTAGTGGCGATGGGCCCGTTTCACAGGGGGCACTGAAGGGATATGGCGTCATCCTTAATATCTTCATCAGGCCGTTTCTGATCCTTGTCGCCTTCATCGCGTCGCTTGCGATCTTCGCGATCATGGTCCCGCTTTGCGCAAAGATGGCCGTCGGCTTCAGCGACGTGATGTTCAGTAACCAGGTTATGTCCGGCCTCTTTTCGACCCTCGTCTTCACGCTCCTGGCCTGGGTTTGCGCAAAGACGGTCTGGCGCTTCATTCCTCAGCTGCCAGAAAATGCTGAACGCTGGATCAGCGATCTTGTCGGCGGAGGAATCGCTATGGGCGTGGACCGTGACAATGCTCGGGAAACATATGCTGGCCTCGCATATATCAGCGGCGGTGCCCAGCGCCAGGTTGACGGCGCCGGCGCCGGCATTCGGAAGAGAATTTCGGATGGTGGAGAAGATCGTCAGGCAAAAATGCTGCAGAAGGTAGAGGAGCGGCAGGCTAGGAGCGAAGCTCGAGATAGGGGGCCTCAGGGTGAAGGCCTAGACGGCGGTAATAGTCCGTCCGGCAGTTCTCCGCCCGGCGGCGGCGGTCGCGGGGCCCCTGATTCGGCTGGCGGAAATCCCTCTGAGCGCGCCACCCGAGCTGGTTCTGTTGCTGAACAGTCTATGCAAAATATCCGGAAGGACGATCCTAATAGGCTGAGCGGAAACATGCCAGGTGATGCTCAGGCTTCGGCTCGTCATAAGGTTCATGAACGGACCTCGGACGACGATGAGTCCTGGTCGGGTGGGGTTTAATCTGAGAGGGAAAGAGCGACTCGAAGCCGCTCCTTATTTATATATGTAATATCACTATTTTATATAAACTAATGATATTATATGGATTGTGTGTTATGCTTAAACGAGGTTTTTTTCTTAGGAGTCCAGCCATGCTCAGGATTAATGGTCGCGATTACACTGAGCGAGAGCGCCGAATCATATACCCGTTTCGCGAGAAGATTTTTACCATCGTTATTGGCTATGCTATCGGCGCTCTGATTTTAATCGGAGTTGGAATCTTCATGTCCATCGGTCAGTGGATCCTTCATGAGAATACCCGCGAGGGCGTGAACTTCTTCTGGATGATTCCTGGCGGTGTTGTCGCCGGTATTGGTCTTATATACCTGATAGGCCCTTGGCTGGTGCTGGTAACCCTCCCGTTCGCCTTTCGGGGGCTGCGCGGAGACCTAACACTGCCTAAGGAGATCGAGGATAAGTACCTCGAGAAAATTCGGATAGCAGACGAGAAGGAAGCCGCAAAGACCCCTGAGAAGGTGAGGAAGTCGGTCGCCTAGGCGCACCAGACTGCACGGAGCATCCATGCATCCCACAAAATAGAAGCCGTCGGCACGTCGCTGGCGGCTTCTAGCATTCCAGCAACCAGTGCTATCCGCTCCCGAGGAGACTTTTCATGCTGCAGCTCCGATCAGCATCGCCTCGAGGGTTTCCCCCTCGCCGAGCTCCAGGGCTTTTGGAATTCGCTCCAGCGCGACCTTAAGGGCCGCTTCATCTTTAAACATCTCCCCGCGCCCCAACGCGACAGAACGTCTATAGCACGAATCCGTTCTATTTGTGGGTCTTTGAGTCCAATCGGGAATGGACGGCTCCGAGTCGCAATCCGCGAGTTATCCCAGGTACCCGCCATTCCATGCAAAACCCCCGTATTTAGTGGCTCTGGGCGGTCGGGAACTCACGATATTGTTAATCAGAGAGGAATCAGTAAGGCTTTTCCGATGCGTGGCGGGGGTCGCTGCGCAGCTTCAATGATTTCAGGGAGTGGAGCGCCGGAGAAGCTTAGGGCCTAAAACAGAGAACCGCCCGTCCCGGAAAGGGAAGCAGGCGGATCTGAAACTTCGTTCTCGCAAAACAATCTTCAGATCCCCCCCCCCC
>CEOE01011989.1_pt1 | contig 17141 bp, 24 predicted proteins | sample 530211 | NCBI WGS metagenome assembly CEOE01 (sample SAMEA2619779, study PRJEB7988) | marine metagenome | isolation source: saline water (ENVO:00002010), including
AAAATCATCTTCTTAGGCTCTGCGGCTGCTGGGCAAGAAAGAAAAGACGCCAGCAAGGTCTACAATGTCAAGCCAGCACCCGTTATTAGTAGCACCACGGCTCAGGATTTATCGACCTATACTATTGGTGGCGTAACAAATGCGGCTAACTCTATCTCAGTTTCAGGAGGGGTAGCAACTTTTGCGGGGGATGGAACTGAGTTTACAGTTCTCATCAAAGACCTTGTATTTGAAAACAGCAAAAACTATAGGGTAGATATCACTGTAGAAATTACTACTGGCGCAGTAAAGTTTCAAGATGGAGATACTAGTGAGAATATTGGTGTGGCAACTGTGTCAGGAAAATATGCTTTCTATTTTACTTCAGGAAGTGGCTCTGATGACAGAAAATTTCGCATTTCAAGAAGATCACCAGACACAGCATTTAACTTTACTGTATCTGATGTGTCTGTCTCTGAAGTTAATGCATTGCCTGCAGACTTTGACATCAGCAGAGACGCCAACCTCGACGCTACTCGCGTAGGCCCTACTGGGTTGATCGAGAAGGGGAGGGAGAACCTGATCTTACAGTCTAATAGTTTTACTACCACGTGGACGTCAATCAGCGCTTCAATAACTGGTGGTCAAGCAGGGTATGACGGGAGCAATAATGCGTGGGAGCTAAAAGCGACTGGTGATGGATCAACCAATTTGGCTCGTTTAAACCAAACAAGCCTTTCTGTATCTAACGTATCTACGTTTAGCGTTTACGTAAAAGCAGGAAATACAGACTTTGTGCGCATCAACCTGCTGACTTCAGGGAGCCCTAACTGCAACAATTATTTTGATCTTGCCAATGGATCTGTGGGATCTAGTCCATCGGGATCTGTTGCTCATTCATCTATTACTGCCGCAGGTAACGGATTTTATAGAATAGCCCTAACGTATGACGGCTCAGCTGGAAATATAACTGAAGTCAGGATTCAAGTTGCAGATGCAGATGGAGACGATATCCCAGCAACAGGCTCTTTCATCTATATCCAAGATTCTCAGCTAGAAGCTGGTCTTGTTGCTACTGACGTCATTACCACTGGGGTTTTTACAGCTACAGCTGGCATCAAAGAAGATGAACCACGCTTTGACTACCCCGTTGCTGGTGGTCCCCCTGCTTTGTTGATAGAGCCGCTGAGAAAAAATGAAGTTCCAAATAGTGAAGGTGTTGTAGAGAATACCAATGACGTTACCCTAACTGTAAATTATGGTATAGCTCCAGACGGCACCAAGTCATCTCTGAAGGTTGCCAAGGGTGGAGCTGATGCTAACGACAGGATTCAGCCGATATCAAATGACAATGTCACCCTTACAAATTCAACAGATTACTCAATATCAGCATTTGTAAAAAACATTGATTGCACTGGTGTTACAACCCTTGCGTGCAGAACAGATGCAGGATCGAGTGAGCTGTTTCGTCAAGGCTTTCAATGGACTGGAGCTTCTTTGGCATTAACCTCTGATCAAGCAAGCGGAACTCGAACTGGAGCTTTTGTAGAGAGTTATGGCAATGATTGGTGGCGTATAGGCTTTACATTTACCGCCAACTCTACTGCAGGTGATTTTGAACTAGACATTGATAGAGCAAACCCCACAGCTACTACATCTATAGAGACGTGGGGCTGGCAGCTTGAAAAAGAGACCAATGGTGGCATGGTTACCTCTTACATCCCTTGTCATGGCGCTGCTGCTACGAGGAGCGCTGACACTTTACCAGAGGTTACGCACGGGATTACGCTGGGTACAGCAGTAACTGTGCTTCTTGAAGCACGGCTTTTTGGAGGTGGAGGTCAAGTAAGTTTTCTTCAGCTAAGGGTTGATGATGATAATAGATTTTTGTTTTTCTCAAACGGTTCTTCACTTGATTCTACTCATGACATCAATGTTCAGCACAGAGAAAGCAACAATAACAACGCCATACAGAAGACAGGATTAACTAGAGGAGATATCTTTAAATGTATTGGGCGCGTTGACGGAACAACCTTCAATGTCTTTGTGAATGGGGTGAAGCTAGGTACAACTCATACCTTGGGTGCTGCTACTGATATCTATGACAAGATCAGTTTTATCAGAAATGGGAATACAACAAATCAGAGTGGTCACAAAAATAAAAGCGTCGTTGTATGGGCTTCAGCCCTTACTGATCAGCAGTGTAGAGATCTAACAACTCTTTAATACATCATGGCAATCTTTAGAAAATACGAGTTTGGTAGCCAGTCTGCGGCTACGGCCAAGATCAATGCCCTGGGGGTTGACGAAGAAGGTAACCCTACACACCGTCACTCTGTTGTAAGGCTTGGTCACATTATCACCACAGCAGCAGAGTATGACGATGATGGGAACAGGACTGTTGATCCTGTATACTCAGACAAGTATCATGTAGATGTCTTGTGGAGAGGAGAGTATGACGAAGAGGAGAATGAAATCCCCCTAGCAGACTGGGACAATCAAATGGTGTGGTGCATGCCCATGGGGGTGCATACCTTCGGATCGTCTAGCGCCAATGCGGAGTATATTGCAAAATGTCAGGAGCTACACCCAGAGTGGTTCCCCGAACCTGAAGAAGAATGATTGGATTAGGTACATCACCATCGACAGCGTCTTTTGTCCCAGTGGCATCTCACGCTATCGCTACGGCTTTTATGAATAGAGTGATAGCAGACGGGGGCACCCTGGAGTCTTATCACTACCTAACAGGCGACTTAGACAAGCTTTTGTAATTGCTTATATTTGCATCATGGCTACACTCTCAGTAACAATCAACGAAAGCATCACTCTCAACGGAAGAGAGAGAGGTAGTGAGATCAACTTGGACATTGCAAGCATCACTCAGGTAATGCAGCGTATTGTAAGCCTCCCTGCTGACGGCAACAGCACAGCGACACAAACGACTATAGCTAACTTCAGAACAGCTGTCACCACGGCTGACAGTGCCATGCTTGACGACGCTGTCAAGTACATCAGAGTAACTAACCTGAACGCTAGTAATGACGTACACCTTTCTTTGCAGCTCGCTGCCAACGGAGATGCTTTAGCCAGCACTCAGGCCAGCATTCTCCTACAAGCTGGCAAGAGCTTCTTGCTAGGCAAGGCAGTTGGTATTGCAGCTGTTGATGATGACGATAAAGCCGCTACAGCTTTTGGTAGCTTGGTGGATCTGGAAAGCATCATTGCTGTCAACGACAACGATGCTGACGTAGACGTCGAGGTCTTCGTAGCCAGCGCTTAAGACTCAAGCTTCTTGTAGAAGGCCTGCACGAGTAGCCGCCCTCTTTGAGATAGGGCATACCTTACCCTGTAGTTCATCTTGGTCTCTTCGCGAAAGAGGTGGTCCTCCATGGTCTGAGAAGGGGTCAGTTTATCAAAGTGTTTGTAGAGGTAACCCTCCTTAACTAACGGATACACAAGTCTTTCCGCAAGCTTTTTCTCCGAGTACTCGTAGTCATCTGCTGCATACCTAAGGGTAAAGAACTCCAGGTCGTAACACCACAGCATAAAAAGCATTTCTCTTTCGAAGACATCCTTCTTACTGCAGAAGGAAAGCATGGTGGACCTGAACTTTTTCAGGTAGTTGTTTTTTACGTACCTTTGATTAAGGCGTGAGAAGTCGCGGAAGAGCTTCTTTTTAGACACTAAACTTTTTGGCATAGCTATGGATTACAAAGATATGGAAGACGACGGGTTCTGGTATGAGGTCCAAGAAATTTCACAGGCTTTTCTAGAGATATGCCACAAGTACGACATGAGCGATAAAGTTCTGTCGGCCTTTGTTGTAGGCCTTTTGGAGGAGGTTGACGAAGACACAAGCAACATGAAAGCTTTCTTTCATTACAACATCCAGAACGAAACTGAGCTAGAAGTTATAAATCAATTTATGATTGACTCCTATTCTGCTCCTGAGCAAAACCCCAACCAAGACCTCAAAGACCTATTGAACGAATTGGGGATATCATTAAATTAAAATGGACGGACTTATTAGGAAGATCATCATCGGAAGAGATCCGAAGGATGCTATGGCTTACTATGTAGGCATGAGGGCTGGTAGCGGCAAGGTGTCCGCTATAGTGATGGACGAAGAACACCTGTACAGGCATCAAAAGAAAAGATACCTCGTATATTTACAGTCAGATGAAGGGCAGGTTCTATGGAAGTCTGTAGACGATATGCCTTGTATCATTGAGTACGACTGTAACTTCTGATGACAATAGACAACCTCACTACGGACGGATCTGAGTTCACTCTCCCCAACGGGAGGAGGTATGTCGGCAGTTATCACATCCATGTAAGTCAGGGTGCTATGGTGGGCGCAAAGCACACCCGCTCTCCTCATGAAAGACTATTCCCTGTAAACTCACCTGTATCTGAAAGGGTAGCTAGTATTCAGAAGCAGCTTCAGGGCCAACAGTCCAATAGAAATAAAATTCAATCAACAAGAGCTACTATCCGCACATCTAGTCCCCCTCCCACATCAGGCGGGTCTAGCGGTGGTGGCGGTTACTAACTAAAATGAAAACACTTGACTTGTTTGTTGTTGAGCTGGAAAAGCAGATCAACGACACTATCTTTACCGACAGCGGTTTAGAGTTGTATATAGACACTAGGTTCGAGGGGAGTGAGTTTAAGAACAGGGTTACGGAAGGCCCTGTCGTGGCTTCTCCTATTAAGCATGATACAGGAGTGGAGGTTGGCGATACTCTTTACTTCCACCACCTTGTAGTTATGAACGAGGGCCAGGTATTGACTGGTCACGAAAAACACTACCTAGTTAGGTATGATCCCAATCACACCATTAACAACCAGGCTATTGCATACAAGAGCGCAAAAAGTGGCCACATATATACTCTTGCTGGGTGGAGCCTCCTTGAGCCTGTTGAGCAGGAAGAGCTGAAAACAAAATCTGATGTCATCGAAGTTGTCGAACTTAAAGAGAAGCTACCAACAAAAGGTCGTGTCGCTTTTACGGCTCCTTGGGTCGAAGATCTGGGGTTGAAGATTGGTGACGTAGTTGGATTCAAAGAGAACCGAGACTACCGTATTAAGATTGACGGCAAGGAATATTACCGTACTCGCACTGAGGACCTAATGTATGTAGAAGAATGATTGACAAAGAACACTTGATGGCAGTCCTTGAAGAAGAGGAGTGCCTCACAGCTGACGGTTTTGACGCAGCGCTTGTAGGATGCACCTATGGGGCCAACGTGGTTGCTGTGTATGACATCAACAAGATGATTGAGGTTTTGATTCAGGAGGGCACAGAGTACGACGATGCAGTAGAGTTCCTTGACTACAACGTAGTTGGTACGTACCTTGGAGAGAAAACACCTATGTACATCAATTTTGTCACAGAAGAAGTTCACAACGATTGAGGCTGCGAAGCGATTGATGTCGTCGATGGAGGCTGCCATCAACAATATGATAGACGAGGTCAAGAAGCCCGTTGATCCAGAGATCAATGGTAGCGCACGCAAAGCAGAGCTACAGTCTATTAAGCAAACAGCCACGGACTGCAAAGAGCTACTCGTTGAGCGTCAGCGGTTAGAGCAAATGATTAAAGACCTTAGCAACAATGGATCTATTGAAGAAGCCAAAGACTACTCAGGAGGATTTGCCGAAAGGTATTCCAAGTAATTGGCAAGAAGTGGTTTGGGAAAAAAATAAAACACAACACAAGTTCTGGGAGGAATCCTGGAACGAAGAGCACGAAGACTGAGTTGTTGGTTTTTCGTCAGGCGACCCTCTACGTAAATGGGTTTATCAACTGGGGCGTAGTTCAGTTGGTTAGAGCGTCTGTCTTATACACAGGAAGTCGCGGGTTCAAGTCCCGCCGCCCCAACAATTTGTTATATTTGTTTCATGAAGCTCAAAAAGCGAGACTATAAGAAAGAGTACGAGAAGTACGGAAAGGGCGGTAAGGCTAAGAGATACCGTGCTTTTTTAAACAAGATCAACCGCCGTAAGGGTACATACGGAAATGGTGACGGTCTCGACGAAGCGCATGTGGGCTCGTCTGACAAAACAACACCTCAGTCTGAATCTAAGAACAGGGCCAACAATAGACCTGTTCGAAGACGGAGCAGATGATCGCATGCGCCCGTAGCTCAGCTGGATAGAGCAACAGCCTTCTAAGCTGTGGGTCATAGGTTCGAATCCTATCGGGCGTACTAAATTAAATTAACATGGCTAAAGGACAAGTAACTACATACGAGAAGAAGAGGGTTCGCCGAAAGGGGGTTCATGCTAAAACCAAGAGCTCAGTGAATAAGGCCTCTAAGAGCTACAAGAAGAAATATGCTGGTCAAGGCAGATAACCATGACGAGGATATTGTCGCAATTTGTCCCAACGGTACGCAAGGTGAAACTGTTTCAGTTGGTGATCTACACATTGCACTTCCCGCTCAGCCTCCGAAGAAGAAAATTTTCGGATATGGCAAGCCAAACGACATGCAGCTGTGGCAAAGGCAATCTATGCCAGAGGAGCTGTCTAGGGTTAAGAGCATGGATGAGTGGGCCGAGACCCCCAGAGAGTTTCGAGAAAAGTTTCGTCCATATATCGAGGAGGAGTTTCGACGTAGGCGTGAAGGCTTTTGGTTTTATAACGACGGCACACCTACGTATATTACGGGTCGGCACTACATGATGCTTCAGTGGACCCGAATGGACATCGGGTATCCAGACTATCTAGAGTTCCAAAAAAATATTTTCGTACATTTGGCAGCGTGTGAGGCGGACTCCCGATGTATTGGGCAGCTCTATACCAAGTGCAGACGTAGCGGGTACACGAATATCTGCTCGTCTGTTCTTCTTGATGAAGCCACGCAAGTCAAAGACAAGCTTCTAGGTATACAGTCAAAGACTGGTAAGGATGCCCAGGAGAATATATTCATGAAGAAGGTTGTGCAGATGTTTAGGCATTACCCCTTTTTCTTTAAACCCATTCAAGATGGAACGACCAATCCGCGCATGGAGCTGGCTTTTCGCGAGCCGTCTAAGAGAATCACGAAGAATAATAAGACTACGCAGACGGGCGAGGCTCTTAATACGGTAATCAACTGGAAGAATACCACCAACAACGCATACGACGGTGAGAAGCTACACCTGTTGTATCTGGATGAGGCTGGTAAGTGGGAGAAGCCCACAGACATTAGGGATGCCTGGAGAATACAGAGAACCTGTTTGATCGTCGGTAGAAGGATAGTGGGGAAAGCTATGGTGGGTAGCACCGTCAACCCTATGGACAAAGGTGGTAAAGAGTACAAAGACCTTTGGAGAGATTCAGATCCTGACGAAAGAAACAAGAACGGCAGAACCAGGAGCGGCCTGTATAGGCTTTTTATACCTGCGTATGAATCCCTAGAGGGGTTTTTTGACAGGCACGGAAGGGCTATACACTCTGACCCAGACGAAGTCGTCCCTGGCATAGACGGGGAGGACATTGTTTTTGGTGCTAAGACGTACCTTAAAAACGAAAGAGACAACTTAAAGAACGATGCCTCAGAGCTTAACGAGGTCGTAAGGCAGTTCCCCTTTACAGAGGATGAAGCCTTTCGCGACAGCATTGACGGTAGTCTATTCAATGTCGGGCATATCTATGAGCAGGTTCAGTACAATGATGAGCTGTTCCCTAATCCTGTGGTAACAGGAAACTTTGTTTGGAAGGGTGGGGTGCAAGACACTGAGGTTGTCTTTAAGCCCGATGCAGCTGGTAGGTTTAGGATAGCCTGGATGCCGCCAGTAGAGATGAGGAATAAAAAGAAGTTTGATAGAAACAAACGTATTGCACCTAATGCAGAGCTGGGGGTAGGCGGGGTTGACTCTTACGACCTTGATGCCACCGTCGATGGACGGGGGTCTAAGGGGGCGCTACACCTGTACAACAAGTTTCACATGGAGCATCCTGCTAACATGTTTGTTGTGGAGTATGCGTCCCGTCCGCCTTTGGCTAAAATCTTCTATGAAGACTGTTTAATGGCTGCTGTGTTTTACGGTTACCCCATCTTAATTGAGAACAACAAGTACGGTATCGCAAGACACTTTGAATCAAGGGGTTACGATGGCTATCTAATGGACAGACCTCGTCATCTAATGAGCGCTAATGCCAAAGTAAATGTTAAAACAAAAGGCATCCCATCAAACTCACAGGATGTTATACAGGCTCACGCCCATGCTATTGAGGACTACATACACAATCACGTAGGCGTAAATAGAGAGACTGGAGCTTACGGCAACATGTACTTCAACAGAACTCTAGAGGATTGGATAGGATTTAAGATCAATGACCGTACTAAGTTTGACCTTACAATTAGCTCTGGTCTTTGCCTTCTTGCTGCCCAAAAAGTTAAGGCTAAGAAAAAAGAATCAAAGCTTGATGAGAAGCGCTTTTTCCGCCGATATGAGGTACGGGGATGATTTGCTATATTTGCAGTAAATCAGCTGTAAATGTACAACAACAAGAACTCTAAGTCTGGGTTCCCAGATCCTCTTGCCAGTTCTTTAGAGAAGCAGGATAAGAGTTACGGGCTGCAGTATGCAAAAGCTATTGAGAGCCAGTGGGGTAAAATGACGGACAAGAGTTCTCTGTACGGAAGCAGAAACGAAGTATTCGAAAAGAATAGAAGGTACGCTAACGGAACTCAAGATACTACAATATACAAGAAGCTTTTGACTTCTTTGAACCCCAATGGTGGGGAGGGCAGCCTGTTGAACTTGGATTACACGCCAGTCCCTATTCTGCCAAAGTTCGTCCGCATTGTCGTAAACAAGATCCTGTCTCGTAACCCTTATCCTAACCTTGAGGCTGTAGACCCTTTGTCTTCTTCTGAGAAGAATAAAGAAAAGCAAAGGCTTAGGACTCAGGTGGCCGTAAAAAAAGATCTCCAAGATCTAAAGCAACAAACTGGTGGACTGGTACTGGATGTAGACCCAGACCAGCTTCCTGACTCACTTGAGGAGGCAGACATCTTCTTGGAAACAAACATCAAGACGGACGCTGAGATTGCCGCTCAAGTTGCTACGAACATGACGCTGTCATGGAACAACTTCAATGATGGCACATACAGGCGCTGCGTTAATGACCTTGCTGCGCTGGGTATGGCCGTTGTCAAAAGAAACAACGATCCTAATTACGGTATAAAGACGGAATACGTTGACCCTAAGATGTTTATCCACGGGTACACAGAGGATCCCTTCTTTGACGACATCGTCTATGCGGGGCATATTAAAGAAGTGACTGTCAGTGAGTTGAAGAGACTTGGCGGAAACGAGTTGTCTGAAGATGATCTCAAGAAGATCCTTAAGGTGGCCTCTAAGAAATCTGACAAGTATTCTCCTCGCAACGACTACAGGTCTTTTGACCGCAACACTGACTATAGCGAGTACATCGTCCAGGTTTTAGACTTTGAGTTTATATCCGTGGACTGCATGCACTTTGAGGAAAAAGAAAACCGTCACGGGAATGTCGGCTTCTACTACGAGGGATTTGAGTTTAAGGAGCGTCAAGGGTCTGTGTATGAGCGCACTCCTCATAAGATGGAGCTGGAGATGCTATACGGCGGCATGTACATTATGGGGACTAATTACATCCTCAACTATGGCAAGGTCGCTAACGTGCCCAAGAACATTCATGACCTGTCTAAGTGTAGGCTTTCGTATTCCCCTGTTGCCACAAACATGCTGGACAACATGCCTAAGTCCATGGTTGACAGCTGTGTTGGGTTTGCAGACATGCTGCAGATCACCCACCTCAAGCTTCAGCAAGCCATTGCCAAGGCTAAGCCTGACGGACTCATCATTGACATTGAGGGACTGGAGAATGTACAGCTCGGAAAGGGCGGGGAGCTTCAGCCTCTTGAGTTGCACGATATATATGAGCAGACTGGTGTGTTCTACTACAGGAGCAAAAACCCAGAGGGTGGCTTCCAGAACCCTCCAGTCCGCGAGATAGGGAACAGCATCAGGAACATCAATGAGTTGATTGGACTGTACAATCACTATCTAAGACTGATTAGAGATACTACGGGCATCAACGAAGCCATGGATGCTAGCTCACCAAAGGGTGATGCTTTGGTCGGTGTCAGGCAGCAAGCTATTTCAGCAGGCAACAACGCCATTTACGACATCACGAACTCAGCCATGGTTCTGTTTAAGAAGGTGTGCGAAGACATCGTCAAGTGCATACAGATTATACCAGAAGAGTCTGTCCTTATGAAGGTGTATCAAAACGCTATTGGGGACACGAACATGAAAGTCCTTTCTTCTTTCAGCGACCTTCCTATGTACAACTTTGGTGTCCAGGTTCACAAAGAGATGGAGGACGAGCAGAAGCAATACCTTGAGCAGAATATCCAGGTTGCCTTGGCTCAGAAAGAAATTGATCTTGAGGATGCTATCGCCATCAGGGATCTAAAAGACATCAATCAGGCAGAGCGTCTGTTGGTTGTTAGGAGAAAGAAGAGGATGAAAGAGCAACAAAATATTGCTATGCAAAACTCTCAGATGCAGGCTCAGCAAGCTCAACAGGCGTCTATGGCTGCCAGCCAATCCAAGCAGCAAGAGATGCAGATGGAGGCTCAGCTCAAGGCTCAGGAGATGCAGATGAAGAATCAGCTTGAGGCTCAGCTAGAAGGCGTCAAGCACGAGTTTAGAAAAGAGATAGAGTTGATCAGAGCGCAGGCTACTCTTGGATTCAAGACTGATGACAAGGAGTTTAAGGAGAAGATAGAGGTTCTGAAAGAAGACAGGAAGGACGAGAGGGTAGACAAGCAGGCTGCAAAGCAATCTAAGCTCATCTCACAGAGAAAGGGAGAAAGAGGTGAAATCGAAGAATCCCAGTCTGGATTTGATATAAGCGAAATGTTACAATAATGGCTAGTAAACTAAACCTAGACGTATCGGAAAAACTAGATATCACCTGCAAGAGGGGTGATACCTTTAACTTGGGTCTTTTGATAAAGGACTCGGCTGGTACAGCCATAACCCTTAGCACTTCTAGCTATGAGTTCCTCATGCAAGTTAGAGGCCGACGTGGTGGTTCTGGTCGTGAGCGGCCACTGATCCTTGGCACGGCATCTAAGGGTAAGTCAGCTGTAACCAATGTGGGGGCAAACAACTTCACCGTCACGATTGACGACAGTGGTAACGTAACCTTCTCTGCTTCAGACACCATCATGGCTAGGATTGCTCCTGGTAGATATGTGTATGACATACAGCAAATAGTAGACAGTGTTTCTACAACTATCCTTGAGGGGAGGTTTATCGTAAACGATGACATCTCAAACCTTGAGGTGTAATGGCTATAACCGTATCTACGACAGCTGGCACTACGATTAGTGTAAGTGTATCTGGTTCTACCCAGGTTTCATTTGCCACAACAACAAATTCTGTATCTGTCACTCAGCCCGCATCGTCTAGCATCTCTGTGCTGGGCAAGGGCACAAAGGGTGACACAGGAGATACTGGAGCTACTGGCGCCACAGGGGCTACTGGTGCCGCAGGTGCGGATGGTAGATCTTACTCTGTCTCGTGCGTTGATGGAGACAACGGTGACGAAGAGAAGATTAGACTATCAGACAGCGCTGGGGTAAATGATGATGTAGTTCTTGAAGCAGGTACTGGACTGTCTATTGCACGTGATGGAGACAAGATCACATTCACCAACACAATCACTGACACGGATACAGTCCTGACTTCTGAGCAAGTCCAGGACATTGTGGGGGCCATGTTTAGCGGCAACACAGAGACAAGGATATCAGCCACTTACCAAGACGGTGACGGAAACATTGACTTGGTTGTCGATGATATGACTGCTGACACGCAGCTTACTACAGAGCAAGTTCAGGACATTGTAGGCGCTATGTTTAGCGGGAACACGGAGACTCGCATTGCAGCTACTTATCAAGATGGCGACGGAAACATTGACCTCGTTGTTGATGCTATTCCTGTAGACCTTACATCTGATGGGGCTGGTACAATTCATGCAAACAACGTCCCTACTCTTAATCAGAGCACAACTGGTAATGCTGCAACAGTAACAACCAATGCAAACTTAACAGGCCATATTACATCTACTGGCAATGCCGCTGTTTTAGGGTCTTTTAGTGTAGCTCAACTTAGTGCAGCTCTTTCAGACGCCAGTATATCAGGAAACAATACAGGCGATCAAACAACCGTTTCGGGCTCTTCAGGTTCATGCACAGGGAATGCTGCAACAGCTACAGCCCTTGCTACAGCTAGAGCTATTAACGGCGTAAACTTTGACGGTACTGCTCCCATCACTGTAACTGCGGCTGGGTCTACTTTGTCTGACACCGTTACTGTGGCCAAGGGGGGTACTGGGGCTACTAGCTTGACTGCTGATTCTATTCTTACGGGTGCAGGGACAAGTGCTGTTGTAGCTGAAGCTAACCTTACGTTTGACGGCACAGAATTGATTTTGACTGGTCAAAGAAGAATACCAAATCCAACCAGTACTGATCAATATTACGGAGATTTAGTGCGATTTGGTAGTGGACCCAATGGTGCTGATGCGGACATAGAGCAGGGTAAGCTGTACTATTTAGACTCTTCTCAGCAGTGGGAGGAAACTAATGCAAATGCAGCAGCCTCAGCTACAGGTATGATTGCCATCGCAGTGGATGACGATCAACCCAGATTTCTTGTAAAGGGATTGGCAAGACACGGAAGCTTTGCTGGTTTCACAACTGGAGATGTTTTGTATGTGTCAGGAACAGCAGGAGAGATAACAAAGACAGCACCAACTGGAAGTACTGACATCGTTAGAATTGTAGGTTACTGCACGGACGGAGGAAACAGAGAGATTTACTTTGATCCGTCAAAAGACTGGGTTGAGCTGTCATGAGCATAAGTAAGCTTTCAGGAGTTTCTTACAGCTCTATCAATAAGATCTCAGGTGTTGCAAAGTCTGGGCTGGCGAAGGTCAAAGGAGTCACTGTGCCTTCTTCATTCGCAAACACCAAGTCACTCTTTACTGACGGTGTCAACGACTTTTTTGAGATAGGTTTATCTTCAGACATTATACCTCGTGCTCAGGGGTCTGTGTCTTGTTGGGTCAACATTGATTCATCCAATACATCTTCAAAAGTTTTTTGGACAATTTTTGATTCGAGTGAACTAACTAAGGGTAGAATGGATTTGATTTATTTCAACACCAGTGGGTCAAATGTTTTTGGTCTTGTGGGGCTTTACAGAGAAATCTCAATGAGTGGGAGTTTTGGCAGTAGACAATGCGCTGCAAAAACAGCGGCTTCTCATCACGGGGCTCCTTTCAATAGAATCGCAAGTGACTATGGATCATTTGGCTCAGCTTCAGACAGCATATATAATGCCAACGATATGAAAGGAAACTGGCATCACGTTGTGCTTACGTGGGATACATCAGACACTTATACGTACAGTGGCACAACATATACTGGTGTCATGAAAATGTACTTTGATGGGGCGTTGGTTAATTACGGCCAAAGCACAGTTGCCAGCCATAATGGAACAGGTAGTGCTGGTGGCCTTACTGTTGTTGCGTCAGACGTAGTTTTTGACACGATAAGAATTGGTGCAAATAGAAATGGAAGCCAAGCAATGGACTTGTTGACAGACGAATGGGCTTTGTTTGACAAAGTGTTGAGCGCCAGCGAAGTAACAAATATTTACAATTCTGGCGCACCTGGTGATCTTTCAGGAGAGTCTGATCTGATTGGATGGTGGAGGTTTGAAGACAACACAGACGACTCTTCGTCAAACTCCAACTCTGGCACTCTTACAAACGGGGCCACCTATAACGCTAGTGTTCCATCATGAGTATGTATTGCATTGTTGATTCTTCTGAAGTCAGCGCTCTTGATTTCTCACAACTTCAAGACGACAGTATCGACGTGCTTCGATACAATTTAAACCGCACACAAGTTGTAGTGGAGTACAATGGCAGTCAGCCTTCATTTCTTTCTGGTAAAACAGAATACACTCACTCTGAAATTTCAGCCATCATAAACGACTATGATCAGGGCTGGAATGAGCAAGATCCAGAATGATTATATTTGTATTGTGGACGTAAAGAAAAAACTAAAAAGGTTTGGACTGTCTGGGCTTAACAAGCCTAAGAGGTCTTCTTCTGGAAAGAAGTCTCACATTGTAGCTGTGCGTGATGGGGATAAAATCAAAATTATACGTTTTGGTGAAAGAGGAGCTTCTACCGCTGGTAAGCCAAAGGCTGGTGAGTCTGCACGAATGAAAGCCAAGCGCAAGTCTTTCAAGGCTCGCCACAGAAAGAACATAGCCAAGGGTAAAACCAGTGCAGCTTACTGGGCCAATAAGGTAAAGTGGTAATGAATACTGTAAAGTACAACAAGGGAGGGAAGCTTAAGGTGTCCTCAAAAACTCAGATGGTTGACCCCCCGAAAGGATTCCACTGGATGCAAGAGAACGGCAGGTACTTTCTCATGAAGGGTGACTACAAGCCGCACCCTGGCGCTATGAGGCAAGCTAAGTTTAAACTTGTTGGTCACGGATGAAGATCAATAAGAAATACCTTAAGGGTAGCAAGAACCCCAAGCGTAGAGCAGAGCTTATACGTAAGATTGCTGCTATTTATAAAAAGGGTAAGCCTTATCCAAAGAACTTGGATGCACTAATGAAAGAAAGAGATTCGCTATGAAGGTTATGAAGAAGGGCGGTATGGCTGGTTTGTCTGCTGCACAAAAGCAAGTATATAAAAGAGGTCTTGCTGCGTACATGAGCTCTGGGAATAGACCCAAAGTTTCTCAACACGCTTGGGCTATGGCTAGGGTAAAGTCAGCGTTCGGAAAACGAGAGGCAGCAAAGATTGCAGCTGGTGGAGGCAAGAAGAAGAAGAAATAAATAATACCTATATTTGCGAAATAACAACTAATACAAATGGCTACAACAAACGCAACCATTACACTGTCCAGCTCAGACCTCACAGGGGATGCTTTGGCTTTGTCTACAACTACCTCCCTTACTAAGGCTGGTACGTTGACTGGCTTGACTCAGACCACAGGTGTGGGTCGTAAAACTACTTCGTCGCAAGCTCAATACACTTTGTTTGATGGTGATGCTTATGCTAACGGATCTCACAAGGTTTACTTGAAGAACACCAGCACAGTCGCTACTGAGTACCTCACTATTGAGATCAACTCTGAGCAGATGGGTAAGCTGTACGCTGGTGACTGGGCATTCTTCCCATGGGAAGCTAACGCTGACACGAACGACATCAAGATCACACCAAGTGTTACTACCAGCTTGACTCTGGAGTACGCTTTGTTTATTGACGAGTAATGGCCAGCGTAAGAGCAACATTGAGCCTTTCGAGCGCTGGTGTTCTCAGCAGCCCTCTAAACATTTCTGTCAACTCAAACCTTGTCGTTGACTCTGGTTCTTTGATTAGAGCGAAGGTCAAGGGTACGGCAGCTGACACCAATGACTTGGCTATCTACATAGCCAACCAGTGCTCAGAGAGAGCATACCTCTATATCAAGAACCTTGAGACGGAGCTTGAGAACTACATCTACATTCACAACGATACTGACACAGGTCTAGTAGCCAAGATCGGTGGCGGTGAGTTTGCTTTCATTCCTATCAACCCAGACAAGAAGCACGAGGTGTACGCTACAAAGGTTGATACTATGATCGAGTACGGTGTGTTCGGCAACGATGACTCTTCTAACCCATACGGTGGAAGCTAATAACTAAGACATGAACTTACACAATCAACTCCCGTCTAACATCTATGTGATTGATGCCACGGTTACTGATACTGATGGCAGTAGCAATCCAGTTGCTCATCCTATTCAAGGCAAGTTTTTTTCGATTACTTGCACAGCTGCTGGAACAGTAAAGGTTACTGGTGGTAGTATTTTTCAGTACGTTGATATAAGCGATCATGCTACTAATATTCACCTCAACCTCATTGACGCTGACACTGGGTCTGCTTACACTGCAGATAGTGACATGACGGCTGATGGTGATGGGTTTTTTGAAACTGTATCAACCGTTGAGGTAGATATTCCTTTGATTGCAGGGCAAACTATCTATGGAAGGTTTGATACAGTTAGAAGCGACGGCACCTTTACTGGGTTCGCCTATGCTGGATAAATTGAAAACATTTAATTAAATAGAATGGATAATCAACCATCACAAGTTTCAGGCATTGAGATCTTCGATAACACCGAAGATCTTGCTGCATCTATGAGTCAACAAGTTGCGGAGCCTACTCCACAGCCTGAAGTTCAACCAGAACCTACGCCTGAGCCGCAAGCTGAGACGCAGGAATCCCCGCAGGTGGAGGCCTTGCCACAAGTAGAGGCCGAACCTGCACCACAACAAGAAACACAGGATTACTCTGATTCTGATTACGAACAAGCTGTTCTTTCATACATGAGCGAGAGGCTCGGTAGAGAGTTCAATTCGTTTGAAGATTTTAGTACTCCGCAACAAAACGCTCTTGATGAGCGCGTTGAATCTATTGCTCGTTTCGTAGAAGAGACTGGCAGGTCCCCACAAGACTGGTTTGCTTACCAGTCGTTGAACCCATCCGAGATGGATGATACAACGGCTATTCGTGTAAGCATGGCAAGTGAGTACCCCAGCCTCTCTCCTGATGAGCTCAACGTGTTGGTCAATAGCAAATACAAGGTGGACCCTGACCTCAATAGTGAGGACGAGGTTCGCTTGGCTCAAATTCAACTCAAGGTTGATGCCCAGAACGCCAGACAGAAGATCGAGGAGCTCCGATCTCAGTACCAGGCGCCTGAAGCTCAACAGAGTGCGAATGTAGAGTCTATCGTTGACGAGGCATGGGTGTCTCAGATGTCAAACGAAGTTGATCAGATGACTGGGTTGGAGTTCGACCTGGGCGGTGAAAGAAGCTTTACGTTTGGTCTGGACGACGCATACAAGTCACAACTTAAAAACAAGAATGCTCGTCTTGACGAGTACTTCGACCCGTACATCGGAGAGGATGGTAGCTGGGACTACGACATGCTTTCTTCTCACAGGGCTGTTATTGACAACATCGACTCTATCGTGGCTTCGGCCTACCGACAGGGGCTTGGTGATGGTCAGAAAGGCCTTGTAGAAAAAGCAGCCAA
>CEOE01015476.1_pt1 | contig 17079 bp, 22 predicted proteins | sample 530211 | NCBI WGS metagenome assembly CEOE01 (sample SAMEA2619779, study PRJEB7988) | marine metagenome | isolation source: saline water (ENVO:00002010), including
TCAGGATAGATGCAAAAGGAAAGCTGATAGTGTTTATGGTAAGAAAACTTCAGCTTATAAATCAGGGGCAATCGTTAGATGCAGGAAAGGTAAAATTTGGAAAAAGAAATGAATCAATTCGATACAATATTAGAAAGCTTATGGGCTAATATTAATAAAAAGAAAAAATCTGGTCGTAAATCAGCTAGAAAAGGTAGTAAGGCTTATAAAGCAGCTAAAAAAGCTGGTGATAAATTACATGCATCTAAAGAAGCTAAAGGAATGTAATGAATTTCAATGAGCTATATGAGTTTTATGTAAATGAAGCTAGCGATAGTCTCCATCAATGGTTCAAACGTGGTGGAAAAGATCCTAAGACTGGTAAAAAATTTAGTGGTTGGATAAACTGTAAAACTGGGGGTCCTTGCGGTCGTAAATCAAAAAAATCTGGTGGTAGTTACCCAGCGTGTAGACCTACTAAAGCTGCATGCAAAAAAATAAAAGGTAAAATGTATAAAAAGAAAAGCTCAAAAAGAGTATCCTGGAAGAAAAAAGGTAAATAATTAAATAATTGTATGGCACATAACAATAATATCGGTAGGATAACATCGGATGATGTAGCTCCTAAAGGCACCGGAGCAGATCTTAGAACTACAACTGATAGTGGTAGTATATTAGGTTTAAGATATATTAAAGATAGTACTACCGGTGGGTCATCCGGTACAGGGCCGGCTCCGACTGATATAGGTTCACTTGCAATTAAAAATTGGTTTGAGACATATGTTGGTACGTTAGGTAGTTATACCCCTCCACCTGAGGGCGATACTGATATAAAGTGGAGTGATTATCAAGGTTCGACTATTTTAGGTATGAAACTGCAAACATGCAATGAATCTACATCAACCTATCAAGATAGTGATAATGCTGCTATAAGAGTTACACCATTGAATGGTAATGGAACTGATGGTACGTATACAATTAAAGTTGGTGGTTCGACAGTTACCTCAAACGGTGATCGAGGAACCACTTATACATCACCGGGGTTTAGTAGCGGTCAAAGTGTAGCTGTTGAATTAATTGATGAGGTTTCTGGTACAAGTATTAATATGACCTGGACTACTACATATAATACTGGTGTTCCTAGTATTAGAGGTAGCGGTACTGTAGCCGGTCCACAGTATCAATGGTTTTTTACTGGTTCTGAACCTTATCCTACTTTTGCATCTAATGAGCTTTACTTTTTTAGTGGTGTTCAAAACCCAAGCAGATTGTACGGTGATGGTTATCCAAGTACTGGGTAAGTTGTTTTCTGATAGTTTTTGCATATAATATATTATGGCAACCCTCAAAGAGTTACTAATTAGAGATGCATCTAAATACATTTGTAGAGTACAAATAGGTAATCTATTAATACCTTATACAAATATTAAAAAGTATAATCCAAATAGTTTAGTTGCAGATAAGCCTACTGATATTTTATTATATAACATTATTACCGATAAACTAGATACTATTGATATAAACTCAATAGATAATTATTCAGTAACATATAAAGAAGATCAGACTAAAAATGAAACCACAGAATTAGATTTATTTGACGAATATAAAAAAATTATTAAAGATAAAAATGTATATGATAAAATTTTAGATAAAGATGTAGTTGTCTATAATTTACATAAAGTATTAAACTTATTTAATTTTTCAATTACTAGTGATAATATCATAAAAAACAAATCTTTTGATGAACAAAAAGAAATAATCATATCAAATTTTATTGAAATAATTCAAAATAAAGTAGATAAAACTATATCAGAGTTAGATGAACTTCTAACAGGAACCGATGATGAAGAAGATATTGAAGATATAAACAATATAAAAGAAATCTTTAATGATGTAGTAAGTGATATGGACCTTAGTGAAGTGAATACTTTTACTGATTTAACCGATAACTGGCCTCCATTATTATTACCGTTACCAGATGTAATAAAGGATGCTTTTAAAACTAATACAACATTTGCTACTGATGATATTATCGATGAACATATACAAGTAATTGAATCTATAGAAAATATTACTGATAAAGATATTTTATGTAATTTTTTAAAAACTTTAGAAACCAATAAAAGTAAATTGACTGACTACCATTATAATACACTCTATAAAGCTATCAACGATAATTATATATTGTAGAGGGTATGAATGTTAATAATTTAAGTATTAATAATTTTGACGTCGATTATGAAACAAAAAGATGTAATCGCGCGAAGTTAGATACTGGATTTCACTGTAATTATAAGTGTGAATTTTGCTATTATATAGATAGACTAGATGTTAAAACTCCTTTTTCTACTATACAACAGCGTATCAATATATTACATAAATATGGTATATCTGAAGTAGATTTATCCGGAGGGGAAAGTTCAATACATAAAGATTGGTTTCAAATATTAGATTATTGCAATGAAAGATTTGATAATATTAGTTGTTTAAGTAATGGTTCAGTTTTTTCTAACGAAAAATTTTTATTAAAATCAAAAGATCACGGTTTAAAAGAGATACTATTTAGTTTACATGGTTATAATGAGGAGGTACACGATGATATAGTAGGTAGAAAAAATGGTTGGAAGAAAATACATAAGGCTATTAAACTATGTAAAAAACATGATATAAAAGTAAGAATTAATTGTACTGTGTATCAAAAAAATTATAAAGGTTTAGTAGAATATGCTGATATTATAAAGGAGATACAACCATTTCAAGTTAATTTTTTAACGTTAAACTACTGGGATGCAAATAAAACGTTTGAACCCATTGATGATTACCAAGGCTTAACTGATAAAATTAAACAGTGTATTGATCTTATTATTAATGATACGAAATATATTAATGTAAGATATACGCCGTACTGTTATATGAAGGGTTATGAAAAATATGTATGTAATCAATATCAACATGTATATGATATATATGATTGGAATAAAGAAATATATGATTATGATGTTGATTTAACTAAAACATATACAGAAAAGGAAAAAATAGATTTAGGTTATTTAAAAGCTCAAGACGGTCGAATTGATGGTTGTAAAAAACCATTAAAATGTATAAGATGTAAGTATTTTAATATTTGTGATGGTATTGAAAAACAACTAGATATAGATGTACACCCTGAAGAAGGGGAAAAAATTACTGATGTAAATTTTTACAGAAAAGATTTTTATTAATGAATATACAAAAATGCGGCTATAAAGATTTTAAGCTACATACACTACAATGGTTCATGATAGATGTATGTAATATGAAATGTAGTTACTGTATTGAAGGTTTTGGTAATAATGAATATTTAAAAAAATGCGATTTTAATAAAAATAAAACTAAACAAGAATCATATAAAAAAGTCTTAAAAGTATTAAATCTTAAAAAAGTACCTAAGTTTAATATAGAATTATTAGGAGGAGAACCGACACTTCACCCTAAGTTTAATTATATTCTTGACTCATTAGTTGAAATAGACCGGTGTGATAAAATAGAAATAATGACTAATTTAAAAAATGGTAAACATATTTTTAAAAACGTAAAACCTGTTGATAAAATTTTAATAAATCCTTCTATACATTTTGAATCATATGATAAAGATTCAATTCAAAAAAATATAAAAAATTTAATAGATAGAGGGTTTAGACTTACACCTACCGTAATGTTACACGATAAAAGTGAATATTGGGATAAAATGATAGAGTTTTTTAACTTTTGTATTGATAATAATATAAAATATGATGTATCCTATCTCTATGATACTGGGTTTGGTTATAAATCAAAATATAGTGAAGAGTTTTATATTATATTCAAAAAATATATAAAAAAAGATGAAAGAACTTGGCCATTTCAAGTTGATGGTGTTGTAGGTGACTACAGTTATAATGATATTATTACTAATAAAATGTCTTATTTAAAAGGTATCAATTGTAAACCTTTAAGATGGATAATAGACTACAAGGGTGGTATATATAATGCGTGTTCTAAAATGCCATTCCTCTTATACATGAACAAAGAAACTACAATAAAGTGTCCTTTTGGTAATTGTGGATGCGATATACAGTGGGATTATGAAAAACATTTTTAAATTAGATAAAAGTTACGATATATTCTTATCTCTTACGTGGGAAAATAATCATGAACATGGAATTAGTGGTCATATATATGAAATTATAGACTATTTTTATATTTTAAATAAAAAATTTAAAGTTGGTATTTTTTTCGGTGAGAGTATTAATAACTGGTTAGAATTTAAAAAACTAATAACGCAAAGATATAATTTTAGTGATAGTGAATTAAAAGATTATAAAAATAATACGTTTTATTATAATAGGCCAGAAATTATAACTGGTAAGAATATACTTTTTGTTGATGGTGCGTTAAAAGCTAGATTTGTTAATAATGGTACTATATTAAATTTTAAAAATATACTTTCATTTAAATGTTCAAATCATTGTAGCCATACACTTTTTGATATACCATATAAAATTAGCTTACTATCTGATTTAAGGGTTTATTCAGAAATAATACCTGAAGAAAATAAAATAGCATTACATTATATAAAAAAAATATTATTTAAAAAATATAAACAAGTTAATAAATGCAAGTCTAGTAAAACAGCAATGTTATATGTGACTTCCAATTGTAGATCCATAACTGATAATTTACTAACTAATGTAATTAATAGATATAATTTTAAAAAATATATAGTAATTACTAATAAGCCTGAGAGATATAGTAACTTTAATGATGAACGTGTTGAATTTATAAAGCCAGGTATTGATAAACTATTTGAAAACTTTAATACTTATATATATACCCCGATAGATGGTAAGTTTGACTGTAGTCCTAGATTAATAGCAGAGTGTAAATATTATAATAAAGATGTCATATACCATGATATAGATAATGAATATTTAAAAATTGATAGTGGTTTAAGAGTGCGTAAAAATGATGTTAAAAACAATTTTAAATCATTATTTTTAACTGATAAAGACGAAATCATAGAAATAATAAATGAAACAATACATAGATAAAATAGAATCATTTGAATTAATAAAAAATGATGATTGGTTCGACTACGATTTGAAAATTACTTTAAAACCTAGTTTTAAGTGTAATCATAAATGCTGGTTTTGTGGTGAATATGATAATAATACTAAAACATGGACTAAAAAGCAATGTGATGAAGTTTTATCTAAATTAAAAGAAATACCTAAAAGTAAGAAAAAAATATTTTTTTATTTCTATGGAGGTGAACCTACGTTAAGTAAATTTTGGGAATATTTAAACTACGAAATTGTAAAATTATTTCCAGAAAAAGAGTTATTTTTACAAACTCATACAAACTTAAGTTTACCGGTTAGAAGATTAGAAAAATTTTTAATTGAAATTCATAAATTAAAAAGTGATAATCATATAATAGATATATGTAATAGTTATCATATTGGTAAACAACAAGTTACTGAATATATAAAGAAGATGGATGTGTGTGATAGATATAACAGCCTTGGCCTTTGCTTTTTTAGTACTGAAATACCAAAAAAAGAACAAATGTTAGATGAAATGAATCAAATTATACAATCTCACCCAACAAAACTAAAAATGAAATTTACTGAAATAGAAAATTTAGCTTCTAATGCTAGGAGTGGTTATGAAGAATATATAAAAGATTTAGAACTAGTGGGGGAAGATAACGGTAAAAGTTTAGAATATCGATACTGGATGAAGTATTATCCCCAATTTGAAAAATACTTCGAAGAAAGTTGGAATTTTCTTATTAATGATAAATTAAAATTAAATTATTCTCATGTCAAAGGTAATAACATTCATAAAAAATTTAGATTTATGAAGTGTGAAAGTGGTAAAAAAAATATTATCATAAATTATGATATGAGAGTCTTTAGGTGTAATGATTATAGTTATAAAAATTTAAAATCTATTAATTTAAATGATTTAAAATTTGAAAAATATTTAGATAAATGTGAAAGATGTGTTATAAATTCATGTTGCGATGGGCTGGACCATAAAAAAACGTTATGAAGCTATCAATATTAATATTAACTCATAATAGACCTAAGTTATTTAAAAGGTGCATTGATAGCGTTATAAAAAATCTACCTAATTTTGATATAGAAATACTTGTAAATAATGATAGTAATGATATAGAAGAAGTTTACAATAAAAATATACAAATAAAATATTTTTACAGAAAATTTAAAAAATTAGGAGATACATATAAATTTTTATTTTTTGAAAGTGTAGGTGAGTATATATTATTTTTAGAAGATGATGATTATATTTTACCAATATTTTTTAAACATATACAATTAAAACATGATTTATATGTATCTAATTATTTACCTTTACCTTTGCTTAAAACATATGACTTTAAAAAGGTATTGAGTAAAATAGACTGTACATCAGTTTATAATAACAGTTTAAACTTTAAACAGTATTTGTCATTATATGACCCTAGATATTTCCAATTAACTCAAATAGTTTTTAAGAAAGCGTCTGCGACTAAGTTTTTTGAAAGTAATTATAAATCAACTTTAGATTTTGATTATAATTTGTTTGTTAGTTTAGATGTTAATACTTTTAAATGTATAAAATCACCTATATGGGTTCAAACTAATGATGGTGGAGATAATTTAAGTTTTTCTGAATTAAATAGAGATGAAAGGTACCCAATAAAATGAAAACTACACCAATACCACAGGCTCAAGTTTTTTTAAATAACACCTGTTCGTTAAAATGTAATTTTTGTATGAATAAACATATTAAAAATGAGTCTTCTGATTACCCGTGGCCGTGGGAAAATAAAGATGAAAATTTAAAAGTTGGTAGAATAGATGATATTAAAAAATATATAGACTATCTAATTGAAATGGGTGTTAAACGAATTGAATTAGGTACGACTATTGGTGAACCATTAGAACATGATATAAATGATTTAGATGAAATTTTTAGATACTTAGATATTAATCCAGCTATTGAAAGTTATTTTTTTTATACCAACTTAACTCAATTAAAGAATAGACATATTGAGATTTTTGAAAGATATAAAAAACTACAGATAAAAATTAGTTGTTATGGTTTAACTTCAAAGCAGTTTAAACAACAGACTGGTTATGAGTTGTGGAAAAAATTTAAAACTAATCTTAAAAAACTGGTAACGGTTAAACGAAAAATGAAAATTTTACTAGCATTACGTGCTCCAATTAGAAACGATGATCAGCAACTTAACTGGTTAAAATTAAAAGCTATAAGTATGAAATCTCATCATGATGTTGTATTTGAAGAAACTGCTATTCATTTCAATTGGAAAAATACAATTGACTTTAAAAAAATTAAAAATCAAAAACCCAATCAACATAAAGGTCACTGTGGTATGATATACACTGATTGTGGTATTTTAGGTAACGGAGATTTTACTATATGCGCATGGTTAGATGTTTACGGCGATGGTAAAGTTGGTAATGTTTTTAAAAATACTCCTAAAGAAATGTTACTATTACGTCAAAAGATTATAGATGATCAAAATAATGGTATATTCAACAATATATGTAAGTATTGTAAATTTTATGTGCCTTCAAATATAGAAAAAGCTGATCAAGCTGGTACTATATAATAAATTAACTAAATACATAAATGTTTGATACCATTACAGCTGCAGGTAATACAAACTATAAATTACTAACGTTTTCTTGGGATATTATAGATGTATGTAACTATAAATGCAGCTATTGTAGTGCAAAAGCTTTTAATAAACATACATTTAAAAAAATAAAAGATAAAAAAGCTACATGGCAAAATGTAATTAAAATATTATCACTTAAAAAAATAAAAATTCCATTTACTGTAGAATTACTCGGAGGTGAGCCAACTTTACACCCTGATATATTTGAAATAGTTAAAGAATTATGTGCTATAGATAATTGCATTCAAGTTGAAATAACAACTAATTTGTCAAAAAATATAAAATTTTTTAAACAATTTGATACACCTGAAACAGATAAAGTTGATATAGTTGCTTCATATCATCCAGAATATTTTACCCCTAAATTTATTGATAAATTAATTGAAATAGACAAATGTAAGCATTTAACTATCACCCCACTTATAAATTTATTTCATGAAAAAGAATACTGGCAAGCTACTTTAGATTTAGTAGATACACTAAAAAATAATAAAATCAATTTTGCTGGTAATTTATTATATGAATTTGAAGGTAATGACTTTACCCCAAAATATACTAAAGAATTTTGGGACATTTTTGAACCTATTTTTTATAATAACCCTTTAGATGAAAGTATACATATAGAAGAAAGTAATGAATTAACTAACGATAATATAGACAAATATTTTAATGAAAAACTAGTTAACTACAATGAAAAATTTTTAATAAATCATCGTAAATTAATTAAACAAGAAAGATATAAAAATAATAATTCAGTTATAATTAATCGAGCTCGTTTATTTAGAGGAAATATTAATAATAAATCAGTAAATAAAACGTTAACAGATGCTGATATTTATAAACATAAGTTATATCAATATGAAGGTTGGGATTGTCGACCGTTGATGTGGAAAATAAATATGAATGGTACAATTCAAAATTCATGCACCGGTAAACTTATACAATTGATGGATATAGATAACAATAATCTTACTAGTTGCGTTACATGCCCGTTAAAATATTGTGATTGCAATACCAAATATCAGTATGTTAAAAGGAAAAAAGTATGATACCAAGTTGGGATAGAAAATACATAGAGTTATCAATTACAGCTAAATGTAATATGGCATGCCATAACTGCGATGCTATGGTTAGACAAGCTCCTAAAATGGATAGTACAATGTCAGTTGAACAAATAAGTAGCTTTATAGATGAATCACTAAAAAATGATATAAAATGGGAATATATAGTACTTACTGGTGGTGAACCTATACTACATCCTAATATATTTAAAATAATTAGAATGTTAAATAAAGCATTTTTCAAAAAAGGGGTAATATATAAAGATAATTATAATCATACAACTTATTTTGATGAAAATATAGAGAATTATATTCAAGAAGGTTTAATAGTATTAACTAACGGTAAACATAAAAATAAGTTGATAGATTTACAGCATACATCTCATTTAATTCATTTACTTAGTACTCATAAAAAAGATAATAACCAATTATTTTACCCTATTAATATAGCCCCAGTCGATAATATAAATTTTGATAAAAATAAAAATAAAGAATATGCTCGTGTCAATAAAAAATGTCAATGCGCTTTTCCTTGTTTAACTAAGAATGGTTATTACCCATGTACAACTGGTGCAGCTATTGATAAAGTATTCGGTATAGATACTGGTATTCAAAATATTAAAGATATTAATGATGATGCAGCGTATAAACAATTTGAAGATTTATGTAAATATTGTGGATACTTTAACGAAATTGCACCATTTGAAGTCCCAGAGGAACACGTTAAATATACAAATAAGACAGCTCTTTCACCAACATGGAAACAGAAGTTAATAGAATATAAATTAAAGAAGCCTGATTTAACTGATTATAAATGAAAAATGTAATATACACATGTTATAAAAAACCGCATGATAAAAATTTACCCGGATTTGTTGAATTACATAAAAAACTAGCAAAAGAATATGCAGATAAATATAACTGCGATTACATTTGTATAAGTGATATTAAAGAAGATTATAAACCATTGTCGTTTGTTGTATACGAAGCATATAAACATTTTAGCGAATCAAATTATGATAAAATGTTGTATATAGATTGGGACATTTTAATATCTAAAAATGCACCTAATATATTTGAAGAGTATAAAAATGCCCCTTTTGCAGCATACCGGTGGCGTGATAGTTATACTAATAATTATATTAAAATTAGTTCAATAGAAAATTTTATCAGTCATGTGTACGATGAAAATATACATTCAAAAATTGAAGGAGCTCCTTGTGATGAAGCAGAAGCTTTTATTTACTTTTTAAAATATGTATGTAAGGAAAACGTAACAAATAATATATTAGAAACTTATATAAATGAAGAATGTTCAGGCGGTGTAATGCTATTCGATAAAAAAACTATGTGTAATTTTTTATTTAACGGTAAATGGTCATGGTCTAATTTATATAAAAAACTATTAGAACTTAATAATATTAAATCGGATAATAATGAAGTAAAAATGTTGCAAAGTGTTGAAATAACACAATCAAAATATATTATAGACTATTTAAGAATTATTAATAATATAAATTTTGATTACAACTTAAATAAAAAATGGAACTCAAGTTCAGTATTGGGTAATATGTCTGATAGTGATTATTTTTTTAATTTTAATGGAGCATGTGCAGATGATAGTAAAAAGAGTATATTGTATCAAAAAGATGTTGCTTGTATGAGATTTGTAAAAAATAATAAATTGCTTTTTTTCGATGAAGAAAAAGATTTTTTAAAGTATATAAAAAATAATTTTGATAATGAACGGTTAATAGAAATATATGCAAAATAATATAATATACACATGTTTTTCATGCCCTGTTGATAAACGACCTAAATTTTTAGATCTACATATAGATTTAATAAAGACGTATGCTGAAAAATGTAAATGTGATTTTAAAATAATGGACGTCCATAAAAATTATAATCCTCCAGTTTTTACCGTATACGAGGCTTATAAAGAATTTGCAGAATCTAAATATGATAAAATGTTATATATTGATTGGGATGTTTTAATATCCTTAAATAGTAGTAATATATTTGAAAGTTATATTAAAGATAAATTTACTGCATATAAATGGAAAACAGGTTTTACCGATAAACATATTATTATAAATACATTGTCTGATTTTAATGAATATGTATCTACCCCTGGTCTAGATGGAAAAGATAATCTACTGCTACCTGAATTTATAAAAGAAGTATGTGGTCGGGATGTTAGTTTAAATTTTTTAAGATATTATGTAAATGATGCAATATCTGGGGGTGTTATGATGTTTGATAGAGAGACTATGAATACCTTCTTGTTTAATGGTCATATAACATGGGAAGAAATATATGATAAAATAACTTTACTTAGGGAAGTAAATGATTTTCAACATAATAAACTATTAAATGCGGGTGGTGTTTTATCTCACTTTGCTATTAATTATCTATTATATATTAATGATATTAAAGTAACTGCTTTAGATAAAAAGTGGAATACAAATAGCGTAACCGGTAAAATGAAGCCAGATGAATTTTTCTATAACTTTAACTGTGGTGGTGATGAATTAATAACTGGTAATGATTTTAGTGAAAAAAATAATGCAGCACTAAAGTATGTTATCAACAATAGGTCTTCCTTTTTTAAAACTAAAGAAAAATTTACAAACTTTATAAAAAAATATAACGCAACTGATATAATTCAAAGTAAAATTAACAATGGAAAATGATATAATAAAACTATCATATGAAAATGATCTTTCTCATATACCATCTGCTCTTAGTATGTTAAACTACTTAGATAGGTTGTATTATAATAAAATTTTATCTAAACAAAATCATACAGTTATAGGTAAACCTCACGGGGCTCAATCGTATTTTTATATATGGAAAAAATATGGTTTAATTGATGATTATAACAATATATCTACTTCATTAAAAAATAATGATGTAGACTTTTTAGATTTTTCAATAGACATACTTGGCGATGCATTAGGTGTGGGTTCAGGTATTGCTCATGTTAGTAAAAAGCTTGTATGGGTTAATATAGGTGATGGGGTATTACAAATGGGTAATACATTAGAGGCCATACAATATATCGGTACTAAACAAATAAAAAATATATTATGCACTGTAGACTTTAATAAATCGCAACGATGTGGGGATTTATTGATAGATATCGAACCAGTAATAAATTTTTGTAAAGAATATAACTGGAATGTTTATCGCTGTAACGGTCATAATAACGATGAAATCGACCTCATATTAAATAAACTTAAATTTGATAAACCTACAATTATATTCTTTGATACAATAAAAGGACATGGGGTAGATTTTATGGAAAAAAATATAAAAGAGTGGCATTATAAAAAAATAGATGAGAAATACTATAGACAGATTTTTGGGTAAATTACATAAAAAAGATATCTACTTAATACATGGTGATATGTGGCATTTTGATTATTTTAAAACTAGAATGCCAGATAATGTTATTGACTGTGGTATACAAGAACCAAATATTGTAAATATAGCGAGTGGCATTGCTAGTCAAGGTAAAACAGTTTTTGTATATGGAGTATCGGGTATGATATTACATAGAGCTTATGAACAAATTAAATTAAACGTTAAAAATTGGGCTGAATATAAAGGTAATATTATTTTTATTAATTCTGGACATAATGGTTGCTATACTGATGCTGGTAGGGGTCATTTAATTGATGATGATATCGCTCTTTGTAATGCTTTAAATATTGAAACTTATACTCCAACTACTAGGAGTGGTTTATTAAGGTATATAAAAAATAAATTAAAAGATAAAACTGGTACATGTTTTATTAGATTAGGGTGGGATAATTGTGAATGGTAAAAAAATTTTATTAACTGGGTGTAATGGCTTTTTAGGTAAACATTTATATAAAGCTTTATCAACCCACAACCATGTTATTGCATATAATAAAGATGTAAGATTACCAATTACAGATAACTTAGATATCGACACTATAATTCATTTAGCATCTCCTACTGATTTTGAAGATTTAAAAGATGGTAATAAAGTAGTTACTACTATTATAGACGGTACATGTAATATGTTAGATTTAGCTAATAAAACAAATAGTAAATTTATATTTGCTAGTACTATGGGTATATATGATAAAGATACCAGATATGCATATGGTAATTGCAAATTAGCCATGGAAAATTATATTACTTGTACTAATAACAATTATGTAATATTACGAATACCTCGGGTATACCATAAAAGTAAAATAAAAGGTTTAATGAAACGGTTAAGAAGAGGTATGATTAACTCTGCAGATTTAAAAAACACTGTTAATTTTATATATATAGATGAATTTATAAAGCAAACTATTAAATGTATTGATTATACTAATATAATTTATGAATATATTAATATAAATACGGATACAATACAAAATATATCCTATATATGTGATATAGATATTGATATCCCAAAAATTTAATATATAATTAAGATGTGAATAACCCATGGTTATGTGTAAAAGATTTCGAAGAATCTATTTGTAATTATACTGGTAGTAAATATGCTGTGGCTGTCGATAGTTGTACTAATGCAATTTTTTTATCATTAGTGTATTATAAAAAATTTATTAACAATAAAGATATTACAATAACTATTCCAAGTAGAACATACATATCGGTACCAATGCAAATCATAAATGCTGGTTATAAACTTAACTTAGTAGATTACGATTGGGTTGGGTTATATAGATTACAAAACACACCAATTATTGACTCAGCACAAATGTTTATAAAAAAAATGTATATAAAAAATACATTTCAATGTATATCCTTTCAATTTAAAAAACATTTACCAATAGGTAGAGGAGGTGCTATATTAACAGATGATATCGAAGCATATAAGTGGTTAATTAAAGCAAGACATGATGGTAGAAATATGTACAATGAATATGGAAATATAGATAATGTAGATATGGTTGGATATCATTGCCCTTTACTACCTAACGAAGCAATTAGAGGTCAAGAATTATTACTAAATATGAATTTAACATCTAATAATAGACCTGGTAGATCTGCTGATTATACTATTATAAATAAGAATTTATTTGAATGAAAGTATTAATAACAGGCCATAACGGATTTTTAGGTAAATCTATAGTTTCAAAATTACATAATAATAAAAAAATTGTAGGTGTAGATAAAGTTACTAGTGATGATCCACTAATTAAATCTATAGAACATGACTTAATGTTTTATAGTAGTATTGTAGAGAAAGAAATAAAATCTAGTGATATTATAATACATTTAGCAGGACCAGTTGGGGTAGAAAGAATTGATTATAACCATGATACTTACTTGAATGACATGTTAACTATAAATTTAAACGTCTTTAATTTAGTAAAAAAATATAATAAAAAAATTATATTTGCAAGTACATCTGAAGTTTATCACGATGTAATATCTGCTAATGAAACTGATAATTTAGTTATTGGTAGTCCAGATAAATCTAGATGGGGTTACGCTTCAGGTAAATTAACATCTGAATTTTTATGCAAATCATTATGTCAAAATAGTTTAATACTTAGATTTTTTAATATAACTGGTGTTGGAGATAATAAAGGAGTTTTGCATAAAATGATAACAGCTATAAAAACAAATAATAGTATACAGTTATATGGTTCCGGAAATCAAGTTAGATCTTTTTGTGATCAAAGAGACGCTGTTGAGTTTATTAAACTTGCTATTAATAATGATATTTTTAATGGTGGTATTTTTAATGTAGGTTCTGCAGAAAATTCTATAACTATGTCAGATTTAGCTATTTTATGTAAAAAAATATCTAAAAAAAATATTAATATAAACAAAATAGATTATGATAAAATTTTCTCAAAAAATCATGATGATATTTTATTTCGAAGCCCATGCTGTAAAAAAATGAATACAATATATAAGTCTAAATATACTAATGCAGATATAATTGAAAGTATGTTAAATGAATAATAATAATATTTTAATAATAGTAGCCCACCCAGACGACGCAGAGTTTGGTATGGGTGGTACAATATCTAAGTTGTCTAAAACTAATACTATTACTCTATGTGTATTATGTAGAGGTAATAGACCTGGTAGTAATTCTAATGTAGAGAAGGAGCGTAAAAAGGTACTTAATGAAAATGTAAAAAGTTTAGGTATTTCTAAATTAATACAACATGTATACGATGATGTAAGTTTGGATAAGCATTCTCATTTATCTATAACCAGTTATATTTCATCTGTAATATCGCAAATACAACCTAATATAGTTTATACAAATTATAGTGAAGATATACATATTGATCATCAATTAGTATCTAAAGCGGTAAGAGTTGCGTGTAGACCAAGACATATATGTTCAGTTAATACATTATATGAATTTTCAATACCCGGTAGCGGAGAATGGAATTTTAAAGCTATTAATTATAATACATTTTGTAATATTGAAAAAAATACAAAAATAAAATATAATTGTATAGATAAATATACAACTGAATTACAACCACCTCCAGATCCTATAAGCAGTGAATATATAAAATATCGTGATTTATATTATGGTAGTATTTCAGGTTATAAACAAGCAGAACCATTTATTTGTATTTTTAATAAGCTATGATTTTTAAACGTAAAAAGGAAAATATATTGGTGGTTGGCAATGGCGAAATTGGTAAAGCAATTCAAAAGTTATATAATAATAATTATAATGTAGATGTTATAGATATTAATTCCTCTTTTGTTAAAATTGATAATGTAGATGTAATGAATATTTGCATACCATATGGTAAAGATTTTGTTAATATAGTAAAAAATTATATAACTAAATTTAACCCGAAATTGACAATAATTCATAGCACAGTTTTACCCGGTTCTACAAAAAAAATTAAAACTTCAAATATAGTATATTCCCCAGTAGTTGGTATGCATCCAGATTTATATAAAAGTTTAAAAACATTTACAAAATTTATAGGTGCAAATGATAGCGCAAGTCTTAAACGCGTAAAAAGACATTTTAGAAAATTAAAAATTAAATATAAAACCTTTAAAAATACAAAAACTGTTGAGACATCAAAAATATTATCTACGTTATATTACGGTATGTGTATAGCTTTTCATAATGATGTAGATTTATTATGTAAGAAAAATAATTTACCTTTTGAACAAATTATGACTGAATGGAATACTGAATATAATAAAGGTTACACTGCTTTAGGTAAAGTAAATGTAGTTAGACCTGTATTAGATTCACCAGAAGGAAAAATTGGTGGTCATTGTATTATTAATAATGCTGAAATAATAAAAAATTATTTTAAAAGTGATATAATCGATTATGTATTAAAATTAAAATGAAACCTGTATTAATGATACATGAGTTTAAGGAAGATTTTTTAGATTTGCCTCTAGAAAATTATGTATTAACTTTTGATGATGGTTTATACACTCAATATCTATTTTTAGATAAGTTGTTAAAAATAAATACTGAAAAATATTTTTTTATTAGTAGTGGTATAGTTTGCCCTGAAGATGAAATACAAGATAGTAGCTTTATTACATGTATTGATGCACATAAAAAATCATATAAGGGTATATATAATAACTACATGAAATGGTCACAAATAAAAAATATTAACAAACATGATAATTGTTTTATTGGGTGTCATAGTCATTTTCATATGAAAAAAACTCCTGATTGTGTGGAGTGTATTATAGCTGATAATAGATATATGTTAAATGATTTTGAAAAATATTTAGGAAAAATACCTAATACATTTTGTTTTCCGTTTAATAAAGAAACTGGGTTATATAAAGAAATTTTAACTAAAAGAGGTTTTAATAAATTTTATGGTAAGGAAAGAATAGATATTAATGAAATATAAAATTATACACCAAAGTTGGGGTAATAAGTTTTTACCTATTAAGTTTAAAAAAAATCAAATTACATTAAAAAAATATTTTAATGATTGTGAGTTTAAATTGTGGACTGATGAAGATAATAATAATTTTATAAAAAATAAATTTCCAGATTTCTATCCTATATACTCTAGTTATAAAAATAAAATTAATCAAATAGATTCAGTAAGATTTTTTTACTTGTATGAGTATGGTGGTTTATATATAGACTTAGATGTATTATTAACTAAAGACATAAGATCTTTATTAGATGATAAATGTTGTTTATTTTCACAAGATTCAAATAAAAGCTATTATACTAAGCAAAATTTACCTTTTTATATAGATTCAATGTGTATGTATAGCGAACCTAAAAATAATTTTATCGGTAAAATTATTGAACATTTATATAAAAAT
>CEOE01010801.1_pt1 | contig 16948 bp, 14 predicted proteins | sample 530211 | NCBI WGS metagenome assembly CEOE01 (sample SAMEA2619779, study PRJEB7988) | marine metagenome | isolation source: saline water (ENVO:00002010), including
GATTCGGACGCATTCTCGCGCAGTTTCCAGAATTCTTGACGCTGCTGCTCGTTCTGGGCAAGGGCAGCGTCCAGGATCAGGCCGTCTTCCATGGCGGCGGCCAGAATGGCCTCGAACTTCTCCTCAATGCCGGTGTCATTGTCCGACGTGGTGACCAGTTCGATCAGCGTATACATCTCGTACCGCTCACCAAGCGGGTCCTGGCAGTCAGGCATGTGTTTCAGCACAAGGTCGATGACCAGCCGGGGGATCAGCTCGAATGTCTCGACGCTGTCGCCGCTTTCCGCCCGGGCCCGCTGCAGCAGTTCAATGGCTGCGTCGACGTCACGGATGGCACAGAAGGCGGTGCGGATATCGCGCGGTTTCGGGAACAGTTTCACGACGGCAGCGGTGATGATGCCGAGGGTGCCTTCGGCGCCGACGAAAAGATGCTTCAGGTCGTAGCCGGTATTGTCTTTCCTGAGGCTGCCGAGACCGTTCCAGATCCGGCCGTCCGGCAGCACGACCTCAAGGCCGAGCGTCAGATCCCGGGTATTGCCATAGCGCAGAACGTTCGTGCCGCCTGCATTGGTGCTGAGATTGCCGCCGATCATGCAGCTGCCTTCGGCGGCGAGGCTGAGCGGGAAATAACGGTCGGCCTTGGCGGCTTCCTCCTGCAGGAATTGCAGTACGCAACCGGCTTCCACGGTCATTGTGTAATTCAGTGGGTCGATCGAGCGGACCTTGTTCATCCGTGCCAGCGACAGGACGATCTCGTTGCCGGTCTCGAACGGCACGGACCCGCCACAAAGGCTGGTGTTGCCGCCCTGGGGGACGACAGGGATACCCGCTTCGTTACAGAGCTTCAGGACACCGGAGACTTCGGCGGCGCTGATGGGCTTGACCACCATCTGCGCGCGGCCGTGGAACAGCCCGCGATCCTCAACAAGATTGGGCTCCATGGCGGAGGGATCGGAGGTCCAGCCCTTCGGGCCGACGATTTCCTTGATCTTCTCAAGGGCGGCGATTTCGACTGCGGTCGGCGCATAGGGAGTGTCGGAAAGGGCCATGGTGCGCGGGGCGGACATAAAACGGATCTCCGGTGCGAATACTTGTCGGCAGCAATATTAGGCAGCGGCGCCGGAACGACAACCCGCCGCGCTGAGAAGGCACCTATGCGCGCGGCGCAGCGGCGCGGCGAAGCCGGTCGTTTATGGCGACGCCGAGCCCGGTCTCGGGGATCGGGGCGACAGCGATGCCGATTGCGCCGGGCCGGTCGAGTGCGCGCAGCAGGGAGAACAGGCGGGCTGCAGCCTCAGTGAGGTCGCCCGCCGCGCTGAGGGTTTCCGCGCCGTCCGGCCCGGATGCTTCTCCGAAACCCAGAAACAGTTCGCCTTCTTCCGCCGTCTCGGCATTGAGGCGCACGGGAAGCGCCGGCGCGTAATGGCTTTCCAGCATGCCCGGTGCGGCGATCTTTGCGCTGGCGCCGGCCGCCGCGACCGGTCCCAGAAGCGGTTCCAGCATTTCTGCCGTGACGGCGCCGGGCCGCAAGATGGTCGGGGCTTCTCCGGAGAGGTCAAGTACCGTGGATTCGAGCCCGACAGAGCAGGGGCCGCCATCGAGAATGATCGAGACTTTCCCGGCCAGCCCGGCAAGGACATGCTCTGCCGTGGTCGGGCTTACCCGGCCTGACGGATTGGCGCTTGGGGCGGCGATCGGCCGATCAACGGTGCGCAGCAGTTCTGCTGCGAGCGGGTGCGCCGGTACCCGGATGGCGATGGTGTCGAGCCCGGCGCTGGCCAGCAGGGAGATCGGACAGTTTTCCCGTCGCTGCACCACGAGGGTCATCGGGCCCGGCCAGAAGACTTCGGCAGCGGCCCGGGCGCGCTTGTTGAAATTCCCGAGTGCGAAGGCGGCGTCCAGGTCCGGGACGTGGGAAATCAGCGGGTTGAAACTCGGACGGGCCTTCGCCTCGAATATTTTGGCGACGGCCGTGTCGCTGGTCGCATCGCCGCCGAGCCCGTACACCGTCTCGGTCGGGAACGCCACAAGTGCGCCGGCCGCGAGTGTCGCGGCGGCTTCGTAAAGCGTTGCGTCGGTTGGTTTAAGGATCCGCGTTTCTATCATGACCGCCGCTTATCCGCCGGTCCGGCAGGTGCGGTCAAGAGACGGTCTCATGTTGCGCTGCACAAAAATGGTGTTAACGTGCGCTGTGAGCTACAGTCGTGATGCAGCCTGGGAGTGCGGCCATGACGGGAACCATCATCACTATTGCGCAACAGAAGGGCGGAGCGGGCAAGACCACGCTGGCGGCCCAGCTTGCCGTTGCGCTGGCCCAAAGCGGCAAGCGCGTCGCGGCCATCGATATCGATCCGCAGATGAGTCTGGCCACCTGGTTCGCCATGCGGGCCGAAATGCATGGCGACCTTGTCTACAAGGGCAAGGGGGCGCTGGAGATCCTGCAGGTCACCGGCTGGCGGGCGGCGTCCGAGATCGAGCGTCAGGCGAAAGAGAATGACGTGGTCATCGTCGATTCCCCGCCGCATGCCGAGACCGAGGCGCGGATCGCGGTGCGCAATGCACATCTTGTTGTCGTGCCGGTGCAGCCGAGCCCGATGGATGTCTGGGCGACGAAACCGACCCTGGAGATGGCGGCCAAAGAAAAAACCCCAGTGTTGCTGGTGCTCAACCGCGTGCCGCCGAGAGCAAAACTGACAGAGCGCATGGTCGCGGCGCTTACCGAGCTGAAGCTGCCGGTGGCCAAAACACAGGTCGGCAATCGCGTGGCACTGGCCAGCAGCATGGCGGACGGTCTGGGCGTCGTTGAATTCGCCAAGAGCAGTGTCGCGGCGAAGGAAATCAACGCGCTCGCCAAGGCGGTCCTGAAAGCCGCCGGTTAAGCGGCTTTACGCGTTAAACGTTGCGGCCCTTGGCGATGAACATCCCGTTCAGGAATTTTTCCCCGGATTTGCCATAGCGAAACGGCGTGCCGTCGAACGCGGTCATGGTGCCGCCGGCGGCATTCAGCACGGCATGGCCCGCAGCGGTGTCCCACTCGCAGGTCGGGCCGGTACGCGGGTACACATCGGCTTCGCCACGGGCGACGAGGCAGAATTTCAACGCCGAGCCGCGCGATATGGATTGGGCCGGTTTCAGGGTCTCGATATATTCTTCTAACTCTGGAGAGCGGTGAGAGCGGCTACCAACGACAGTCAGCGTTTCCGGCGTGGCCTCGCGCACCGAAATCGGCGTGCGGGTGCCGTCGGCCTCTTCCTCGAAGGCGCCGCCTCCGACAAAACCGGCGGAGGCCCGGCCATCGACCGGGGTCAGGACCACGCCGAGGGTCGGCTCGAAATTTTCCACCAGACCGATATTCACCGTGAAGTCGCCGTTGCGGCGGATATATTCCTTGGTGCCGTCCAGCGGATCGACCAGCCAGAAGGTGCCACCGGAGACATCCGGGTTGTGGCCGTCAGCGAAGCTCTCTTCCGAGATGATCGGAATTTCCGGCGTCAGCTTCTCGAGAGCCGGAAAAATCAGCGCATCGGCCGCCCGGTCGGCTGCGGTGACCGGCGAGCCATCCGTCTTCTCGTCGACCGCGATTTCGCCCTCGTAATATTTCAGGATCAGAGCCGAGGCGTCCCGGGCAATCAGGATGACTTCATTCAGCAGGGTCTGTTTGTCCATGATCTGTCCGGCGGAGTGTTGATAGGGGGCGATGTCGGTCGTAGTTTCGATCTGGAATACCGGAACCGAAGGGACTTGAACAGGTATGTGCGGTCGCTACAGCATCAAAACGCCGCCGGAGGATCTGTTCCGGCTATTCGTGGTGAAGGACATGCTCAATCTGGAGCCGCGCTACAACATGGCGCCGATGCAGACCGCGCCGGTGATCCGTGAGCGTGACGGAAAACGCCATATGGATCGGCTCCGCTGGGGGCTGGTGCCGAGCTGGGCGCCTGATGAGAGCCGCGCCGCGTCACTGATCAACGGGCGGTCCGAGACGGTCGCGGAGAAGCCGGCCTTTCGCGATGCCTATGCGAAGCGGCGCTGTCTGGTCCCGGCGGACGGTTTCTATGAATGGCGCAAGACCGGGAGCGGGAAGCAGCCCTACAGGGTTTCGCTTGAGGGAGAGCGCCCGTTTGCGTTTGCCGGTCTTTGGGAGCGCTGGGACAAAGGCGCCGAGCCGGTCGAGACCTTCGCTCTGCTGACCACGGATGCGGACCCCAGGATCGAGCATATCCATCACCGGATGCCGGTCATGCTGTCAGAGCAGGATGAGTTTGCCCGCTGGCTGGAGGGCGACGCTGAGGAGAGGGCAGCGCTGCTCAAGCCTTATGGAGCGGAGGATCTTGTCTTCACGCCAGTCTCAAACCGCGTGGGCAATGTGAGGAACGACGATCCGGCACTGATCGAGCCGGTCGCCGAGGCGGAGCAAGACAACGCTCAGCCTCCCGCGCCCCGGCAGGGATCCTTGTTCTAACACAGGCTGACGCTATTCGCGGGGGCAGCGGTTCAGGATCTGGATCGTGTTGCCGCTGGCCATGAAGCCGCCGGTGCCGGTCGAGCCCGCCATCTGGATATCGTTCGGCCCGAGCTTCTGGAGATGCTCGACGAGGGTCGGGGATCGCCGCAGATAGAACTGGAAATCGTCTTCCAGGGTCTCGGTGATACCGACTGTTTCGGGGGAAGTCTTGCCCTCACGGGTCACCGTGTAACCGGTATCCGTGAAGATCACGTAGTTCTGCCCGCAATTGTCCGGAGACCAGCGGCCGACCAGTGTCGGCGCGATGCCGCGATACCGGATCACATTGCCCGTGGTCAGTGGCATGACCACAGGTTCATCCGCGGTAGGGCTCCCCATCTCGGGCTCGTCATTGGCCATTGAGGCATGTGGGAACATGCGGGCGTAATTGCCAAGCCCGGCCTTATCCGCGAGGGAAAGCACTGCCGGATGCTGCAGGTACAGCATGACCGAGACCGCGCCGCCGCCAAGAAGAAACAGAACCAGCAGCAGCAGGATGATGGTTTTTAGTGCGGAGCGTTTCTTCCGGGGCGCAGGTTTCCGGAAAATGGGTGGGAGGTCGTCGAACGCCTGACGTTCAGCGTCTGCATCCTGGTCCGCGGGCCAGGTTGCTTCGGACTCGGCCGGTTCCGGCTCATAAGACATCGAGACATTTTCATCACGGCGTGGAGCCTCGGTTCGTTCCTCGTCGTATTCTTCCGGTTCGGACTCTGCTCCAAAACCGTCCACAGCATCATCGTCGAAATTTGGGTCAAAACCCGGTTCCGGCTCATCCTCGGCCATTGGCAGATCGACGCTGGATTGGTCGATATAGAAAAGCTGGGCATATTGCCAGTCACCGGATGCGTCATCGTGATAGGCACCGACCAGCCGGATTTCCGCGCCGCGACCGTTCGCGATTTCCCGCGCCAATCCGGATTTCAGGACGGAATAGGCACGGGCCTGCTCGATGGTTTCCCACGGGCCGCCACGATCTGCGGCGGAGCGGGACTGGAGGTAATAATGCGCATATCGCTTCATGACGGACCCGATGATAACCGTGCTACCAACTCTTGTCTTCCGCAAGAAACGCCGTTGTATTCTCGGCGTTCATGGGTCTGGAGAAAAGAAAGCCTTGGGCGTAATGACAATCTAGCATACGCAACTGGGCAAGCTGCTCCGATGTCTCGACGCCTTCCGCGATTACGTCCAAGCGCAAGTTCTGTCCCAGCATCGTGATGGTGCGCACGATCTCCAGGTTCTGGAAGTTGCTGGTCATATCCTCGATAAAGGATTTGTCGATCTTCAGGGTGTCGATCGGGAACGTGTGCAGATAGGAAAGAGACGAGTAACCGGTACCGAAATCGTCGACGCAAATCCGGATGTCTGCCGCCTTCAACCGATCCAGCATCTCGGTCGATAGCGCGACATCCTGCATCAGGGTGCTTTCGGTGATCTCGATCTTGAGCTGGGTCGTCGGCAGGCCAACGCCTTCCAGGCAATCGATAATCCCGGAGACGACTTCCGGTCGGGCAAATTGCCGGCCCGACAGGTTGACGCTGATTTCCAGCTGATTGTCTTTCGGACGTTCGGCGTTCCAGGCCGCCATCTGCAAGCCGCCAGTGTGCAGGGCCCATTTGCTGAGTGCGAAAATGGTTCCCGTTTCTTCCGCGACGGGAATGAACTCAACCGGTGAAATCTCCCCGCGCTCGGCATGGAACCAGCGGAGCAAAGCCTCGAATCCGGCAATCTTCCCGCTCCGCATATCGATGATCGGCTGGTAATACAACTGCATCTCGTTGCGTTCCAGCGCGCGGCGGAGATCCGAATCGAGGTCGAGCGGGGTCACCGGCCAGACCCGCATGGTGTCCTGAAAGGCGATACTCTGGGCCTTGCCGCGTTCCTTGGCCTGATACATGGCAAGCTCGGCATCGCGCAGGATGTCTTCCGGCCGCTCGTAACCCTGTTCGGAATGGGCAACGCCGAGGGATACCGAGACGAAGATCTCCTTGCCGCCGAGCCGGAAGGGCGTGTCCAGTGCCTGGTGCAGGCTCTCTGTCAGGCGGGTTGCTTCTTCCGGCGTCTTGATGTTTTCCAGCAGGATGGCGAACTCGTCGCCGCCCAGACGGGCGACGGTGTCGCTGTCGCGCAGGGCACTCTCGAACCGCCGGGCGGTGGCAAAGATCAGGTCGTCGCCATGAACGTGTCCGAGGCTCTCGTTCACGATCTTGAAACGGTCGAGATCGAGGAAGGCGACAGCAAAGCGGGCGTTTGGCTCCTTGCGCAAACGCGCCAGAGCCCTGCGCACGAGGTCGAGGAACAATGTCCGGTTGGCAAGGCCGGTCAACGCATCGTGCAGGGCGTCGTGCACAAGTTGCTGCTCGGCCTTCTTGCGTCCGGTGATATCCGTCTGGCTGCCGGCAACACGGTGCGCCGAACCATCCTGGCCGCGCACGGCGAGGCCCCGTGTCAGCATCCATAGGAAGGTTCCGTCGGCGTGGCGGACCCGGAATTCACATTCGAAATGAGTAATCTTGCCGGCGAGATGGGCATCCATCTGTGTAGTGACGCGGGCAACGTCGTCCGGGTGAATACGGCTGAACCATTCGACGGGACTATCCGTGATCTCCTCGGCGTCCAGTCCGAGCATTTCCTTCCAGCGTGGGGACAGGTAGATTTTTTCCCGCCGGAGATCCCAATCCCACAGGCCGTCGTTGGAGCCGGCGGCGGAAAGAGCATATCGCTCCTCGCTCTCCGCTAGTCCCTGGCGCGCCGTTTCGGTCAGGGTCACGTCGGTGCTGGCCATAATGACATCGCCATTCGCCATCGACGTGAAATAGTGCTCAAGGATACGGCCCGAAGCCAGGCGGTGGTTGCTGGTCATGGAGCGTTCCAGCCGCAGATAGCCGACGACTTCTTCGAGAACCGCCTCCCGATCTGTTTCCATGAAGTCGCCCCGCACCATCATGAAGTCGACCAATTCCGAAACCGGCGTGCCGATGCGCATGAGATGCTCGGGGAAATCGAACATCTCGACCAGTTTCGCGTTCCAGACCCTGAGCGTCAGTGCTGAATCAAAAACGGCAATAGACTGATCGATGCTGTCGAGCGTGGCGCGCAGCAGCATGGTCTGGTCTTCAGCATGCTTTCGGGCGGCTTTTTCCTCGGTGATGTCCCTATGAAAGCTCAGCAAACCACCGCTGGCGGTCCGGAGTTCCGTAATCTCGATCCAGCGGTTGTTGCGGTCGTGCAGCAGGACGCGTCCGCCTGGCTCCCGGTGCGCCTGCAGCCGCCTGTCACGCCATAGCTCAGGACGATCAGTCGGAGTGTCGGTAACCCAGCGCTGTACTATTTCCGGCTCGCTCAGAAGGTTCTCTAGAGTTCGCCCGACCAGAGCAATACCGTCGAGTTCCGGGTAGAGATCTAGAAATTGGGCATTCCAAGAGGTGATGCAGCCGTTCTGGTCGAAATGGCAGAGGCCGACCTGAATCTCTTCCAGAGCGCCGAGCAGTTCGGTCGGGTGATTCTCCAGAGCTGCCGGCTTAGTCATGCCCATTGCGTCACTTTACTTCCCATGCCGCGCAAATCCACTTCCCGCATGATAACAGGAGCAGGATGATGGATTGCGTCATTCTGACTCTCCGTTCCGTTGCTAGGAGGTGCCCGCTGGACCGATGCTGGCGGGAAGGAGATCGGTTGTTCAGGCTTTCTAATGCCCTGGTTTCGTATCAATTTCCCGAAAGATATCAGGGTGATGCCGCATCTGTCACGGGAAACACTCCAATTCCCGAGGTTTTACCGCCAAATTTCAGCATCCGATAGTATTGCCAGAGTAATTGTGCCGCGGCGCCGCGGTATGGGCGCCAGGGCTCGGCAATCGGATGTGTGTCTTTTTCCCGCGGGCGGACGTCAAGGTTCTTCAGTGCCCGCACGGCTTCCTGAATGGCAAGATCGCCGCCTGGCCAGATGTCGAGTCGGCCAAGACAAAACAAAAGATAGATATCCGAAGTCCAGCGCCCGATGCCGGGAACGGCCGTCAGTGCCCGGACGACGGCTTCATCGTCCAGATTTTGCAAGTTTTCAAGGTCGAGCCGTCCATCGAGCACGTACTCGGCAAGGGCGCGGGCGTAACGGATTTTGGGGCGGCTGAAGCCGGCTTGTTTGAAGTCCTCGTCGGTCGCGGCGGCAATGGCGGAGGGGGTGACGTCGAGCTGCTGGTTCAGCCGTGTCCATATGGCGCTTGCGGACGCCAGCGAAACCTGTTGCGCCGTGAGAATGCGGATGAGGGACGCGAATCCGGGCGGCTCGCGCCTTGATGGCGGCGGGCCGAGCTTCTCGTAAAGCAATTCAATGTCTGGATCGCGCCGGGTCAATTCGATCACGGCTTTGTGGAGAGCGTTGTCCTGATCGTCGGTGCCTGTCATGGCCGCCCTCTGTTGTCTCGCTTCATTGTCGTCAGCATAGTTCCGGCTCGGGGATTTGATAAGAACAGTAACGGAGGTGCGGCTGTACCTGCTTGGCAGCTAAGCAGAGTGGGGAACGGTTCGTGCTTGACCTTCCAGTCGCTGGAAGCCTTATGCAATGACATGAAGCCGGAAATTACCGGCTGAAGGAATTATCCGACGGAGCCGTCATGTCTTGCCATGCATCTGAAAATACCGAGCCACCGAAATCCTGCTGCCATGGTGAAACGGTAAAGCCTGTCAGTACCTGCTGCGGTCACGGCGGCGGTGTCAGCACGGGCAAGGCGGTGATGACGGGCAAGCCGGAAGGTGCGGGACCGGGTTACATCTGCCCGATGTGCCCGAGCGTCTGGAGCCCGGAGCCGGATAGCTGTCCGATGTGCGGGATGGCGCTCGAGCCGGAGATGATCACCCGGGACACGCCGCCCAATCCTGAATATCTCGACATGCGCCGCAGGTTCTGGATCGGGGCCGCCCTGACTTTGCCGGTATTCATCCTCTCGATGGGGGAGATGGTGCCCGGGCTTGCCGAACTGGTCGCAGGCCCCTGGAACGCCTGGATACAGGCGGTGCTGGCAACGCCAGTTGTGCTCTGGGTCGGGTTTCCGTTCTTCGAGCGCGGCTGGACATCGCTCCGGACCGGCCATTTCAACATGTTCACGCTGATCGCCATCGGCACCGGAGCTGCCTATCTTTACAGCCTTGCGGCTTTGCTGCTGCCGGATCTTTTCCCGGAAGGCTTCCGAGGCGCGGGCGGACATGTCGGACTGTATTTCGAATCCGCCGCTGTCATCATCTGTCTGGTGGCCTTGGGGCAAGTCATGGAGCTCGGCGCGCGGGAGCGCACGTCGGATGCTTTGAAAGCGCTGCTTGGTTTGGCGCCGGAGACGGCCAGACGCCTCACCGACGGCGGGGATGATGAAGAAATCGGCGTGGATGACATCCGTGAGGGCGACCGTATTCGCATTCGCGCGGGGGAACGCATTCCGGTGGATGGCCGTCTTCTGGAGGGCTCCGGGGCTGTCGATGAGTCGATGCTGACAGGCGAGCCCCTGCCGGTTGAAAAGAGTGTGGGGGACAGCCTCGTCGGCGGTACTCTGAATGGCCGCTCGACGCTGGTCATGGAAGTGGAGACTGTCGGCCAGGACACGGTGTTGTCCCGTATCGTCTCGATGGTGGCGGAAGCACAGAGGAGCCGTGCACCGGTGCAGAAAATCGCCGATGCGGTGGCCGGGTATTTCGTGCCGGCGGTAGTGCTGTCTTCGGTGGCGGCTTTCGTGGCCTGGGCGTTGCTCGGCCCGGAGCCGGCGCTGGCGCACGGCGTTGTCGCGGCCGTCTCGGTCCTCATCATCGCCTGTCCTTGTGCGCTTGGTCTGGCAACGCCGATGTCGATCATGGTCGGCGCCGGGCGCGGCGCCTCGGCGGGTATCCTGATCCGAGATGCGGAGGCGATCGAAGGGTTTGAGAAGATCGATACGCTGGTGGTCGACAAGACCGGCACCCTGACAGAGGGGCGGCCAGACATGAGTGACATTGCCTCGGTGGCAGACGCGAGCGAAGACCGGGTTCTCGGCCTGGCGGCGGCGATTGAGCGCGGTAGCGAACATCCGCTGGCCGCCGCGGTCATCCGGGCTGCCAGGGAGCGGGATATCGCCGTGCAGCATGCGGAGGGGGTCGAAACAGAAGCTGGGCTCGGTTTGCGCGGGCTGGTCGACGGAACGCCTGTGGCCGCCGGGTCCGCCCGTTTCATGGAAACGCTCAATGTCGATATATCCACGCTCGCGGAAGCGGCGGAGAGGTTTTCCGAAGCCGGGGCGACGTTGCTTTATATCGCGCATGACGGTGCGGCCATCGGCCTGCTTGCCGTGCGGGATCGGATAAAGGACGGTGCGGCGGAGGCGGTTGCCGATCTCGGCCGCGACGGTATCCGCGTGGTCATGGCATCGGGCGATAACCAAAGAGCTGCGGCTGTTATCGGTGCCGAACTCGGAATATCGGAAGTGCATGGCGGATTGATGCCGTCCGACAAGGCGGATCTGGTCCGTGATCTGAAGGCTGCGGGGCGCATCGTTGCCATGGCCGGAGACGGCATCAACGATGCCCCGGCGCTGGCACTGGCCGATATCGGCATCGCTATGGGCAACGGCACGGATATCGCCAAGGAGAGCGCGGCAGTGACCTTGGTGAAAGGCGACGTGCGCGGGTTGGTGAAGGCCCGCCGCCTGAGCCGGGCGACCATGCGGAATATCCGCCAGAATCTGTTCTTTGCTTTCATTTACAACGCTTTGGGCGTGCCGGTGGCGGCGGGGCTGCTCTATCCGCTGCTCGGTCTGACCCTGAGCCCGATGCTTGCGGCGGCGGCGATGAGCCTTAGCTCCGTGTCGGTCATCAGCAACGCGCTCCGGCTCCGGTCGGCGAAACTCTGAGGAGGCGGGCGATGCAAATCAGGGAAGTTGAACAGAGCGCGGGGCTTCCGGCCAAGACCATCCGCTATTACGAGGAGATCGGTCTGGTCCGGCCGAACCGGCAGGATAATGGCTACCGGATCTATTCCACGGAAGATGTGCACCGGCTCCGATTTCTGCAGCGGGCGCGGGGGCTTGGCTTCTCCATCGAGGATTGCCGGGCGCTATTGTCGCTTTATGACGAGACGGGCCGGGAGAGTGCGGACGTCCGGGCCATTGCCGAAGCGCATCTGGACGAGATTGATCGCAAGATCCGGGAGCTGAAAGGCATGCGTCAGACTTTGGCGCACCTGGTCCATGCCTGCCATGGGGACCAGCGGCCCGATTGCCCGATCCTCGATGATCTCGCTGGCATCGGGGATGGGGCATGAATTGGCGCTTTCTGGTTTCCGGCGCTGCCGTCCTCATCTTGCTCGGCCTTGCCGGTTATTCGCGTATGCAGGATCCGGAGCGGCCGTCCGTGATTTCCAAGATCGTTCCGGGTGCGGTTGAAGCTGGAAAGAGCCCTGCAATAAGGCTGCGACCCGGCGATACCGGACTGGTCGCGGATGGGCGTGAGATCTACGCAACGGCCTGCGCGAGCTGCCACGGTGCCGATCTTGAAGGGCAGGCGAACTGGAAGCAGCGCAAGCCGGACGGCCGCCTGCCGGCCCCGCCGCACGATCCGTCTGGCCATACCTGGCATCACCCCGATGGCCAGCTTTTCGCCCTGACGAAACTGGGGCCGGCCCGGATTGTCGGTGATGGCTATGAAAGCGACATGCCCGGTTACGAGGGAACGCTCAGCGACCGGGAAATTATCGCCGTACTGTCCTTCATCAAGAGCACATGGCCCGCCGATATCCGGGCGAGGCATGATGGCATCAACCGTCAGGCCAGCCAGTAGGGGGCCCAGCGGCGGTAAAAGGAATTGCCAAATGTAAAACGTTCGTTTTACATTTGGTGACATGGACAAACACGACATCATTCTCTCCACTGCCGAGCAGTTGTTCGCCCGGGAAGGGTTTCGGGCAACCGGGGTCGACCGTTTGCTGGAACCCGCCGGAGCCTCGACCCGCACCCTCTACAAGCATTTCGGTTCCAAGAACGGTCTGGCCCTGGCCATTCTGAAACGTCGGGATAACCGCTTCTTTGCCGCAATGAATGCCGGTGTTGACGGAGCTGACCCGGTCACGGGCATTTTTGATGTCTTGCTGGACTGGGTGCGCGACGAGGAGGGCACGGGATGCCCGTTCCTGCGCGCGCTTGGTGAATACCACTCCGAAGATCCGCAGATTGCAGCCTTTGCTCAGATCCACAAACAGCGTATGCGCGTGCTGATCGCCGAACGGGTCGCGATGGCCGTTGGAGCTTCCGATCCGCGCCTGGCGGACCAGATTTGGCTGCTCTTCGAAGGGGCAACAGCGGCTGTGGCCGTCGCGGGCAGTACAATGGTCGAGGCGGCTCGGGATGCGGCAAGGATACTGGTCTCGGCGACCTCGAAGGGATGAAACCCTCTGGAACGATATCCTTCATTGCGGCCGGGTTTGCCCTGATTGCTGTGTCCTATGGTCTGGCACGTTTTGCTTGCGGACTGTTTCTTCCCGCTATCATAGCCGATCTCGGTCTGAGCCGGGCCGGGGCGGGACTGATCAGCTCTGCTGCCTTCGCTGCCTATTGCCTGGCAATTGCCTTCGCGGCTCTGGTGAGCAGCAGGTTGGGTCCACGCCGGACCGTGCTGATTGCAGGCCTTGTTGCCATGACAGGCATGACGGGGATTGCATGGTCCGATGGGGCAGGGCAGTTGGCTGCTTCTGTTTTCCTCGCCGGGGTGAGCACGGGGTTGGCCTCGCCGCCGTTGGCTCTGGCTGTATCGCAAAGCATTTCCTTGGCCCGGCAGGGAGCGGCAAACACTCTGATCAACAGCGGCACCAGTGCGGGCGTGATCCTTTCCGGGCCGGTGGCACTCGGGTTTGCCGAGGCCTGGCGCGAGGCTTACGCGGTGTTTGCGCTGATCGCGCTCGGAGTGACGGTCTGGCTTGGCTATGCGATGCGCAATATGGCCGGTGGAGCGAATGCGGCGTGTGACACAGATAGAGCCACTTCTCTTGTCCGGTTTCCCGCCGCTTTGCGAGCGGTTCTTCTGGCTGCCTTCGTCATGGGGGTGAGCAGCACGGCATTCTGGACCTTTGGTGGAGTGTTGTTACATGAGCTTGCCGGATTGAACGAAGGGATGATTGCCCGGTCCTGGATCGTGATTGGCGTGGCGGGATTCGCCGGTGCGGCTGCGGGGCCTCTGATCAAGCGGTTCGGGCTCAATCCTGTGCACAGGGTTTCACTTGCCGCGCTGGCGCTTGCATTGCTTCTGCTGCTCTTTTCCGGCGTCTCCGATTGTTTGCCCTTTGCTGCCGCCGCCTTGTTCGGTGCGGCCTATATCATGCTCACCGGTGTCATTCTGGTCTGGGGTGTGGAAGCGGTTCCGGACCGGCCCGCCTTCGGTCTGGGGGCCGGATTCCTGGCGATTGCGGCTGGTCAGGTTGCCGGAGCGCCTCTCTTCGGGGCGCTCTATGACTGGAGGGGTGGGGAATTCGCCTTGCTCTCTTTTGCTGGTCTGGCCTGCATCGCCATGTGCGTGCGTGCGAAATCCCCGCCCTGATATCAGGATGAAGCCTGAGCCCGTTGACCCTGGGCTCGTTTGTCCAGCCACCATGCATATTGCGGTGGCCAGGTTTCGAAATCGGGGTCCAGCCCGAAGGCATCCGCCGCATGGCGTGGCCAGAACGGGTTGTAGAGCGCTTCGCGGCCTATCGCGATCAGGTCCGCGTCCCCGGCTTGCAGGATGCTCTCGGCATGGTGCGGATCGGTGATCAGGCCGACAGCCTGGGTCATCATATCCACCTCACGCCGGATCTCGGCGGCGTAGGGCACCTGATAGCCCGGCTCCCTGACCAGCTTGAAGTTGGTCGCGCCTTTTGGGGACTGGCCGCCGGAAGAGCAGTCGATCACATCCACACCGCGCGCCTTGAGTTCGCGGGCGAAAGTCAGGCTGTCCTCCATCTCCCAGCCGCCCTCGATGGCATCGACGGCGGAGATGCGGACAAAGAGAGGCAGATTGTCCGGCAGTGCGGCCCGGACATCCTCGGCGATCTCCAGCGACAGCCGCATCCGGCCTTCAAGGTCGCCGCCATAGGCATCGTTGCGGAAATTGCCGAGCGGCGAGAGGAAGGTCTGCAGTAGGTAGCCATGCGCGCAATGAATCTCGACGGACTCGAAACCGGCATCGACAGAGCGTTTGGTTGCATCGGCGAAAGCGCCACGCAGCCGCTTCATGTCATCCAGATCGAGCTCACGGGGAGTCAGCCAGCCGTCGGCCAGTGGCACCGGGCTCGGTGCTTCCGGCTGCCAAGGCGTGTCGCCATCGGCGATATTCTCGGGTGTCAGTGGTCCGTTGCCTTTCCAGGGGCGCTGCATGCTGCCCTTGCGGCCGGAATGGCCGATCTGGATCGCGGGCACGCTGCCCTCGGACTTCAGGAAAGCGGCGATCGGTGCCAGCTTTTTCGCCTGCTCGTCGGTCCAGATGCCGAGGTCGCCGTGGGTGATGCGACCGTCCCGGCTCACCGCTGTCACTTCCAGGATGACCATGCCGGCGCCGCCAATGGCGAATTTGCCGAGATGGGCCATGTGGAAATCCGTCGCTAAACCCTCTTCGGCGGAATACATGCACATGGGCGGGATCACAATGCGGTTCGGCAGGGTGATGCCCCGGAGCTGGATCGGCTGGAAAAGCAGTGGTGTGGATGCGGTCATTTAGTCCTCCCCATTTTTTACGGGAGGATAACCGAAAAGCCTGTAAATCGCGCAAGACTGGTAGGTTCTCCAAAGCTACGTCTTAAGCGCCAGTTCGGCACTTGACAGGGGCGCCCCGTGCGCCATCGTGCGGTTGTTCCATTTCCCGAGAATTCTTTCTGCCCGCAAGGAGCCCCTTCATGCCTATCGTCAATCGCATCGCCGATTTCCATGCCGAACTGACCGGCTGGCGACGCCATATCCATCAGAACCCGGAGCTTGGTTTCGAAGAGTTCGAGACCGCCGATTTCGTGGCGGAACGGTTGACGGAGATGGGGCTTGAGATCCATCGGGGGCTCGGCGGCACCGGCGTGGTGGCGACCATCAAGGGCAATGGCGGGGACGGCCCGGCAATCGGCCTGCGGGCCGATATGGACGCCCTGCCGATCCAGGAAAAAGGCACACCGGAGCACCGCTCCAAGAATGACGGCAAGATGCATGCCTGCGGTCATGACGGCCACACCACCATGCTGCTGGGCGCCGCCAAATATCTTGCCGAGACCCGGAATTTCGCCGGCACCGTGCAGCTGATCTTCCAGCCGGCCGAGGAAGGCAAGGGGGGCGGCAAGAAAATGGTTGAGGACGGTCTCTTCAATCTGTTCCCGGTGGACGAGGTCTACGGCATGCACAACCGGCCGGAAATGCCGGTCGGCAGCTTCGGTGTTTCCGCCGGTCCGGTCATGGCTGCGCGGGACAATTGGGAAATCTTCATCTCTGGCCGTGGCGCGCATGCGGCCATGCCGCATCAGGGTGTCGATCCGGTTGTGGTCGGGGCGAATATCGTGATGGCGTTGCAGACGATCACCAGCCGCAACATCGATCCGGCGGATGCGCTTGTCATCAGCGCCACCCAGTTTCATGCCGGGGACGCCTTCAACGTGATCCCGGACGACATCATCCTGCGTGGTACCTGCCGGGTGCTGAATCCGGAAATTCAGGCGACCTTGCCGGAGCGTATCAAGCGGGTGGCGGAAGGTGTCGCCGCGACCTACGGGGCGACGGCCGAGCTGAATTATATTTCCGGCTATCCGGCAACCGTGAATACCGAGAAGGAAGCCGATTTCGCCGCTTCCGTCTGCGCCGAAATTTCCGGCGGCATGGGCACGGTCGACCGGGAATTGCCGCCGAGCATGGGGGCCGAGGATTTCTCCTACATGCTGCTGGAAAAGCCGGGCGCTTATATCTGGTGCGGCAATGGCGACACGGCCGGCCTGCATCACCCGGAATACGACTTCAACGACGAGGCCCTGACCGTCGGCGCCAGCTATTGGAGCAAACTGGTCGAAACCCGGCTCGCCAGATCGGCATGACGTGATGGCAGGCGGCGGGGGTACGGCGGGTCGGGATCTGCCGCAAAGACTGCATGTCTTTGGCGCCTCCGGCTCGGGCACGACCACCTTCGGCCGTGCCTGGGCCGCCCGCTTTGGTCATAAACATCTCGATACGGACGATTTTTACTGGATGCCGACGGAACCGGCCTTTCAGGAAAAACGCCCTGTTCCGGAGCGTCTCCGCCTGCTTGAACAGGCTTTCGGGCAGGCGGAAAGCTGGATCCTCACCGGATCCCTGGTGTCCTGGGGCGAGCCGCTGATCGACAGTTTTCAGCGCGCCGTCTTTATCTACACGCCCTTTAATCTGCGCATGGAGCGTCTGATCGCCCGGGAGGAAGCCCGGTATGGCGTGGAGGCGCTGCAGCCGGGCGGGGAGCGTTA
>CEOE01000527.1_pt1 | contig 16901 bp, 22 predicted proteins | sample 530211 | NCBI WGS metagenome assembly CEOE01 (sample SAMEA2619779, study PRJEB7988) | marine metagenome | isolation source: saline water (ENVO:00002010), including
GGCCTAGTGACCTCATAGCTGCATAAAACGACAACTTAGCTCACAGGTACTGAAAACACTGGCACTTCTTATACAATGGTTACATCTCAAAAGTTGGCCAAAAGTCCAATTGGATTAACCAAACTACTATTCTGCAAATGCTTAAGAACATTCGTTTGTTTCGGGATTACACTACCATTTCATAGCTTTTGAATATAACTTGTGCCCAAACTGTTTTATGGACTATCTTTACGGAAATCAACCGATTATGTTTCTTTCCAAATTCCTAAAAGGCTCAATGTTTTAAGTATTCACTTAAAACATTGAAATCGTGAAATATACGAAACGATTTGAAAGGGCTTTTGGACTTACCCCTGAAGGACATATTGATTTTCCAAAGAAAATATCCAATGTTCGTTTATCAAGGATTGACAACTATCTTAAGATGGGTGGCTGTTGTTACTGTTTTCCCCACGGGATTGAAACGACCAACTCGAAGTATTCAAAACGTACCAGGAACTGGAAAAAACATAGGAGAAACCAATACAAGGGATAAATGGTGGTATCCATTTTTTGACGGCACCGCATATTATAATACCGGACTTTCTACTTGAAAAACCTCAAATAGCTTTCTGGACTTTGCAGGAACGACCTTGTAATAGTGTAATGTTCTGTCTCCTCCAAAGATACTTTGTTCATTCCTTTGTCGGTCACCTCATATATATTGGCTCCGGGATATGCCATAAGCATAGGTGAATGTGTAGCTATAATGAATTGGGACATATGGGATTTAAGATGTTCTTGGATAAAATAAAGCAAGGACAACTGTTTGGATGGTGACAAAGCGGCCTCCGGTTCATCCAATAGAAATATCCCGTTTCCATTTATAGTATCGTCCATTATCTTCAGGTAGGCCTCCCCATGAGAAAAACCTTGTAGATCCTGACCATAGTTCAATCGCATTCGATAAATCTGATAGTTTTGGTTGTCCTTCATTTCTTGGATGATATGGTCTGGAACTTCTCCATAAATATCCTTGAAGGATTCATGGAGCCTGGCATCCTCTCTGTCGATACTGTTCAAGAGGTCACCAAAGTCCTCTGCCCTGAAGAAAAATCCTCTGGGTTTTTCAATTTTCCAATCTAAATGCAGATATGGCGTCAACGAACGGGCTGCCTTGAAACAATTTTTACCATACCCAAATCCATCCATATGTGGTAATTGTAAACGAAGTGCCAATGTTTCGAGCAATGTGGACTTTCCGGTACCGTTATCACCTATAATAAAGGTAACAGGTGCGGATACATCAACGTCCTTTGCAAACTTTATTGCACTGACATCATAGGGAAACGGATGGGTTCTTTCTGTAGTTATGCTAAGTGATGTGAGGTAAGACATAGCCTTGTCTGAGATTAACTACTTGATTTTGACGAAAGTTCTTTTTCTACTCTATAAAAAGAGGTCTTACCGATTTTTGCCCGTTTGCAGGCCAAATCAATCGATACTCCTTGATTCCCGTACAGATGCTTGGCATAATGGTACTTTTCGATTGTTTCAATCTTCGACCCTTTGGGCCTGCCCAACAACTTGTTCCGCTTTCTTGCATTATCAAGCCCCACCTTTGTGCGTTCACTGATAAGGTTGCGTTCGAATTCCGCAACTGCCGCAAAAATCTGTAATAAAAATTTACCGTTGGCCGATGTGGTGTCGAATTCCGGTTCGCTCAAGCTTTTGAAATGTACCCCTGCCTCATTGAACCTATCAATAAGTTCAACCATATTTTTCAGCGAACGGAAAACCCTGTCGTTTTTATAGGTAAGGATAGTGTCCCCCTTTCGCATATATCTCAGCATTTCGTTCAATCCTTTTCTGTCGTCCCGGGTACCGCTTGCTATATCCTTATAAATTTTCTCACAACCAGCATTTTTTAACAGATCGATCTGTGCTTCAAGCTTTTGCTCGGGTGTCGATACCCTGGCATATCCTACTACCATTTTTAGTTCCGTAAAAGGTTATATAACGAAACTACTAAAAAGAACGATAAATGGAACTAGGATAAGATATTTTTTTAGGGCATTTCGGTTGTACCGAAAAACGGCCAATTTATGGAGCGGTTCAATCATCAAAAGGACTTGTCACATTCAACAAAGTAGGTTCAGTAACTTGGGTATAAATCATGGTCGTCTTAATGGAATTGTGCCCTAAAAGTTTTTGGATGATTCTAATATCGGTACCATTTTCCAATAGGTGCGTTGCGTAACTGTGCCTCAAGGTATGCGCGGTGATGTTTTTATTTATTCTCGCCCTTTTGGCAGCAGCCTGGAGAAGCTTGTTGAAACTTGACGAAGAATACCTGTCTCCCTTTTGGCCTTCAAATAGGTATCGTTTGGGCGTATATTCTTTATAGTACTCACGAAGCATTGACAAGGTTTTTTCAGATAAGGGTACTATCCTGTCCTTGTTGCCCTTTCCTGATTTAATATGTATCACCATTCTGGATGAATCTATATCCTTGATTTCAAGTGCAATCAACTCGCCTACCCTTAAGCCTGCACTGTAGACCACGGCTATCATGCTCTTATGCTTGATGTTGTTGGCTTTTTCAATGATTTTAAGAACTTCCTTTCTTGCGATGACTACGGGGAGCTTATTTGGCTTTCTACTCGGAAATAGATATTCCAAGTTAATGTTCTGACCGAAAATTTCTCTGTAATACAGCTTCAAGGCCATCGCTACCTGTTTCTGGTAGGAATAGGATACTTTCTTGGTGTGTACCATATGATAGAAGTACCTGTGAAGTTCGGTTTCATCAATCTTGTTCAGTGGCTTTTCAAAAAATTGAGTCGCCATCTTTACGATGGAAGAGTAACTCTCTATAGTGTTCCTGCTATACCGCTTAACCTCCAATATTTTCACAAAATCAGGCAATGACATAATAATATGAAGATATCGATTTATAGTGAAAAAGTACTATTTTTATCCAACATCAATATGGTTATGCGGAACTTTCCGGATATCCAGTAGTTGTAGTGCATTTGACACAACCATAAGGCAAATTCAGTATCTAATAGTAAACAGATTTATGAAAAAAAATTTCATACTTATTGTAATAAGCATTTTATTGTCAAATTGTTCGAATGATGATGATAATGGTATTGATTGTCAACTTTTTGACCCCGCATTTCCAAGTTTATATATTAAATTAGTTGATTCAAACGGTAATAATTTAATTGAAAATGGTACTGTAAACCCAGAAGAAATAACACTTCAAAATGGATTAGGTTTCAGATTTAATCCTCCTAATGAATTTGCTAATCCTGATTCTGAAATTAGGGAGTTTGATAATACAATTGAATTATTTATACCAAATGAATCGACCTTTCAATACGTTATTAAACTAAACGATACAGAAACTGTTACCTTGGATTTTTTAGCAGAATTGACTAAAATTCCCTGTAATATAACTTACTATACTCCAACTGGAGTGGTTTACAATACTCAAAATTTGGAATTAAGAGAAGGTTCCTCACTCGAATTTATAACGGATATAGAACTCTGAAAAAACGCACTACAACAATTCCTAAACGTAATGCGGACTTTAGGGCTCAATCGAAATGTCTGTGTATATTTATGAAGTCGCTAAATCTTATGGATTTAGCTTTAGAATAGAAAAAATAAAACTAAACAATAAGCTTTAGCTTCGTGCACAGACGGAAACGAAAAAGTTTCCTTACCACCGCACTACGCTTAGCCGAGACGTTACCCACAAGCTGAAAACCAGCCGCATATTTTAGCACTTTCGGTTTTTCCCAACACATAAATCCAACGCTCTAAAAACCAAAAGAGCTAAAACTTTCCCAAAATTCGTAATTATGTATTTAAGTATTTGCTTAAATACATAATTAATTATATATTTGCACCCACTAGTGTCTACTATAAATTTTAAAATGTTCTTTGAAATTATTGATAATTAGAAAGATATCACTGTTTTTTGACGGTGACGATTTGAATTGCACTTTTTTTAAGTTCGTGATTTTTCCACGAACCTATGAATCAAGGCAAATACGTTTTCGCTCAACTCACTGAATTATTGCCCCAACGGGTTTTTGATAGGATTGTTTCCAAACACAATGGTAACAAGTATGTAAGACACTTCACTTGCTGGAACCAGCTCATGTGCATGGTTTTTGGTCAGGTTTCCGGAAGGGAAAGCCTTCGGGACCTGCTAGTGGTTATCAAAGCCCACCAGAACAAATCTTACCATTTAGGGTTTAGCAAAAGTGTTACTTTGAGCAACCTTGCAAAGGCCAATAAAAAAAGATCCTATCTGATTTTTGAACAGTATGCCAATTATCTAATAGCTCTGGCAAGAAGCAAGAGTAGTGAAAATGATTTAGGGATAAACGGGAGGGTTTATGCCTTTGACTCCACGACCATTGATCTGTGCCTGGGGGTATTCTGGTGGGCTACTTTCCGCAAGGCAAAAGCGGGGATAAAACTGCACACCTTATTTGATGTTACCACCCGGATACCTGCATTCGTTCATTTTTCTGAAGCGGACGTACATGATGTCAATGCCATGGACCATCTCATTTACGAGCCATCGGCCTATTATGTGTTCGACCGCGGTTATGTAGATTTTAATCGGTTATACACCATCACGACCCAACAGGCATTTTTCGTGGTAAGAGCCAAATCCAACCTGAAATTCAATCGCATGTATTCCTGTAAGATTGACAAATCCACTGGAGTGAAAGCTGACCAAACCGGAAAAATGAGCGGATTTTATACCTCTAAGGAGTACCCTGATAAAATCAGACGGATTAAATTCCATGACAATGAAAACGACAGGACCTTTGTGTTCTTGACCAACAACTTTGAGCTGACGGCATTACAGGTTGCACTGCTGTACAAGCAACGTTGGCAGGTGGAACTTTTCTTTAAATGGATAAAGCAACACTTAAAGGTAAAATCGTTTTGGGGAACCACGGAAAATGCAGTACGCATACAAATCAATGCGGCCATAATCACCTATTGTCTGGTCTCTATTTTCAAAAACGAACATAAAATAGAGCATTCCACCTACGAAATCATACAGGTTCTCAGCGTATCCCTACTGGACAAAACTTCTGTAAAACAGTTGTTTACAAATTCTAATTACAATAATGTCAATGAACAAACTGATAACCAGTTGAAAATCAACTTATTTTAAGTGGACACTAGTGATATATTTATACAAATAAAAAATAATTATTTAAGTTTATATTATCAGACAAAAAGTTTTATAATAAATTGAAAATTAGATTTTTAAATACTAATATGAAGAAAGAATGTTGTGATATAAATGAAGTAGTTCAAGAATTCTATGATTTTTTAAAATTCTATATTTTAAAAAAAGTAAATGATGAAGTAATAGCTGAAGATATCGTTCAGGAGGTGATGATAAAGTTAATTGAATCACACCAAAAAGATATACAGGTTAAAAACATAAAAGCCTGGTTATTTCAAGTAAGCCGAAATACTATTTACGACTACTTCAAAAACAATAAACTAAACCACTTACTAGAATACAATAATACTTTAGTAGATAATGAAAATAATCTATTTGAACTTTCAGTTCATGATTTTATTATTCCAATGATACAGTTCCTACCAAAAAAATATGCTGAGCCTTTGTATTGGAGTGATATCGATAACATTCCACAAAATGTTATTGCGGAAAGATTAGGTTTAAGCCATTCAGGTGCAAAAATGCGGGTGCAACGAGCAAGAGTTAAACTTCGAGAACTATTTGTTGAATGTTGCAACATTGAATATGATGCTGAAGGAAATTTTGCAACTTTCACCGTAAAAGATTCTTGCACCCCATTAAAAAATCATCTCACTAAATATAAGAAAGAGAATAATTTATAGTTTCCGAAAAAATATTTTTTCAAAAGTTTGTGTCTTTTGACACCTTGGTTCAGACTACATAGTAAAGTTTAATCTTAAAAAATCATACTATGAGTACTGAAATCAAAATTCTACATTCTTCCTGCTGTGCAACCGGCTCACCCATCAAAGCACAATTAGAAAAAATTGCAGATGACAACAATCTTGATCTGAATATCGAGGAGCTGTCTGAAATGCAAGATACAATGGTTTATGGCACAATGAGCTTCCCCTCCCTGGTGGTGAATGGTCAGGTATATGACCTTAAAAAACTAAAGTCCGATGCCGATATTTTATCAGTGCTAAAACCTGCGTAAAATGGAAACAATTGAAAACTTACTTTCAAGACTTTCCAATTTAATTGTTTATGATTTATTAGGTTTAGAGAAAGCAGGGCTGTTTGCCACGGCCCTGCATTACTTTATCACAACCTTTATCCTCATATCAGTATTGGTAATAGTGGTAACCTATGTTATGGGTTTTGTGACCAATTATTTGCCAATGGATAAAATCAGAAACTATTTGGAGAGAAATAAAAAATCAGGACTAGGAAATGTACTGGCTTCTGCCCTAGGTGCCATAACCCCCTTTTGTTCCTGTTCTTCCATTCCTCTTTTTGTAGGGATGATGCAGGCACGAATTCCATTGGGAATTGCCCTCTCTTTTTTAATCACATCGCCCTTGGTCAATGAAATTGCGATTGCACTGTTCTGGGTGGCCTATGGTTGGAAAGTAACTGTTGTTTACATCATAACAGGTGTTTTACTTGGGGTTATTGGCGGTATTGTGTTGGAAAAGCTAAAAATGGAACAATATGTTGCAGACTGGCTAAAAAAGCTGGAAGTAAATTTTAAATCAGAGGTGAAAGATAAACGTTCCTTCTTTGCACGATTGTCTGAAATTCATACGGAAGCCGTTGAAACTTTAAAGAAACTGGTTCCTTATATTTTTATAGGTATCGCCATAGGTTCTTTTATTCACGGTTATGTACCGCAATCTTTTTTTGAGAAATATATTTCCGAAAGCAATCCATTTGCCGTGCCTATTTCAGTGTTGCTTGGCATTCCACTTTATATTGATGCTGTAGGCGTGCTTCCGGTTATTGAAACTCTGGTTGATAAAGGTGTGCCACTTGGAACGGCGATTGCCTTTATGATGGCCTCTATAGGTTTATCACTGCCAGAAGCACTTTTATTGAAAAAAGTAATGAAGCGAAAGTTAATTGTCACCTTTTTTGTCACACTCGGCATTGGGATGGTTATCTCGGGGTATTTGTTTAATCTAGTTTTTTAAAAATATTATAAATGAATATACTAATCGTTTACGCTCATCCAGAGCCTAAATCACTAAATGGAAGTATTAAAGACTTTTATTTCGATTACTTTAATGCACAAGGGAATCAAGTAAAGGTTTCAGATTTATATGCCATGAATTGGAAAGCTGTTGCCGATGGCAACGACTTTATCGAATATAACGAAAAGGAGCGATTGAACTATATGCAAAGTTCAGGTGCGGCATTTGCCAATAAAACACAAACACAAGATATTGGTCATGAACAAGAAAAATTGCTCTGGGCCAATTTTATTATTTTTCAATTCCCGCTATGGTGGTTTGGTATGCCAGCAATTATGAAAGGTTGGGTGGATAGAGTATTTGCCTTTGGGTTTGCTTATGGTACTGGTAAATACGGCGGAAAGTATTGGGGTAACCGATATGGCGATGGTACCCTTAAAGGTAAAAAAGCTATGCTATCTGTTACAATCGGCGGACGAAAACCCCAATATGAAGAAACGGGCATTAACGGTCATATAGACGACCTCTTATTTCCAATTCAACACGGAATGCTATGGTATGCAGGTATTAGTGTTATTCCTCCAGAAGTATTGTATCAGGCACATAGTATTTCTGAAAACGAGTTGAAAATTTACCTTGAAAAATTGAAAACTAAACTGGATAGTTTAGAAGATTACCCAGTAGTACCATATCGTTTTCAGAATCACGGAGACTATAATGACCAACAACAGCTAAAGCCTGAAAAACAAAATGGAAAAACGGGATTTTCTATACATCTAAAGTAAAGTGACTGTATAACTTAAAAGAAGTTTTAGATACAGAGTTTTCGTATTCGCTAAACATTGATCAATCATTCTGAAAGACCGTTATATTAATAAGAATATGGAGCTTGTTAATTAACTTTGAAAAAAGCATTATCACATCCATAGCATCTTTCACCCGAACACTTAAACCAAATCAATACGCTTAAACAATTTTTCTTAAACTGGTTTAAGTTTTAGGGGTTTTGATAATTATAAATTTGTCCTATTAGTATTAATCCACTATGACTCAGAAATACACACAACTATTTGTACGAATAACAATAGCTACGGCATTTTTATCTGCAGTGGCAGATCGTATAGGTTTATGGGGGGCTCCTGGCAGCAAATATGCCTCTTGGGGTAACTGGGAAAACTTCATGGCCTATTCCAATCAACTTAATTTTTTTGCTCCAGACCTATTAAAAGAGCCATTGGCCATTCTAGCCACACTCTTAGAGGTTGTTTTTGCAGTTTTACTTTTGATAGGTTACAAAACCAAAACTACAGCGAAATTATCAGGGTTGCTATTGATTCTTTTTGCTGTAACAATGACCGTGGCTTTTGGGATTAAATCAACCTTCACCTATTCGGTATGGATCGGTGCCGGAGCCTGTTTTCTTTTAGCGAACATGGAAACCTACTATTGCAGCTTGGACAACTATTTAAAAAAAGTAAATTATGGAACAGAGAATCAACATTCAGGAGTTAGAGCCTAATGCCTACAATGCCATTTTTGGACTCTCAAAATATCTAGACAATACATCATTATCTAAAAAATTAAGGCAATTGATCAAAATAAGGGCTTCTCAAATCAATGGTTGTGCGTACTGTATAGAAATGCACACTGCCGAAGCTCTAAAAATTGGGGAAGCTCAAAATAGAATCTTTGCATTATCGGCCTGGTGGGAGTCTCCATTATTTTCTGAAGATGAGAGAGCTTTGCTAGCTGTTACTGATGAAGTTACCCAAATCAGTAATAAAGGGCTTAGTGATAACACTTTCCAAAAAGCACGAGAACATTTTAGCGATAACGAAATAGCACAGATCATCATACAAATTAGCGAAATCAACACATGGAATCGTATAGCGATTTCTACCCATATGCAACACAAAAGCTAGAAAAGGGAAAGCTAAATTAAATGGGATAGACAGTCCTAAAATTAGGATAAGTTTTGTTTAAGATCGTAGCGACCAGAAATAGTAACTAAAAAATTGATCAAGAAAATGACACGATTTGGAATTATAACACTGATTATCATAACGGCTATAACAGGCTGTAATACAGATAAGTCAAAAGCAAAAATAGAGAGTTCGGAAGTCTCAAAAACCGAAGCAAAAACGGATACACTGACAAAACATTTAAAGCCGTTCAACCCCGAATTGCCAACAATCGGACTGTTGATGTTTAGCGGTGTTTTACAGAGTGAGATTATCGCCACCTCCGATGTTTTTGCAAAATCGAGCAAAGATGGAAAACAACTTTTTAACGTTATTGCCATCGCCGAAACTGAAAATCCAATAACCACGGAAGAAGGTATGCATTTTGTTCCCGATTATACTTTTGAGAATTGCCCCAAGCTAACAGCATTGTTTGTGCCAAGTGGATATGATATGTATGCGCAAGTACGCAACAAAGAAATGATAGAATTTATTAAAGAAAAGAATAAGGAAACAAAATATACCGTGAGCAACTGTGCGGGAGCCCAACTAATAGGTAAATCAGGGATTGCAGATGGGCATAAAATTGTAACATACATAAGTGGAGGTAAAGAATTACAGAGCGACTATCCAAATTTAAAAGTCCAAGACGATAGTTTGGTAACTTTCGTAGAGGACGGAAAATTTAGTTCATCCAATGGAAATTTAGCGAGTTATATTTCTGCATTGAAACTGGTTGAGAAAATGACCAGTCCCGAACACAGAAAATACGTAGAGAGTTACCTATACCTAGATCGGCTTCAAAATTGGAAAGAATAAGTAGTATGGGCAAGACCGTTATTTTCAATCTCGCATTTCTTTTTTTCCTTTCCTGTGGACCAAAAGTGGATACAAATAAGCTTGGTCAAATTAGGGAAGATGATCCCATTTTGACGGAACAAGAGGTCAACAAGTTAATTGACAGTGAAAATCAAATGTCAGTCGGAACAATTGGGATATTAGTATATGACGGTTTTTTCAATTTGGATGCTTTTGGTCCGCATTCGGTTCTTTCGGGGTTGATCGGAACAGAAGTCCTTTTAATTGCCGAAAAAAAGGGGAAAGTCAAAACCAGTTCAGGAGTAGAAATCTATGTTGATAATAGTATTGATGAAGTTGAACAGTTGGATATTCTATTAATCCCAGGAGGGACCACAGGCACCGTAAATACAAGTAAAAATGATAAAATCCTCAAATGGATTAGAAAAATTGATAGCACATCAACATTTACTACCAGTGTTTGTACAGGTGCTTGGATTCTTGGTGAAGCTGGACTTTTACAAAATAAAAAGGCGACCACCAATTGGTACCGGGCAAAGGATAGGATAGAATCTTACGGCGGTAAGTTCTTGCAGGAAAGATATGTTCGTGATGGTAAATTATGGACATCGGCAGGGGTTTCGGCCGGTATTGATATGAGTTTGGCACTGGTTAATGCCATTAAGGGAGAAACATATACCAAGCTCTTGATGCTTAATCTGGAATATGATCCAAAACCCCCAGTCATAGGGGGCTCAGTAAATAATACCAATAAAGGTTTGGTAAACTATATGTCACAAATGTATGATTCCGCATTGGGGTCTAAATAAAAAATTAAAGCCAATACCAAATGAAAACAATCATTTATATATGTGGATTTTACAGTTTTGGTTTCGCCTTGTTCCACATCGGGTTTTGGAAACTTTTTCAATGGAAAAAGCAAGTGAAAAACCTAAGCTTTGCCAACAAAGGAATTCTTCAAACACTGAACGTGCAACTAATATGGTTTTTCGTTCTGGTGGGCATAATTTGTTTTGCTTTTCCTGATGAACTAATGAATACGAATTTGGGCAAGGTGTTTCTCGGTGGTAACGCCTTATTTTGGCTGATAAGAACCATCAATCAAGTTGTTTTCTTTCGGATCAACCATTATAAATTACATATTCTAACAGCAATCTTTTTATTGGGAGTTGTTCTTTTCACAATACCGATTATATGATAATCAACTAAATAGAAAATGATATGCCCCAATAATTTATGAAGGTAATTTTATAAAATGCTACATTTATTGTAGTTTTACTACAAATATTGTAGTTATGAAATTTCCAACACCGGGACAACCTGTACGAGGCTCCAAAACTGGACAGCCCATTATGGCTCTTTTTGATTTATTGGGGAGAAGTTGGGCCATGGGGATTATTTGGCACCTTAGTTCAGGACCAAGTAAATTCAGGGCATTGGAGGAGTATTGTGAGAACATATCTCCAACAACTTTAAATACACGAATTAAAGAGCTTACACAAGCGGGATTTATTGAGCGAAGTATTGATGGGTATATGCTAACCGATAAAGGAAAAGAACTATTTAAAATGTTAAAGCCTATGGGAGTGTGGGCAAAAGAATGGGCTAAAAATTTTTAATGATAGATGGTAACTCAATTCTATGGAAATACTTGTTTTGACAGGGCCACATTGTCTAGAAAATCGGAAGGAGGTACGGCTGACAGGAGGAAAACATTGTACATTCCCGTTTGGAAGAATCTTTTTTTATATGATTGGGATGAAGGCAAGGTGCAATTTTACCCCGAAATTCCAAATGAATGGGCTCCTGTTACTACATCAAAGGTATTCTTAGGAATTGATGGCGGTTGTGAGATTTTTTGCTTGGACATTTCAGAAATAAAAAGACCGGAGAGAACCAATATTGTTTTGTTGTCCCTAAGAAAAATTTTCCCAAACCTTAACGAAAAAGAAGCCGCTTTGCTTGCATACGCCCAAGGAATCCTCCATTGGCACGGCACACATAAGTATTGTGGAAGATGTGGGAGCAATACCAAAAGTGAAGAGGAAGGACACATTAGGGTTTGCTGTAATAAGGACTGTGGACAAATTCTTTACCCAAGGGTAGATCCAGCTATCATAACCCTTATTGAATTTAAAAAAAAGAACAGCCCGGCCGTATGCCTATTAAACATCAACAAAACGGGGAAAGGACTTAAATGTTCTCCATTCGCAGGTTTTGTGGAAATTGGCGAGAGTTTGGAAGATGCGGTTGTCAGAGAGATGAAGGAGGAAGTTGGCTTGGAGGTACACCGTGTAAGGTACATGGCATCCCAGCCATGGCCTTTCCCTTCTGCGATAATGATAGGCTTTGTTGCCAATGCCAAAACAACTGATTATAAACTTGACGGTGATGAAGTAATGGATGCCAAATGGTTCACTGCAAACGAACTACTTGAACAGGTAAACAAAGGCACGCTAGAACTGTCCAATGAAGATTCGATAGCTCGTTCACTCATACAACAATGGATTTCTAAGCATTGCAAACGGAAAACTTAGGAACTTCATTAAAATACAAGAACTATATCAGTTCAATCCGGTCACATAACGAACTAAATGGAAAATGCAATCAAATCAAATTTTATTAAGAACAGCCAAGGGGTGGATAGGGCGGTCAATGTATACCACCTGCGGCGGATGAAAGTGAGCAGTGCAAATCAAGTGCACGAGATCGACTCATTTTGGTGCTGAAGTTAACGTTTATTTTTAATTTTTTTTCTCATTGATTCCCCTTTTATGTCCACCCTGTGAGCCGAGTGCACCAGCCGGTCAAGGATGGCGTCGGCGATCGTTTTTTCACCGATGACATCGTGCCATGCCTCCACGGGCAGTTGTGAGGCTATAATGGTGGACCTTTTGCCGTGCCTGTCCTCTATGATCTCCATCAAAGAGTGCCTGTTGATGTTGTCCAATGGTTTTAGGCCAAAGTCATCCAGTATGAGCAGGTCCTGTTTTTCAAGTTTTCCAATGAATTTTAGATAGGACCCGTCCGCCTTTGAGGTTTTGAGCAAGGTAAAGAGTTTGGCCGTGTTGAAGTACATGGTCCTGTGCCCCATTGAGCAGGCCTGGTGCCCGATGGCGGAGGCCAGATAGCTCTTGCCGACCCCGGTGCTCCCGGTAATGAGCATATTTTCACCCTTGCGTATAAATCCACAGGAGGCGTAGCGCTGTATCCTGTTCCTGTCGATGTTCCTTCCAGGGCCGTAATCGATGGCCTCCATAACGGCACCGTACCTGAACCTTGCGGCCTTTGTCAGGCGCTCGATCTTGCGGTTGTGCCTATCGTCCCATTCGGACTGTACCAGATAGGCCACCAGTTCATCGTTGGTATAGTCCATGCTCTCGGGCGAGAGGCTGGTGTCAAAGGCCCTGACCATCCCGTGGAGCCTGAGCTGTTTCATCTGTTCCAATGTCTTTGTGTTCATGTTGTCTGTTTTAATGTTTGTCATTTATAATAGTTTCCTCCCCTGATGTTATCGTGGTCCGGGACCTCGGAGGTATCCTCCGGGTCGTCCTCCAGGGTGTCCCACCCTTTTTTCAGTATCCGCTCCACCATGCTGTAATTATAGGCCCCATAGTCCGATGCCCGCCTGCAGGCATTGTCCAGCCGTTGGTTGCCGACCTTCTTGGCCAGGTGCAGTATGCCCATGCAGGATTTATAGGATTGTTCCGGATGTTGTTTCTTGTCGAGTATCCCGATGATGTACCCCTTGCAGTTCTCGCCGATGTGCGCGGCCCAGGAGATGAACTTCTCGCTGCTCCATTCGCTGACGAACCTGTGGTGGGAGGGCATATGTTCCGCTGCGGTGGTATAGCCGTAGCGTTGCCTCTTTCTTTCATGGACGGCCAAACGTTCGTGCCTGTGGTATATCTCCACGAAGCTGTCCGTGTAGACGATCTTCACCTGTTTGCCGATGTGCCTGTAGGGAACACTGTAGTAGTGCTTGTCCCTGCCAAGGTAGATATGGCTGTTCTTGTGGACCGTTCCCTTTGCATAAGATCTTATCTCATATCGTTTCAAGGGAAGGGGACCGAGCTCCGGCACCTCCACTTCCCGGAAGAGGGAACACCTGGAGTATTCCCTTCCCCTGAAGGAAATATTGTTATGGGCCCTTAGCAGTTCCAGGATGGCCCTGTTGATCTCGCCCACACTGTGGAAGGTGCTGTTGCGCAAAGGGGCGAACACCCTGGTATAGACAATGCGCACCGCGTTCTCCACGATGGCCTTGTCCCTTGGCCTGTAGGCCCTTGTCGGCAGCACGGCGGTATCGTAATGCTCCGCAAAATCGGCAAAGGCCTCGTTGACCTTCGGCTCGTAACTGCTGCTCTTGGTGACTGCCGACTTCAGGTTGTCGGTCACCAGGGCACGGGGGACCCCGCCATAGAACCACAGTGCGTTCTCGGTACATCGCATGAAGTCCTCCAGTTTCTGGCTCCGACAGGCCTCCACGTAGGTGTAATGGCTGCTGCCCAGTACGCACAGGTATACCTCGAGTTCCTGGATCTCTCCCGTATATTTGTCCGTTATATGGAGCTTTTTGCCCGTAAAATCGATGAAGAGCTTGTCGCCCGCCTTATGGGTGAAGTGCATCACTGGCGATGTCTCCTTTGTCCATTCACGGTACCAGTACCTGAACTGGGAGAGCTTGAACCCGTCCGGGTGCTTCGCATAATACTCTTCCCAGAGCAACTGGCGCGTGACCCCCGTTTTGCGGAGTTCCTTGTCAAAATAAGGGAAGTACCGCTCTAAGGTCCTCAGCTGTTCGCTCTTGGGCTTTTGGTCCGCCTTGAAGAGCCTGTGGATCTCCTCCAGGGTCATCTCCGAGACCTCGTAGGGCGTCAGCCTGTAGCACTTGAAGAACTCGATGTACTTGGCCACCGTGTTGCGGGAGATGCCAAGTTCCTTGCTGATCCGTCGCTTGCTGGCCCCCTCGCCGTACAATTTGTAAATCCTTTTTGCCTTTCGCATATCTATCTGTTTGTTCGCCATGGTCTTTTTTACAAAAGAAACCATCGCAACACTCAAATAGAATCGATCTTTTTAGTGGCTCACTTTCATCCGCCCCACTATGCTCACTTTGGTCCGCCGCGGGTGGCTCACTTTGACCCGCCGAAGGTGGTATACTATGCCCGTTTTTTGCATCAATTACCACAAATTCATTTGCGCTTTCTGTTTGAATATAGTTTGCGGCATCTTCTCCAGTATTGACGATTGTTTCTAAATTTTTCATTGTCTTGCTTTTTGGATTCGAGCCTTAAACTGGACGGGCGCAATAGCCCATGAAGCCTCTGAAATTGGCATTTCCGCGCCAAGTCCTATATTTGGTGAGAGAGCCAAACAAGACCAAATTTTGAAATCCCCCAAGCAGTACGGTTAAGTGTGGGCATATTGTACATTAAAAGCACTTGGATATGGAAGAATTGAAAAAGAAAACCAAACGGAAATTAGCCCCTTCAGCAACACAAAGAATAAGCGTGTTCGTGTATGACAAAAATCTAAAGGAAAAGGCGATAAAGTCAATTAAAATTGGAGAGATATTAGACCATTTCCCTAGCTCAATGGCGGGCAGCATACATAAGCAGCATCATATCCCATTTGTAACGTGTCTTAAAGCATTTCTTGAAAATTACTTGGGCGGTAAGGTCGAACCTATATTCGAGATTCAAAGCATAACCGGAGTAAGCCATAAGGAAGTGAGGTTTATTGAAAACCTATGTACCAAAAAGATGAAATTATAAATCGTCTGGGCATTTAACAGGCTATTGTTACAATCATTTTGAGGCGTTCTAAGAGACTTTTGGCTTTGCGGTAGCTTCTAGGGCGCTTCCTCATGCATAAGCTCTAAACAACCCCTTGAAATGGATTTACACGCTATCCAGAATGCATTTTGCCAATGTTCATGCGGTAGATGAAAATTTATCCGTCTTTAAGAACCCCGCGCCTACCATCCGGTACGCGTTCGGAGGTCTTGCCGCCTCTTAAATTTCCAACACCCTCTGAACCGCTAGCAAGAGCATAACATTTTTCACTCTCCTTCGCCGGACCACTCCCCCACTCTCTCCGTCCTTTAGGTCGTGGTCAAGGCGGGAACCGTTCTAAAGTATATGCACTTGCCTTGCCTTTGCGCCTCTACATTTAGAATAGAGAAAAAGCCCCGTGAAGGGGCTTTCTTTACTCCTGTTCGGTTGGGTAGAGATTCAACCAAACTTCGCCTTTTTCACCTGGTAGCGGAAGGGCGTTTAACTTCATGGAAAGATGGCCATTCTCCTTTTCGATAACCACCCCTAGATTTAGGTAGTTATACTTTTTCTCTCCTGTTTCGCTTTTATAGCTTCCGATGGTTTGCGCTACGTTGTACTTTACTTTAGACATAACTTCAAATTTTGATTAAACATTAATTACATGCCTTAAAAGACAAGGACACCAGGAGCAATTGGTACTATATGGGAAGCTAGCGACCAGAACAAAAATTTTCCCGCAAGGCCGAACAAATTTTGTCATATAGTGAAACCGTTTTGCACCGTCCTGACCTTTGCAATGGAATTGTGTTGACCTATCAAAATGATGTTGTGGAAAGAAGCAACGTTGCACCATCGGCACAGGGCGAAACAAAAAAAGTATTACCTAATTGGGAAATCGGGAAGGCTATTCGATTGGCACAAAGTGTTGTTCTTGTCATGCCTTTTGCTAATGGGCAAAAGCCCCGCCAAGAATCAATCCTAACCGTACAGGGTTAGGACTTCATCGGCCATCCCTCAAAGATGATATGTAGCCCTTTTATTCCGGTGGTTCGTTATTCCCCATCGACGGCAAAAATACGCCGCACCTTATGGGAATCCCTGCAATGCTTTTTTAAAAAACTAACGCTGAGATCTCCGC
>CEOE01036185.1_pt1 | contig 16733 bp, 26 predicted proteins | sample 530211 | NCBI WGS metagenome assembly CEOE01 (sample SAMEA2619779, study PRJEB7988) | marine metagenome | isolation source: saline water (ENVO:00002010), including
GCTAGCAGAACACTAACAAAGGAGTTTAATATGAGTAGTAAAATAAAATTTTATAACCGAACTGGATACGGAGAGTGGAACGAAAAAATTGTAGGTAAAGCAAAAAAATTCTGTGTTCTTTGTGGAGATGCTTTAGATGTTCTTTATAAAAATGGAATAGCAGTTTGGACTGGAGGACATAACGCAGAGCCATTGTCTAAAGGTAGTTGCTGTAATTTTTGCAATGATACCAGAGTGATTCCAGAAAGATTGCGTAGTGTTCAGGGAGGTTCATCTGATGGATATAAAGACTCAGATAATATCATTAATATGAAAAACAATTTGATAGATATGTTAGGTCGTTTAAACGACACCATAGAAGAGGAGGTAGATGATGAAGATAGATGAGTTAATAAGAGAACTGAAAAAAGTAAAAGAGGTGTTTGGTAATAAAGAGCTATTAATTTGCCCACCAGAAGATGAGTTAGATGGATTTAAAAATTGTCATTTTAAGATGACAACAAGCACTGATTGGGGTAATAGGTGTGGCTTGCCAAAAGAAAAAAGATTATCTATTGACATTTGGGATGAGTCAGAAGAAATATTAATTTATTTAACAGAGGAGTAGATGATGACAGATAAACAGATTATAGAACAGATTAGAGACTATCTGGATAAAGAGCTTGTACCAGAGACTGAGATAGATTTAATGAGCGATGATACAGGCGACATCATAAGAGGTCGTAAAGAGCTAGCAATATCTTTAATAGATAAAATTAATGAGATGAACAAGACAGCGTTTAAACGAGGTAAGAAAGCTTGTAGCTATTGTTCATATATACAAACATGGGATGAAATGAAAGGACTAAGAAATGAGTGAACATTTAATTAATTCTATAATAGAGATAAATAAAATACATTGGAACGAACAAGGACTTCATAAATACTATGGACATAATAATCAGGGATTTGTTTTTGGTATTGAGTTTCAAGACGAAGAAGATAATTATGAGTGCAAATGGTTTCAAACAAAAAGAGAAAGAAATAAAGAGTATGAAAAAGCAAGAAAGGAATACAAATGAGTAAAGAGGCGTTTTTAATAAAAGAAAAAATAAGTAAACTTATTGACAAGTTAGATAAGCTTGGATTTGAGTTTATGTATTTTAATATGCAATCATCAATAAGGAGGAAAAGAAAATGAAAAAAATAAAACTAATAGAACAATTAAAAAGAAATGCTAAGTATGAATTTTTCAATGACTATTTAAATATGATTGAAGTTGGAGATGATATGGTCTTAAGAGAAATGTGGCAAAATGTAGATAAGATTGAAGAATGTAAAACTATCAAAGAATTAAAAGAGATTAAGTTTGTAGAGAAAGAGGTAAAAGACACTTGGGAAAGTTGGGATGCAATTTACGACCATCAACAAGGTAATCTTTTTGAACAGGAGGTAGCAGAATGAAAAAAGAAAAAAATATAGAACTACAAAACAAAAACTATAATGATGCTGTTGAAGGTAAAGTCAAAAAATTACAAGACCATCTAGACAGCAATGCAATACCAATTGTAAAGCAAGAGCTGTTCTATGTTATGGAAACAGATGACAAAGGACTTAAAAAAGTATATCTTGATATACCATATACTATAAAAGCGTTTACTGAACAGCTGTTAGAGATTCAAAAAATCTATAATGCTAAAGACGTTTAAACGCCGTGAAAATAATAGTAGACTTTGACCAACAAACTAATGTATATTATTAACGAGAGACTATAACTATAACAATATGAGGATTTAACGATGCTAGATATTGAGACATATAAGAAGATTGATAAAGGTATACTTGCAAGTTTTGTATTCTTTATACCAAAAAAGCAAAACTCATTTACCTATCACTATGTAGCTAAAAACGAAAAAGATGCGATAGTGAGACTGATGCAAGACTATGACATAGAGTTTGATATGAGTAAAGGTCATAGACTAATTAATCTAAAAAATAATTTATAATTCATTTGACACCTAATAGTAAAGGTGTTAAACTAAAGCGTTGTCAATTCGACAACTTCAATGATGTTTTCATTGAACTCCTTAGTGTGTGTGGAAAGGGGCAAGATTTATTTCTTGCCTCTTTTATTTTTTATATATAAATTGTCAGTCTGGAGTAGATATTGTAGATAAAATTTAATAGCACTTAAAAGGAGTGTTGCAGGTATCCAGTCCTGTCTGACCTTTGAGTTATATTTTGTTTTTTTCTGCAAATACATTGGTTTGGCGACCTACTCCAGAAAAATTTGAAAATTGGTATAGGCGTATGATAAGGTGTGAGCCGTCTAGTAGGTCTCTTTAAATTCCTTGAGATACCTTGAGATTGACATAGTGTACCTAGGTGTATGTTTCAGGACTGCATCAGGGGTGGACACGGATTGATAGGGTAATACGCCTATATTTAACAAAGGAGTTTGTATGGGAGCAGTAGGATTTATTTGTCCAGATGGAGAACAAATTACGTTTAAACGATGCATAGAAAAGTGTCGTATGTCAGAGCGTTGTATGAGTGTAGCTACATTAAAGATGATGTCAGACCAGAGACCAAACGACAGACCTCCGAGCACAACAGAGCTATTGTCTGGAACTTGTGAGGCTTATCTAAAAAGAACTGAAGAATATTATGTAGACCCACAAGATATGGCATTTGCTGTAATGGGAACTATTCATCACTTGCACTTAGAAAGCCAAGAGCTTGATGACAATGCAATACAAGAAGAAAAGTTAGAAGGATTAGATATTACAGGTATCTTAGACTTTTATGATAAAGATACACAAACTCTTATTGATTATAAAAACACAGGTAGTTTCAAAGCATCTAAAGTGTTAGGAATGACACATATTATGATGCCAGACCCATCAGGTGAACGATATAAAAAGTCAGGAGCTTGGGGTAGGAAGGGAGCGTTTAAACAGGTTAAAGTGTTTCATAGAGATGAGAGTAAGGCTGACTTTGGAGATTGGTTATATCAAGTCAATATGTATAGATATTTATTAGAGAAAAAAGGATATAAAGTTAAAGCAATGAAACTACAAATGAATGTCAGAGATGCTGGTACACATTCAGCTATTGCCAGAGGGGTTGATAAGAATATTTATTTTGTTAATATACCAATGGTTGACAATGAAGAAATTGTTTCGTATTTTACAAGCAAGAGAGATGTACTTTTAGAACATCTAAATACTAACACAATACCAAGGAGGTGTAATGATGAAGAAACTTGGAACGGAAAAAAATGTGAAAAATATTGTGAGGTCAGAGGACTTTGCCCTTATGTTAATGGATTGGGCGAATAGTAATAATTACGGAGACTTTACGATGAGACCAGATATAGCTGGAATACCAATGGTATACGAAGGACATTCAGATAGCTGGGTGAGTGTAGATAAATTTATAGAACTATATGAGGAGGACTACGATGGCAAAGAAAAAACTATCAGTGTTTGAAACGCTTAATAAAATAAATGTAAATGAGTTCAAAGAAAAGAAAGGTAATTATGATTATCTGTCTTGGAGTGATGCAGTTCAATATGTTCTATCTGTATACCCAGATGCTACTTGGGAAACTCACGAATTTGATATACCTGTAAGCAAAAATGATTGGGATGGATGGCATAAAGCTCCATATATGATAACAGATAGTGGATGTTTTGTTAAAGTATCTGTAACTATTGAAGGTGTTACAAGAACAGAAGTTCACGCTGTTATGGATAACTATAATAAAGCTATTAAAGAGCCAACAGCAACACAGATTAACAACTCTATTAAAAGATGTTTGGTAAAATGTTTTGCTTTATTTGGTCTTGGTCTTTATATTTACAGGGGCGAAGATTTACCAGAAGATGATAAACCTCAAGAAATATCAAAAGAGCAATATGATTACTTGATGACATTGTTAGAAGGTAGAGACAAAGCTTTTGTTGAAAGCATTGAAGTAGCAATAAGAAATAAAAAACTAAACACAAATAATTTTGATGGCTATGTAGAACAGCTACAAAAGAAGAAACCTAAAAAGGAGGTAAAGAATGGATAATACTGATTTAGATAATATACTTGGACAAGATGCTTGGTATGAACCAAAATCACAGGGTGGTGGAAGTTCTGTCAAAGCTGGAAAGTACAATGGTGTACTTGTAAAAGACCTAAATATTAAAAAAGACATAGTAGTTAGTGGTAAGTTTTTAGCTGACATCTATGAACCAGTGTTTGATATTGAAGGTAAGGATGTTAAACACAAAGGGTTTTTTAGATTTAAGAAACCTGACCCAGCAAAATACCCACAGCTACAAAGCGATATGGGAAGTAATGCTGGCTATCATGCTCTTTGTGATATGATGGGTATGGTACAAAAAAAGAACGACAAGCTAATATTACCAGAGCTTGACTTAGAGTCGTTTAAACGCTTTCTATTTAATGTTGAAGTAATAATTGAAGAGTGGGTAGGAAGAGAAGGAAACGATATGAAAACACCTAGAGTTAAGATGATATTAAAAGCAGAAACAAGAGGTAAAGAATCAGTGATGGAGGATGATGATTTACCATTTTAATTAAATAATAAGCGTGGGGGTCTTATACCTCTTAGCTCATCTACTACATCTCATACTAGATTCCCACGCATCACTTGAAAGGAGTAAACATGATTGATTTTATTGTAGTAACAACAACATTATATTTTTTTTACCAAGGGTATTTATGGCTACGCAAACGTATTGATGACGAAGAGAGAAAACATAATGAGATAATTAGATTATCTGAAGATGAACACGACATAAGCGATTGGGGGGTTTGATGGATTTAAATACAAGAGAATTAGCTTGGCAAAAAAGAAAAGAAGAAAATGTGCCAAAGCATTTACAACAAAGAAAAAGTCTAATAGTTCAAGACGAAAAATGGAGACAAGAAACAGCAGAAGAGTTTAGAGAAAAGTATGGGGCTTGGTGGATATTTGCTGGAATGGATATTAGACATAATAAGAAAGATAAACTATGGATGATGCAATACTGGAAAGGAAGGTTTGAAGATGCCAGCGAAGAATAAATTAAGAGGAACGTATTACGAAAGAAGATGTGTTGAAAAAGCACAAGGATTTGATTTAAAAGCAGAAAGAACTTGGGGTAGTGATGGTAGGTCAAGAGGTTTAGCTCAAGAAGTAGATATGGTTATTGAAGATAACATCTATGTTCAATGTAAGAAAAGAAAAGTATTAGCTAAACACTTAAAACCAACAAAAGAAATACACGTACAATTTGTAGGTGAAGACAGAGGTGAAGATTTAGCTATCATGTCTCAGGATTATTACTTAAGTTTAATTGCGATGATTAAACAATTTAAGGATAAAGAAGAATGAGCTACTTAGAATTTGTACAACAAGAAAAAAGTGATAAGTATGGAATATATGTTCCTGAAATTCAATGTTCTTATTGTGGAAATAATGTAAAAGGAGATAGCCCTACTATCTCTATTGACAAGTGTGAAATGTGTGATGACAGGGATTGGCAAAGCTCTTGCTGTACAGCCCCTCCCTTCGGAAACTCATTCATAGAAGAAGAAAAAACAGGTATATGCTCTGAGTGTTATGATGGAGCAAATTTTGCCGATTTAAATATGGAGGAATAACAATGGGAAAAATGAAAGAGCTTGATATGGCAAAACAAGAATTAGATGCTATACAAGAACCACAAGAACGTGAGCAAGTCATTAATCGTGATGGAGAAGAGATTAAGTTCTACTTGAGCGACTTAAGTAATGAAGGACAAATGGCTTACGTTAGAGCTAATCAAATAGCTCAAGAAACACAAATGTTAGAGCAACAACTTAATGAAAAAAGGTTTTTGGCTAACAACTACATTAACAATGTTCTTGCAGAACTAGATGGTGATAAGGAGAAAACAGAAGATGAACAGAACACAGAATGACATGATTCTAGTGGCTTTAAAAAATGGTGAGCGTATTACACCAATATCAGCCCTAGAAAAGTTTGGTTGTTTTCGTTTAAGTGCTAGAATATGGGATTTACGTAATGAAGGACATCCTATCAAAACTAACCATATATCAACACCTCAAGGTAAAGTAGTAGCAGAGTATAGCTATGAAAATTGATTTAAGCACAAACGAAATCAATGTTCTTATGGCTATTGCTAAAAAGATTATTGAAGCAATGGATAAAGAACAAAAACAAAAAGATATGCAACTCTCACAAGTAAATCCTAATTGTGAAGTTTGCGATGATTAAAAAGTTCGCAGAAAAAGTCTGGTTATATATCTATGAGTCTTTGTACTCTAAAGAGACCTTAGAGCATTACTTTGATGATGAGTGGTTTGATGATGAATACATTGAATCAGAGAAGCGTAAGAAGAATGAAGTATCTTACAGCAATAAGTCAAAGTTCCAGCCTTATCGTTGTCCACGATGCGAAAGACCTTGGAGGTACTATACATTGCCAAAAGGGAAAGTTCCTATGAGGGAGTTCTTAGGCAGACGTGTTCCTATGGAAAAACGTAAATGTCCAGAAGAACTTCCTTGTAAGGAGCGTAAATGAGATGTCCAGCTTGTGGCTGGTCAAATGCCTTAAAAAACTATCCGAAGATGATAGTAAGGCTACAAAAGAATGTAGGCGATAATACATTAGAGCGTTTAAACGACCTCTTCATATCATCGATTGATGACCTAACTACCTATACTTTACTTAAGGCTTGTCAAGACATTGACGACGAAGTAATCAAACATTGTATTACTATTTGGGAACGCAAAGATTTAGCTGGAAAAGGCTATGATGTATATTATTTTATAGGTATATTAAGGAATGAGAATAAGAAGTATGAGAACAAGTTAATTATAGAGCGTAAGAGATTAGATAGCTTACCACCAGATTTAAAGGAGGATTAAATGGATGCTTTCGATAAAAATATAGATGTGTCAAAGATGTATAGTGGCGTATCTGAAAAACAAGTTTTAGGTTGTGTACTTAAAAACCCAGAAAAAATGCAAGAAGCGTTAAGCTTTATTACTACCAGCAAAGTGTTTTACATGGATGACCACCAGCATATATGGGGAGCTATGTATTATTTGCACGAATCAAATAAAGACATAGATGTAGCTACGGTATCAAACTTTTTAGGAGAAAAAGGTCATAAGCTTGCTTATTATGTTTCTGGTCTTCAAGGAGACATTATAACAGAAGCAACATTTAAAACACATTGTAAGACTATCTATGATTTGTTTGTAAGAAGACAGCTATGGAAGCGTATTGTTGGTTTCAAAGATAGACTAGAAAAAGATACATCATATAAAGATGTGTCATCAGACATTGATTATCTAGGTAAAATATCAGAAAAGTTTAACGATATGATTAAAATGGAACACCAATCTATGGAAGGACTTGATGATGAGCTGATACAAGCTATCTTTGCTAAAAAGAATTTAGTACAAACTGGTATTGCTTCTATTGATAAAGCTATTGTCGGTATGACCAAAGGTGAAATATCTATTATTGCTGGTAGACCTGGGAATGGTAAAAGTACTTTAGCTCTTAATGTGACTAAGAATATGATACTTGATGGTAAAAAGGTTATGTTTATTAGTAGAGAGATGCCAAGAGTAGAGATTGTTAAAAAGTTTTTAGCAATGCATACTTCTGTACCAAACAAGCAAATGCGTAATAATGCATCAGAACATAGAGAAGAAATAGAAAAAGGTTTAGATTTTATAAAAAAGTATTACAAATCGCTTCATTTATTTGATAATTTAAGAGGTCTAGATGAAGGCATTCAAGAAGCCAAAAAGATAAGACCTGATGTAATCATTGATGACCATATAGGTTTTATTGAGTTTTCACAGCGTGATAATAGAGATGTCAGACATCGTATCGCTGAAGTGACAAGAAGATATAAATGGCTTGCAAAAGAACTTGATTGTTCTGTTATATTAGTCTCTCAACTAAATCGTAACATAGAGCATCGTGTAGATAAGATTCCAAGGCTCAGCGACCTTGCTGAGTCTGGTAATCTTGAGCAAGATGCAGAAATTGTAATCTTTAACTATTATCCATACGTATATGAATATGAGCAAGCTGAACATGGAGAGTTTGGTCAACAGATTATTATAGCCAAAAACAGATATGGAACAACTTGTAAGTTTGATGTGGGTTATCACGGTGATAGTGCATCAATACTAGACACACCTGAACAAGCCAAGCAAAAGTTTAGAGACCGTTTAAACGAGCTCTACTCCGATTAAGTCTAACAATATCAACACTTAAAGAAATTTCTTGACATTTGTTTTAGAGATTCATAACGTTGTATGTTATATTCACACTAAACCAGGAGTTAATTATGACTAAAACTGTAAAAATAAACTCACTACCTATCGGTTCTACCTTTAAACTATCAAGTGGTAAAACTGGTACTTTAATTCAATTAAGCAATATGGGTGCTATGGTTCAATATCCAGGCAAGAGAGCTACCTATATATCAGACAACACTTCAGTCGTTCTTTCAGAATCAACAGAGCCATCATGGGTCTTTGATGATGGTGGAAGAGAAGAGGCTGGGTATAAAGGGTTTGCTGGTGATTGCGTATGTCGTGCTATTACTATTGCTACACAAAAGCCTTATAAAGAGGTTTATGATAGATTAGCTGATGGTATGGAAAATCAAAGAAGAAGCAAGAGAACACCTAAGCAGTCACGCTCTGCACGCAATGGCGTATATGTAAAAAGAAAATGGTTTAAAGACTATATGAAAGAGCTTGGCTTTGTCTGGGTTTCAACATCTGGCATAGGTCAAGGGTTTCAAGCTCACTTAAATTCCGATGAATTACCTAATGGAAGATTGGTGGTATCTAAAAGAAGGCATTACACTGCTTTTGTTAATGGTGTATTGCGTGATACCTATGATTGTTCATGGGATGGAAAGGTAGGAGTTTATGGTTATTGGTTACTAAAAAACTAAAAACACTCTTAAATCAACGAAAAGCCCCTCTTTTTGAGGGGTTTTTTGTATAAAATAAGAATTAGGCTCATAATGATACCCTCACAAAACGTTCGTTATTTAGGCGATAGTTATATCAAAGAATTTATTTTACGAGCTTCTAGGGGCATTCTCGTAAGCCGTTTTTAAGGGCGATACTTATTTTTTTGACTTTTGACGTATTGTCTGTACTCTCTTAGCTTATTCTTATATGTTTGCTCTAATACTCTTAATTCTTGTAATTCACTATTATCTAGCCTTGAAACAAAGTCATCATAATCAGATGTTTTTCTACCTTGTGTTCTTCTTTTTGATAAACTAATAGGTTCTGAATCTTCTAAGTAATTCAAAGCTCTATCGTATGCGTAATTAAAAGCTTTTCTTTTGTTAGTTCTTGTGGTATTTGCCATTTCATACTGATGTTGTATATAAGTAACTGCAGACCAGAAGTCTTTGTTTTTTTGTTCTAAGCTTCTGTCACTATAAAGATTCGCTTGTAGCTGTCTGTACATAAGACTTTTTGTAGTAGCATTATTAAAATTAAATTTACCACTATATTCTGTATTTAAAATATCGCTTTTATATGCACCTTGTTTTTGTCTAAATGTTCTAAATCTTGTTTCTGTTTCTTTGTCAGTTCTTTTTCTAATACCATTAACAATATCATTTGCTATTGGTACTGCTTTAGTAAGCTGATTGCCTGCTTCTTTTAATAGCACTTGTCTTTGTCCTGGAGTTTCTGATGCAAACGTACCTTGTGCTACCAATGATACTGCACCTAATAAGTTTTGTCCGTTTTGTACAATAGCTGGTGTAAGAGATTGTGCTATGGGTCTATTAGTTTCAGCTAGTGCTGAAAAAATACCTAAACCTTCACCATCAACAAAATAATTCCAAAAACGTTCTGGTGCTGATACAAATTTGTCTGGGTCTGTATTATGTACAGTATAATACATATTTTGTATTGCTGCTCCTGCTCCAACAGATGCTCCAACATATCTTAACATTGGTGCGACCTCACCATTTTGAACTAATGGTTTATATGCATTTTGATATACATTTTCTGTTACACGATAAGCAATACGATAAAACAATGTAAATGGTTTTGCATAAGCATTGCTCATAAATCTTGGTAAAGCTGTTGGGTCTGCTAAACCTTGTGTTAAAGTGTGACCTCTAAAATATATTTGATTTAATTGGTCTTCTGTAAATGAACCTTTTTTAACTGCTTTTTCCCATCCATCAACTTTAAACACATCTTCTAATATTCTTCTTGCAGAGGATTTATCTATGTTAGCAAATAAACCATCTGATTTACCAGCTAATACTTTTAAGGCATCATCTGATGCAACTTCAGACACAGCAACAGAAAGCAATCTGTTTGCTTGTTCAGTCTTTTTCATTCCTAGTGTTAGTGCTCTTTGTGCCCTTGCTTGAAGACCTTGACCACGTATACCTACTGTCTCTACTAATTGTTCTCCTGCATCTAATGCACCAATCTTTACTGCTCTTTCATATACTGCCTTTTGAAATTTGTCATCAGTAGCCATTTTAGCCATAGCTCTCATAAATTTTGTACCACCAAATGTCGTAATATTTTGTACTTGACCTAAGAAGAAGTTCTTTATAGCTGACCTAGGACTACTTAAACCAGTTGCTGCAGTCCAAGCAGTTGCTTGTCTTAAAACAGGACTTACAATATCATCATAGGAATCACCTCTTAAAACAATATCCATATCTTTTTGTAGCTCTGATTTAATATAATTTATATCTTGAATATTTCCTACTTCTTGTTCTATTTGTCTAATTCTTTTTGTAAATGCTTTTGTAAAATTACCATCTTTAATTACACCTTCAGGACCAAAGAATTTTGTAGTAGATGTAATGCTAGCTGCTCTACCAGCATATCTATCCATTGCTAACCCATAGTCTTCTACATAAGTGTCTACAACTTTTCCTATCTTTACTCCATTAAAATCATCACCAACTTTTAATTTCATGTTATCTACGCCAGATATAATCCCACCATTTTCATCTAAAAATATCTTTGGAGGTAATTTAGCTGTACGTGAATATTGAGCCCCATAAACACCATGCTTAGCACTATGTGATAGTGTTTCATCTAATATCTCTCCAGCTTGTTTGTATTTATCTTTAGAAGCAAAGAACTCTCCACCACGTTTAAACCTTTTGTCTGTTTTTAGTATTGAATCAATCATAGAATCTCTAAGTGGTCCATCTTGTTTTGATAACAAGTCTGCTGCTTCATCTGAAACTGTAAGACTTACAAAGTTTTTTACTTTTTGTATTGGTTGATTTTTAAAATTTTTCCCATCAAATACTTTTTCTTGAACACCTGCTTTTTTCATTTGGTCATATATATTGTTTACAAACTTTTGGTGTATTTGTTTTATGTCTTCTAACGCACGTTTTTGTTTATTATTTAATTCGGTTCTTAAATCAACAAACCTATCATCAATATGATATATTAATTCTTTATCTAGCAAACCTCTTTCTTCTTTGGTTAAATCATAGAAGTCATATTTTTTAGTCATATCATTTCTTGATGCTCTATAACTACCTTTAATTTCTTCTCTTAATCTTGTCATCTGAGTTAAGTCTGTTTCCACTTTTACAAGAGCTTCACTTCCTAGCTCTCTACCTAGATTACCAAACTTAGTGCTTACAGGTATAATTCTATTCATAAACTTTTTAAAGTTTCCTATAACTGGATTATTATCAAACACAATACCACCATTCTCATCATGAACCTTTGTAGTGTATGAAGGTTGATTGTCTATAAGTGCTTTATATTGTTGTAGCTCATCATCTGTCATTTCTGTGATTGACTTCTTACCAAAAACATTAACTTTTAATGCTGTGTGTCTTTGGTCCACTGGGCTTTTTGTTAATAAACCTGCTTCTTTCTCAAGAGCTTTTATTTCTTTGTATAGTGTAAAGTTTTTACTTCCAGTGACTTTCTCAGATGATTTTAATAGTATTTCATCAGCTCTTATAAGTTGTTGTTTTTTACTCATAGTAGGATTTCTTAATCCTACATCTTCTGCAAAGTCTATCATATAGCTAAATGAAAGCTCATCATTGTTCTTACTCATAATGCTTGTAGAAAAATCAGTAGCTAATGCATCTTTGCCATATAATACATTTCCTTTACCTTGCGACCTTAAATTGTAAGCAACTGAAGTAATTTCGTTTTTCTTTGCACCTACTTTATATGGAACATCTTCAAATTGTATGTTACCATCTTTATCTACAACATTCTGTCCATTTACAGTTTTTTTCACTTTTCTTGTAGGTCTTTTTACGTTTAATAATCCTTTGTTTGTGGTAACAGATTCTTGACCAAATATCTTTGCTAATTCAACAGCATCTTTTTCTTTTAAATTTTTAACTAAAAAACCTCTACCATCAGCAGTGCCCTTATACATACCTTCAACAGACATAATTTGGTTACGTGTATATCCTCTTGCTAAAAGCTCTCTAATTAATGTTTCATTAGCAGTTTCTCCGTACAGTCCAACAGCTTTATTATCATAAAATGCTGGTTCATTGGCTGTAATAATACCAAACTTTTTTGTGTTTATAAAGTTCTCTAGGTCATCTTGGTCATCAAAGAATGAAAACTTATTACCTTTTTTATCAAAATTATATTTTATTTGTTGTATGATGTTATCATCAGACCTTTTATAGTCTTGATTAAATTTATTAAAATCTCTTACTACTAAATCTTTTGGCTCTCCATTGTTATAGTATGTTTGATATTCTACTTTTAATTTACCATCTTTAGGCTCTACGTATACTTTTCTTACTTTAGCTGTAGTTTTAACTTCACCTGTTTTTTTGTCAAAGCTACTAAAATCTATTGTTTTATATTGTTCGTCTACTTGTGCTATTGCTTGCTTATTAATAACACCCATAGCTATCTGTGAGTAGTCTCCTAGCTTCTTTTCATCTGTAAGACCAATTCTCTCTAGTGCTCTTCTTACATCTTGTTTAGATGCTTGCATTGTAGCACCACCAAATAAACTACCAAGACCTGTAGTGAGTGCACCTGTAAGAACTCTGCTACCCATATCCATACCTTCTTCATTAGGTAAACTAGTAGTAAACCCAGACATAAAATATGTACCTAATTCTGCAGGTTTACTCTTACCTAGGCTTTTCATATAAGGATTATTAGCAAACTTAAACGCTGGAGCTACAGCAAACAATGCACCTGCTACTGCATCTTGACCAAAAGCTACTGCACGCTGTTTAAACGTTGCGTCATCCTCTTGCATCATTTGACCAGTAGCACCAAATATAAGAGCTTCTCTACCCATCTCACGACCTAAAACAAATCTTCTTGCAGCAGCTACATCATTCTCTGCAAGTTTCATAAATTTATCTATGTAACCTTTTTGTACACCATTTTTTCCTAATGCATTTACAAGTAAAGAATTTTTAACACCAATACCAGCCTTTGCAACACCTTGTGCCATTTCATCTACATTGCCTGCTTTTTTAGCAGCGTTATAAATCTTAGCACCTTTTTGAAGTTTAGAAGCACTTGAACCTAGCATAGCTAAACCACCAAGACCACCTGTCATTACTGTTGCTAATGCTGTAACTCCAAAAAATGCAGCACCAGCACCTAACATCTTACCAGCTTTTGCTGCTCCTGATAGTTCATCTGCATCTAATCTTGGGTCATTGTATAATTTACCAAATGTAAGCTCTTCACCTAGACTACCAAAAAATGCTTCACTGAATGATGGCATCTCTGTTCTGATGGATGGCGTTGTTTGTGTTGGAGATTCTACCCCAGCTAGTTCTAAGAAGTTTGGTCTATTTTGAGTTTGAGTTATAGATGTATCTACACCTGCTAATTCAAAGAAATTAGGTCTTGTTTGGTCGCCATTTGCCATTTATTATATGTTGAATGATGAAGGAACTAAGCGTGTTTGTTCTTCTCTAGTTATCATAGCTTGTTCTTCTCCGTAAGTTCTGTCAATTCCTACGTCTGGTTTAGATAAAAATTCTTTTAATTCCTTATCTGCTTTGTCAAATTCTTTTTTTGTTTTTGCGTTTCTTTTATTTTCTCTTAATCTTTTTGTTTTTTCTTTTCTTGATTCTGTTTGTGAAGTTTTATTAACCGAAGATTCATCTACGTATTTAAATTCCCCAGTATCTAGATTAATTTCTATGTTTTTTTCTAGCCTATTGTCATCATTGTTAGGAACGGTAATTATTCCAGATTGACCTTTTGATTTAAATGCTTCCAATTCTGCTTCTGTCAAAGTACCATCTGACTCTACAGGTTCTCCTTCCATTGATGACGCACTTAATAATGCTAATTTATTTTCATATTTTTTGATGACTGACTCTGGTGCGTCTGAATTTCTTAAAGATGATATAACGTTTCCTAAATCTATCATTAGTTTATTTTTATCTTTTTTATTTTCAATGGAATCTAGTTTATCTTTATCTAGCCTATCTATCATAAATGTAGCTATTTGTGTAGGATTGTTTGAACCTGAAATTATATTTCTTAGTTCATCTTCATTTTCAAAATCAACAATATCAAGCACATCGTTTGCAAATTCTCTGTTTTTCTTAACTGCTAATTTTTTGTCAAAAGTAGATGTATCTCTTTTAATACCTTTAGATTCTAACTCTAATCTAAACTCGCTTAACTGTATTTCTGCTTCTTCAACAGTCAAGTTTCCAAAATTCTCTGATAAATTTTTAAATTTTGTATTTATTTCATTATTGTTTGCAACAGTAACACCTTTAGATTTTCTTACAGCATTCCCTAAGTTTCTACCTCTATCAGTTTTGTAAGAAATATTATCTCCATAAGCAACAGCTTCGTCACCTTCTAAATCTGCAAGTATATCAACCATCGCAACATCTTCTGAAAAATTTCTAGAATCTACCATATCGTTGTATTGAGTATTTCTAAATGATTTTTCATCAGCATATCTTTCAGCTTCTTTTTGTTGCTGGTCTCTATATCTTTGTTGTTCTACTAACAATCCAGGTAGTTGATTTAACATATCACCAAGAGTATCTTGTCTTGATGCCATTGCTGCTGCGTCTAAAATACTATCTACATAACTTCTAGCCATAAACCCTCCTAATAACCGAACTCTTCTTGACTTCTTGTTAACGACATTTCTTGTTCTTCAAAATCTCTTTCTTGTTCTTCACGAAACTGTGCTTGTTTTCTTCTTTCTTCTGGAGTTATATCAAATAATCCTGCCAAATCTGCAACTCTTAATGCATCACTTCTTCTTTGTGATTCTAATGTTGCTAAATATCTTCTCTCTGCTCCTACTCTGTTTACAATATCTTCTTCTATGTTGTAAAGACCTCTTCCAAAAGCAGATGCAGCTCTTTGTCCTCTCATACCTGCTAACTCACTAACATCTCCCATAAAATCTCTTCCTGTTACAAAACCTCTTCTTCCTTCCATACCTCTTGCTTGTCTTTGTCCAGAGAATAAACTTTGCTGTAGCCCAGAATATGTTTCTCCTAATTGCTCTGACAATATACCTCTTCTTTCTGCTCGAAACTGCTGATATATATCTGCACTTGGGTCTGTAATTTCATATAATTCTGCAGGTATTTCTGGAATGAATTGCTGATATTGACCATACTGCTCTGGTGTAACACCTAGAGGTTCATACATAGATTGTAAAAAATCTAGTGGTGACTGTGGCATAGAAATTCCGTTAGCCATTATCTCATTCCTCCCATTGGTCCTACTGTTTGTTGAAACAAGCTATTTCTTTTTCTTCTATTGTTTTGTAAGAAATTTAATTCATCTAATCCTTGAAAATCTGCATCTAAAATATTTCCAAGTAAATTTTCATTTATAGGTTGCTGTAAATTGTCTGGCAATATATCTAATCCTAAAGCACCTTTATAAGCTCCTGCTAAGTTACCAGCAGTTCCAATAGGTGTAATGTTTAACTTAGATAATTCAGCTATTCTGCTTTCTCCGATACCACCAGCTGCACTTCTTAAAATGTCAGTTAAATACTCTTTCTTAGATATTAAACCTTCTTCTAGCAAATCATCTAATGATACACCTAATTCACCAATTTTAGCTTCACCTAGTTTTCCAAGACCTCTACCAGTTAAATAGTCAGTAAGAACATTCTTTCCAATATTTAGTCTTTGTTGTTCTGTAAGGTCTTCAAATGCTTCTTCTAAGTCTGCTGCACGTTCTCTGAAAAGTTCTCTTTCTCTTCCATAAAAAACTCCACCAGGCACTAAACTGTCAGGTACATCCACATCATAACTTTTAAGTCCACCTGCTGCAGCTGTTCCTGCTAAACCACCTAATGCTGTACCAATAGCTGCTGAACCAGCTGGTCCACCAATAGCAAATCCTACTGCTTGACCTAATAGCCTACCAAAAGAAACCTTTTTTCCACGTCTACGTGCATTTCTTTCTGCTTCTTTTGCTATCTGTTCAAGCTGGTCTGCTGCTCTTTCTAAAGCCTCTTTTTCCTGTACAGCAGTAAGTCCAGTACGAAACTGAGCCTGACTACGTTCAGATATAGCTCTAGCTTTAGCAGCAGAAACCCCTAATTGTGATTGTTGATATTGTGAAAATCCGTTTGCCATAATATATATATCCTCACTAATTTATTAATATACTTGTTGCCATTTCTACTATTATTTCAATATTATCGTGGTAAATATCCTGCTGTTTGACAGCTTCTTCCTAC
>CEOE01006992.1_pt1 | contig 16652 bp, 8 predicted proteins | sample 530211 | NCBI WGS metagenome assembly CEOE01 (sample SAMEA2619779, study PRJEB7988) | marine metagenome | isolation source: saline water (ENVO:00002010), including
CAGCAACAACGCTGGCGGCGGTGGTGGCGGTGGCGGACCAACTGCATTATCTTCGCTACCGGCAGATTTTGAAAGTGGGGAAGAATTCGGTGGTGTATTTGAGCCAGCAAGTGTTGATGGATCCATTACGGCAAACCCAGTTTCGGGAGGAATAAATACATCAGCTAATGTTTACACCTTTAACAAGCCTGCAGGAACTGAATTTTATGGAGGTATGGAAAATGTTTTTGCCGCACCATTGGATTTGACCACGACCAGAACATTTAGGGTAAAAGTATATTCTACAAAACCCAATATTATAGTCCAGTTTGAATTGCAGTCAAGACCCAATGATGGTAGTGTGCCAAATTATAGCATTCAACAAACGGTTACAAACGCAAACGAATGGGTAGAATTGACTTTTGATTTTGGAGCAATAGTACCTGGAAGTTTTAATCCAAGTATTTATAACGCAATTGTTATAATCCCGGATTTTGATCCTGGGAATAATCCAACAGCTACATCGGAGACCTATTATATTGATGATTTAATCTTGGAATAGAAAAGCTGTTAGCATTAAAATGGGCGGGTAAATAAGTTCAATTACTACCCGCCTTTTCAATCAAACCAGTAAAAGCATACATTGGTATATGACTCAAAAAGAGATTTATCTATCAGAATCAAAATTGAATCAGGACCCAAAGGAAGTAAAGGGAGAATCAGTGTTATTCGAAAACGAAGCGTACTACAAGATTTCCAACAGTGATGGAATGAGGCCTTTTTTTATGAGTATAGTCAGTCACTCAGACCATTGGATGTTTATTTCTAGTAATGGAGGGCTTACTGCTGGAAGGAAAAACTCCGAGTCCGCCCTATTTCCATATTACACGGACGATAAGATAACGGAATCTGCCAATATTACTGGAAGCAAAACAATTATCCAGGTCAATGTTGGGTCAAAAATATATTTGTGGGAACCGTTTTCCAATTACTGTACCGGGGTTTACGATGTCCAAAGAAATCTGTACAAAAGCAATCATGGGAACAAAATTGTTTTTGAAGAAGTCAACCAAGATTTAGGACTCACATTTAGATACCAATGGAATTTTAGTGAAGCCCATGGTTTTGTGAAGAAATCCAATTTGATAAACCATGGTGACCAAAGGGTTCAATGTATTTTACTGGATGGCATACAGAATATTTTGCCTTATGGAGTGCCCTCTGCTACCCAAAATAGTAGTAGTAATTTGGTGGATGCTTATAAACGAAATCAATTGGAATCAGATGTTGGTTTGGGAATATTTGCATTGAGCGCCATTATTGTGGACAAGGCCGAACCTAGTGAAGCCTTAAAGGCCACTACGGTATGGTCTCATGGACTGGAAAATCCAAAATACTTGGTGTCATCCCTTCAACTTGACGCATTCAGGAAAGGTATGCCATTGGAACAAGAAACCGATGTTAAAGCTGAAAAGGGTGCTTATTTTGTAAATGCGGAAATCCGATTGGAGCCAAAAGACGAAAAACAGTGGATGTTTATTGCAGAAGTCAATCAATCCAGAGTGGACGTCAGTGCTATTAAGCAAAAAATAAAGCAAAGAGAAAATCTGTGTCAATCCATCCAATCTGATATTGAAAAAGGAACAAAGCAACTGGTACAATTGGCCGGAGCTTCGGACGGTATACAGTGTACTTCTGATAGTATGCGGGATGCCAGACACTTTTCCAATACCTTGTTCAATATTATGCGGGGCGGCATTTTTGATAACGGCTACCAAATTGAAAGTGAAGACTTCTCATTATATATAAAAAAGGCGAATAAACCATTGTTCAATGGCAAAAAGAGCTTGCTGGATGAACTCCCCAACAAATTTTCATTGGAGTTTTTACGAAAAAAAATCAATGAAGATGATAATCCAGATCTTAAAAGATTGGCATTGGAATACCTGCCACTTAAATTTAGTAGGCGGCACGGGGACCCCAGTAGGCCTTGGAACAAATTTTCCATAAATACCCGTACAGATGATGGTCGTAAAGTACTGGATTATGAAGGGAACTGGAGAGATATTTTCCAGAATTGGGAGGCTCTTGCACTTTCCTACCCCGGTTTTCTTGAAAGTATGATTTATAAGTTTCTCAACGCCTCCACTTTTGACGGTTATAATCCCTATCGGGTTACCAAGGATGGATTTGATTGGGAGGTCATAGAACCGGACGATCCTTGGTCTTATATTGGCTACTGGGGCGATCACCAGATTATTTATCTCCTTAAACTATTGGAGCTAATGGAAGGCCATTATCCAAATGAACTGCGTAAATCGTTCTTTGAAAAAATATTTGTTTACGCCAACGTACCCTATAAAATAAAGCCCTACGAAGATATTCTTGAAAATCCGAAGGATACCATTCTTTTCGATGAGAATTTAGATCGTAACATCAACAACCAGCGGGAAAAAATTGGGGCAGATGCGGCTTTACTCACTGCAAGCGATTCTTCCATCTATCATGTCACCTTATTGGAAAAGTTACTGGCTACGGTTCTTTCCAAAATGTCAAACTTTATCCCAGAAGGAGGTATTTGGATGAACACCCAGCGTCCAGAATGGAACGATGCCAATAACGCGTTGGTGGGTAATGGCGTTTCTATGGTCACCTTATATTATTTGCGACGTTTTTTGAGTTTTTTCCAAGATTTGACCAAAAATATGGAGCAAGAGGAATTTACCATTTCTAAAGAAATGGCAACATTTTTCCATTCCATACTGCAAACCCTACAAGAAGGCCAGGACAAGCTTTCCGGAAAAATATCCGACTCGGACAGAAGAACGATTATGGATGCGCTTGGCATAGCGGGAGGTCAATTCCGTAATACAATTTACACCCAAGGATTTCAAAATGAGGTCCAAAGCATTAGCAAGAAAGACCTTCAGCAGTTTATTATTGTGTCTTTGGATTATCTGGAACATAGCATAGATGCCAATCAACGCAAGGATAAACTATACCATGCCTACAATATAATGATGGTTAAAGGTGATAAAGAAGTATCCGTCTCCTACTTATCCGAAATGTTGGAGGGTCAGGTCGCCGTTTTAAGTTCTGGCTATCTCTGTGGTAAAGAGTCTTTGGAAGTACTTGATGCTCTTAAATCCAGTGCATTGTTCAGGGAAGATCAATACAGCTATTTATTGTATCCGAACAAGGAACTTCCTCGTTTTTGTGAAAAGAATGTAATTTCCACCAACAGGGTCAAGGAATCCGATTTGCTTCAAAAAATGTTGCAGCAAGGAGATACCTCAATAGTTGAAGAAAGTGTGGAAGGTACTTATCACTTTAATGGTTCTTTCAACAATGCAGATAGTCTTAAAAAGGCATTGTCACAGCTGCCAGAGGAAGAATACTCCGAATTGGCGGAAAAAGAAAGTAAATTACTCCTGAACATTTTTGAGGAAATATTCGATCATAAATCCTTTACGGGAAGATCAGGAACATTTTATGGCTATGAAGGTTTGGGATCCATTTATTGGCATATGGTTTCCAAATTGCTGTTGAGTGTTGAAGAAACCTGTTTGTCAGCAATTGAAAAAAATGAAAACGATGTTGTTGTTGGGAAATTGTTGGAGCATTATTATGAAATCAATGAAGGGATAGGTGTGCACAAACCACCAAAACTCTATGGAGCTTTTCCAACCGACCCCTATTCGCATACCCCTGCAGGTAAAGGTGCACAACAACCAGGGATGACCGGACAGGTAAAAGAGGACATTTTAAGCCGTTTTGGCGAACTTGGGGTTTTTGTTTCCGAGGGAAGACTCTTTTTTAATCCAAGTATGCTTCGTAAAGCAGAGTTCTTAAAAAAATCCATGGAATTCAGCTATGTGGATTTGGACGGGGAAATTAAAAGGATGACACTGGAAAAAGATTCATTGGGCTTTACCTATTGTCAGGTTCCCGTTCAATATCTGTTGTCTACAAAAGAACATTTGGAAGTTTCATTTAACGATGGCTCTCAAAAGCATTTTGATGGTCTGGATTTGGATGAAGTCATTAGTGCAATGTTATTTGGTAGAACAGGCAAAATAGAGACCATCAAGGTATGGATAGATGAAAAACGATTGAAGTAAGAATTACGTATTCCATCAAAAATCAATAAGCAAATACATGAGAGGACAGATGAAAACAATCAGTATTTTTTTGGTGGTTTTTTTGTGCTTTGCATGTAAAAACCAAAACAAACCAGAAGACAAAATCAACATAGTGAACCAAGAGTTGAATATTACTGCTAAGGATATTTTGGGAAATCCAGAGTATATGGCCATTTCTTACGGAGGGTATAGAGAAAAAACCAGGGAAGAACAACCTACTCTGGCTGAACTTATGGAAGATTTGAAAATTTTGTCCGCTATGGGTATTGGAATCATTCGTACCTATAACGTGCAACTTCCGCATGCCTCCAATGTGCTAAAAGCGATTCGTGAATTAAAAAAGGATGATCCCAATTTTCAAATGTTTGTAATGTTGGGCGCTTGGATAGACTGTAAAAATGCGTGGACCGGACAGGAACCCGATCATAACGTAGAAAGTGAAGCTAATGCAGCCGAAATTGAGCGTGCTGTAAATTTGGCCAATCAATTCCCGGATATTGTAAAGGTTGTGGCCGTAGGTAATGAGGCCATGGTAAAATGGGCCGCTAGCTACTATGTGCAGCCCAATGTGATTTTAAAATGGGTAAATCACTTGCAGAATTTAAAAGAAGAAGGGAAACTTCCCAAAGAACTTTGGATTACCTGTTCGGACGACTTTGCATCTTGGGGTGGTGGTGATGCCGAATACCACACACCAGATTTGGAAGCATTGATCAAAGCAGTAGATTATATTTCCATGCATACATATCCTTATCATAACACGCATTATAATCCGGAATTTTGGACACAGCCCGAGGATGAGGTAGAACTTTCAGAAAACGAAAAGGTGGAACGCGCTATGCACCGGGCGCTGCAATTTGCCCGAAAACAATACGATAGCGTGTCTAACTACATGAAGAGTTTAGGTGTAAATAAGCCTATACACATTGGAGAAACAGGATGGGCCAGCATATCCAATGGATTTTATGGACCCACAGGCTCTAGGGCAACCGACGAGTATAAACAAGCTATCTACCACAAACTTATGAGGGATTGGACCAATAAAGCAGGTATTTCTTGTTTTTACTTTGAAGCTTTTAACGAGCCTTGGAAAGATGCCCACAACCCAAAGGGTTCCGAAAACCATTTTGGACTCTTTACTGTTGATGGAAAAGCAAAATATGCTCTTTGGGAGATGGCAGATCAAGGAGTTTTTAAGGGATTGACCAGAAATGGAAAAGCAATTACCAAAACATACGATGGAAACGAGAATACTCTAATGGAAAATGTTTTTGTTCCGCCGACCGCTGAAGAAATGAAAGCTCACTAAACTAATGTCATGAAATTAGGAAAACACTATTTGTGGATAGTTATGGTATCACTGATGATAAGTTGCGGCAAGGAAAAATCACCATTAGAGATCGAGGTTTTTGAAACTGCGGCCAATGGCAATAAGGTACAACCCATTACTTTGGTCAAATTTAACGAAGCAAGTAGTGAAATAATGATTCTTCCAGAAGAAAAATACCAAACTATCACCGGTTTTGGGGGCTCTTTTACAGAGGCCTCAGCCTATTTGTTGAACCAGATGGGGCCGGAAAACAGAAAGAAAATTTTGGAAGCTTATTTTGGTGAAAACGGAGCGCAATATTCCTTGACCCGTACGCACATCAACTCATGTGATTTTTCACTCGGGAATTACTCCTACGCCAATGTGGAGAACGATTTAAATTTAGAGCATTTCTCCATCACAGAGGATAAAGATGATCTTATTCCTATGATCAAGGAAGCGATGGACATCTCCAAAGAGGGATTTAAAATTATTGCTTCACCATGGACGGCACCGCCATGGATGAAGGACAATAATGATTGGCGCGGAGGAAAATTACGCTCAGAGTTCCGAAATACATGGGCGCTCTTTTTTTCAAAATATGTGGAAGCTTATGCCATGGAAGGCATTCCAATTTGGGGAGTTACCGTGGAGAACGAACCCTTGGGAAATGACAATAACTGGGAAAGTATGCACTTCAGTCCCGAAGAAATGACGGACTTTGTGCAGAACTATCTAGGTCCGCAGTTGGAAAATGATGGACACCAGGTGAAAATATTGGGTTATGATCAAAACAGGGAGCACTTGGATGAATGGGTAGATAGTATGTTCAAAAACGAGTCAACCTCTAAATATTTTGATGGTACTGCAATACATTGGTATGCCAGCACCTACGAAGTATTTCCCGATGCCCTACAATATGCCCATCAAAAGGCACCAAATAAATATTTGATCCAAACCGAGGCATGTGTCGATGCCGAGGTGCCCAAATGGAAAGATGACCAATGGTACTGGAGTAAGGAAGCAACCGATTGGGGTTGGGATTGGGCCCCGGAAAGTGATAAGCATTTACATCCTAAATATGTCCCCGTGTTTCGATACGCAAGGGATATTATAGGATGTCTCAACAATTGGGTCGATGGTTGGGTAGATTGGAATATGGTGTTGGATAAGCAAGGAGGCCCGAACTGGTTCGAAAATTGGTGTGTAGCCCCAGTTATTGTGGACCCAGATAATGATGAGGTATACTTTACCCCTTTGTATTTTACGTTAAAGCACTTCAGTAAATATATAAGGCCGGGTGCATCTCGTATAGGTTTCAATAACACCGATGATTCACTATTGGTAACTGCGGCCCAAAATCCTGATGGTTCTATCGTCGTTGTAATCTTAAACCAAAATCCAGAAGAAAAAAATATAACATTGTCTTTGGGTGAAGCATCCGATGGAGTAAGGATAAGTCCACATGCCTTACAGACTTTGGTACTTAAAAAACCAACCCGGACAACCAACAATGCCAACTAAACAAAAAGTTATGAGCGAATTAAAAATGGTTTCGAAAGATAAAGTCCCTGTGGGGCAAAAGGCGGCATTTGGTGCCGGTCATTTTATACTCAACATTCTACCGGGAACGTTGGGAGTTTTTATACAGTTCTTCTTGTTGACAGCATGGGGAGTTGACCCCTTGTGGGCTGGGCTTTTGGGAGGACTTCCAAGAATTTTTGATGCCATCACCGACCCTATCATGGGATTTATTTCGGATAACACAAAATCCAAGTATGGCCGAAGAAGACCCTATATTTTTTGGGGAGCCATCATTAGTGGAGTATTGTTCTTTTTGATGTGGCAACTGGATGACAATGCCTCACAAACATACATTATTTGGCATGTGATGGTCCTTCAAATTCTCTTCTTGGTGGGAAATACCATGTTTGCCACTCCTTTGGTAGGCCTCGGATATGAAATGACATCCGATTATAACGAAAGAACCAGACTGATGAGTTTTGCCAATAGTATGGGACAGATAGCTTGGATGATAGTTCCATGGCTCTATGTGATCATCCCCGATTCAAACACCTTCAACACACAAACCGAGGGGGTCCGAACCATGGCGTTGATTGTGGGTGCAATGTGTATACTATTTGGGGTTTTACCGGCCCTGTTTTGTAAGGGAATTGATTCGGCCCATATGGAAAACCGCAAGAAAATCACTTTTAAAACGCTCTGGTCCAATTTGAAAGATTTGTTAATTGGAATTAAACAAGTTTCCAAAAACAAACCGTTTATGAAATTATGCGGTGCCACATTTTTAGTATTCAATGGATTTCAGCTGGTAGCTGCTTTCGGTGTATTTATCATTGTTTTTTACATGTACAGCGGAAGCTATGAAATGGCAGGCACTTGGCCCGCCTGGTTCAATACCATAAATGCCATGATAACCGCTTTTTTGGTAATACCGATCATCTCTAAAATGTCGGACAAATGGGGAAAAAAGAATGCATTTATTATTTCAACGGCTCTCTCCATTGTGGGTTACCTTCTAAAGTGGTGGGGGTTCAACAAAGATTTGAATAGTAAGTTTAGCGAGACCAGTTTTGGTCAGAGCTTGAATTCAGCAGTGGGATCACTTTTTGAATATCTGAACCCTATATTGGATGATGTGGGAATGTCTTGGTTCTCCATAGAACCGGGTAGTAATATTCCATGGCTCATCTTTGTGCCAATTCCATTGTTTGCATTTGGAATGGGAGGACTTTTCACTTTAATGATGTCCATGACAGCCGATGTTTGTGATTTGGATGAATTGGAAAATGGCATGCCCAGAAAAGAAGGCACGTTTGGTGCCATTTATTGGTGGATGGTCAAACTGGGACAGGCCATTGCGCTGGTTCTGGGAGGAGTAATTCTAAAAATTGTGGGCTTCGACCCCAATGTAACGGAACAAACTTTGGATACCATGACCAGATTAAGAATTGCGGATATAACTATCCCGTCTCTTACTGCCGCTTTGGCCATTTGGGTGATGTGGAAGTACAGCCTGTCGGAGAAAAGGGCACAAGAAATTAAAGAAGAACTTGTGGAGCGTAGGGGAGAACTATAATACCAAAATAAAAAAATATGTCTTATAGAAAAGACCATCAATTTTCATTGTCCAAAGCTGGATATACGGAAAGTTTAGGGATAGATTTTGATAAAATATCCAAAGATGAACTACATCAACTTTGGCTGGAAACCGTTCAGAATGGGATGCACGGCCTTTGCTTCAGTATTTATGAAGATGGACAAAGCCCGGGTGAGGTCATTACCAAAGAGCAGGTAAGAAGGAGAATGCAAATCATCAAACCCTACACGGATTGGGTTAGGTCCTTTTCCTGTATAGAGGGGAACGAGCATGTTCCGGTGGTTGCAAAGGAACTTGGTATTAAAACCTTGGTGGGTGCCTGGTTGGGTTCTGATATGGATTTGAACAAAAAAGAAATTGATGGCCTTATAAAATTGGCGCAAGACGGATACGTGGACATTGCCGCTGTCGGTAACGAAGTAATGTACCGAGGGGATTTGACCGAGGAACAGCTATTGGATTACATCCATACAGTTAAAGAAGCATTACCAAATATTACCGTTGGCTATGTCGATGCATATTATGAATTTTCCCATCGCCCAAGAATAACAGAAGCCTGCGATGTGCTACTATCCAATTGCTACCCCTACTGGGAAGGTTGTCCTATTGAATATTCTTTAAACCATATGCAACAAATGTTTGGTCAGGCTACCGATGCCGCCCAAGGAAAAAAAGTAATCATTACCGAAACCGGATGGCCCAGTCAGGGAGAGGGACTAAAAGCCGCAGAACCTTCGGCCAAAAATGCCATGAAATATTTTATTGATACACAGGCTTGGTCCAAAAAAAACAATATTGATGTGTTCTATTTTTCCTCATTCGATGAATCTTGGAAAGTAGGCGACGAAGGGGATGTTGGAGCGTATTGGGGGCTTTGGGATAAAGATGAGAAGTTAAAATTTTAAAGTTGTTTTTTCAATCACTCTTTCTTGGCGTACGCCAAAATAACAAGGTATAATCAAAATTCTGATCTTTTTGCTTGGTATCAGGAAGGATGATTTAGAAAAGAAAGCTTTCCATAATTCAATAACCTAAACACATTTGGGGAATATCCTACCTAGCTTTTGAAAAATCGCGAGAAGTGCCGATTTTATTTAAGTCCTTGTTGGAATAATTTCCCTTTCGATTTTGGTATAGCCCAATATTACCCCCATGGGCTGGGGTACATCGTTTTTCGGCAGAATTACATAATCAGATGTTTTTTCTATGTTTAGGATGTCCTGCATAAGGACTTAAATTTCAAAGTGGCTATGACGTGTTGATAGTCAGTTTATCAAATTAATGCTATCTAACCTGTAATAATGGTAGGAACATCCGTAACTTGGGTACAGGGGATAGTAGTTCCGCCTATTATTTTTGTAGGACATAACTTTCTAAACAATCAAAGTCAAGTTGGATGAATAAAAATGTAAAATGGGTGCTCGCCATTTTAGTTGTCATTTTTTGGGGTAAAGCTTGGGGGCAAGATTCCCCTAAGAGTGTCACTGCAAAATATATAAATGAAGAAATTACTGTGGATGGTGTACTGGACGAACCTATATGGCAAACAACGGAGATAGCTGGAGATTTTCAACAATTCTTCCCTTCGGACCAAGTGATAGCTGAATTTCCGACGGAAATTCGCATCCTCTATTCCGATACCCATTTATATGTTGGTATCTATGCGGAAAAACCACCTGGGGATTATGTAGTATCAACTTTAAGAAGAGATTTTGGAGCACTTTCCAATGACAATATTTCATTATTGTTCGATACTTTTAGTGATGGTACTACGGCCTATTTTTTTGGAGTGACCCCTTATGGGGTGCTTCGTGAAGGGTTAGTTTCCGATGGAGGCAATGACTTTAACAATACTTGGGATATTAAATGGCAAGCAGAAGCCACTCGTTTTGATGACCACTTTGTTATCGAGATTGCCATACCCTTTACCTCATTGAAATTTGTTGAGGGGTCCACAAGCTGGCGTTTTCGTCCTTACCGATGGAACAATCAAGCAAATCAACAGGATACCTGGGTAAAAGTGCCCCAAAATCAAAACTTATCCAGTTTGGCCGATATGGGGGAACTGCATTTTGAAAATCCTTTGGGACGTTCAAGAACCCCTTTTGCCCTAATTCCATATGTAAATGCACTGGCTGAAAAGGACTATGCAACCGATGATTCCAAAACCAAGTTTAAAACAGGGGGCGATGCCAAAATAGCCATTGGAAATGGTATGAATCTGGACCTTACTTTAAACCCTGATTTTTCGAATGTGGAAGTGGATGATATTTTTACCAACCTAACTCGATTTGAAGTCCGCTTGCCCGAAAAGAGACAGTTTTTCATTGATAATAGCGACCTTTTCGAAAATTTCGGCAATACTTTTAATGAAGCTAGACCATTTTTTTCGCGTAGAATAGGATTGGCCCGCGATACATTGGGCAACCTTATCCAAAATGACATTATAGCAGGTGCCCGATTAAGCGGAAAATTGGACAATAATTGGCGTTTAGGTTTTTTGAATATCCAAACCGCTAAAGACGAAATCAACGAAATTCCTTCCAACAACAATATGATGGTGACCTTACAAAGAAAAATAGGCAGGCGTTCAAATATTGGAGCTTTTTGGGTCAACCGACAGGCTATGGGAAATGATTCTTTTCTTGAACCTGGTGAAGAATTTAATAGGGTTTTTGGAGTAGATTACAATTTGGCCTCTGCGGATAATATTTGGAACGGGCGGTTCTATCTCCACAAATCATTTCAGCCCAACGACCATGCAGGGAATTTTTCCTCTCAAGCTACGGTAACCTATAATCCCCGCCATTGGGATATAACACAGGACCTGGTATACATTGACGAAGACTTTACGGCTGATCTTGGTTTTGTGCCACGTACCGATAGATTAAAGTGGGGCAGTGGGATCAACTATATAATTTATGACAATTCAAAGGTGTTCAACACCCATTCTCCCGGTTTTTTGGGTATTACTTATTGGAGGCCAAGTCTAGACTACAAAAAAACCGACCATATGTATCGTTTTGGTTGGGAAACATTCTTTAGAAATCAAGCAAGGGTAGAGGCAAGGTTCTCTAATAACTATATCTATTTGTTAGACCCTTTTGATCCCACAAGAACACCTGGGGCTGCACCACTGCCAGAAGATACCGGGTATTATTTTAATCAGTTCACCCTTACTTACGAATCAAACGCGACAAATGTATTTACTTATAATGCAGAAACAACTTTGGGACGGTTTTTTAATGGTGATATAACAGCAGTACGGGGCGAGGTCGGAATACGTATACAGCCCAAGGCGCAATTCAGTTTAGGTTTTGATTACAACAATATTACGTTACCCGGTCCTTATGCCGAGGCAGATATATTTTTCACGACTTTCCGAGCGGAAATTTCCTTTAGCAAAAAGCTTTTTTGGTCAACCTTGGCACAGTATAGCGATCGCCAAGAAAACCTTGGTATAAATTCTAGATTGCAATGGCGATTTGCACAGCTTTCTGATTTATTCCTTGTATACAACGATAATTATTTCACAGGGGATTTCGGCCCTCGATTTAGGTCAATTAACCTAAAATTGACGTACTGGTTAAATTTATAGCGTTCGATATGGTAAACATTAGGTACTTAACATATTAAATGAAATTCTATTTGTAATTTGAAACAAATACTAAAAAAAATGGCAAAATATACACTCAATATCAATGGTAAAAGTCATGAGGTGGAAGCAGACCCATCAACTCCCATGCTTTGGGTACTTCGTGACCATTTAAACCTTGTAGGAACAAAATATGGATGCGGTATCGCACAATGTGGCGCCTGTACCGTCCATTTGGAAGGTACGGCCACCCGTGCCTGTATGCTTACGGTGGCTTCTGTGGGAAATCAACAGATTACAACTATTGAAGGTCTGTCCGAAGAGGGCGATCACCCCGTACAAAAAGCTTGGTTGGAGGTGGATGTGCCCCAATGCGGTTATTGTCAGGCGGGGCAGATTATGACCGCCGCGGCTTTGCTGGACAAAAACCCGAACCCGACCGACAACGAAATTGAGATGGCCATGAACGGCAATATCTGCCGTTGCGGAACCTATACCCGCATCAAAAAAGCTGTGAAATTGGCCGCCAGTTCTAAATAAGGACTGATTTAATCATCTAAAAACTACCACAACATGTCACAACAAAAAAATATCAATACTCTTGGACGTAGGGCCTTTTTGCGTAACTCCAGTTTGGCAGGAGGCGGACTTATTCTTGGCTTTAGCTGGCTGAATTCCTGTAAACCCAAACAGGTTACTGAAGCAGCGGTCATGGAAATGCCCGAGGAGTGGTTTGAAATCAATGCGTATTTGAAAATCGGAGAAAATGGGGTAGCCACCATTTATTGTCCAAATCCTGAATTTGGACAAGGAGTGATGACTTCCATGCCCATGTTGGTGGCAGAAGAACTGGATATTGCTTGGGAAAAGGTGATGGTAGAGATGGCACCTTATGATGCAGAAATCTATGGTAGACAATTTACAGGGGGTAGTCAAGGGATACGAACAAGATGGGAAGGACTCAGAACAGTGGGTGCTTCGGCCAAGCAAATGCTTAAAGAAGCTGCTGCGAAACAATGGGGTATGCCCGTGTCGGAAATATCCACTGCTGATGGGGTGTTGACCCATGATCCCACAGGAAACACATTGGGATATGGAGAAGTAGCTGCTGCAGCTATGGACGTTGCTGTACCTGAAGAAGTTACCTTGAAATCCCCAAAGGAATTCAAGATCATCAGTAACTCTAAAAAGAATGTTGAAGGCAAAAAAATTGTGACAGGTAAACCCATGTTCGGGGTGGATTATCAATACGAGGGTGCTTTGGTGGCCATGGCTGCCCATCCACCTGCATTCGGGTTAAAATTGAAGTCTTTTGATGCCATGCAGGCCAAATCCATGCCCGGAATTGTGGATGTTTTTCAAATAAAGACCTACGCTGAAGATTATGAACGAAACTTTTTCGATACCAATGCTTTTACGGAATTGGTCGTAGTGGTCGGGAAATCCACATGGGAGGTGATGAACGCCAAAAAGAAACTGGATATAGAATGGGAGCCTTTTTCCGATTATGAATACACCGCGGATAGGTTTGGCAATAAATCACAAGTAAAAGTTCCCAGCGGTCTCGAAAGTACAGATGCACATTATGCCAAAATGGAAGAAATGGCGGCAAAACCGGGACAAGTGGTCAGAAAAGATGGTGATCCTGATAGTGCATTTAAAAACGCGGCAAAAGTTATTGAAAGAAGTTATACCTGCCCATTTTTGGCACATAACTGTATGGAGCCTATGAATTTCTTCGCTCATGTTACCGATGATGGCGCAAAATTGGCGGGACCTTTGCAAGCACCATTATTAATTGAAGGGGCTATTGCAGCAAGTCTTGGCCTTCCTCCGGAAAAGGTGGATATTGAAATGACCCGAATGGGAGGTGGTTTTGGAAGAAGGGCCTATTCACATTACGCCATAGAGGCAGGGCTGATTTCCAAAAAGGTAAAAGCTCCGGTAAAACTGGTCTATTCTCGTGAAGACGATATGACCTTTGGTATTTACAGACCATCTTACCAAGCCACATACAGAGCTGCTTTGGACGAAAACAATAATTTGGTTGCTTTCCACGTGAAGGCAGGTGGAATACCTGAAACCCCCATTTTTGCAGATAGATTTCCAGCAGGAGCAGTAGACAATTATATGGCTGAGCAATGGGAGCATAACTCAAATATCACCATAGGTGCTTTCCGTGCCCCAAGGTCAAATTTTATGGCTGGTGTGGAACAGGCATTCTTGGATGAGGTTGCCGAATTGGCCGGTAAAGACCCTATCGAATTTAGATTGGAACTTCTGGACAAGACAATGAACAACCCGGTGGGAGAAAACAACGATTACGAAGCGGATAGGTTGGCCGGTGTATTAAAACTGGTCAGGGATAAATCCGATTGGGGAACCGAAAAACAAGGCGTATTCCGTGGTGTAGCGGCATATTTCTGCCATAATACTTACGCGGCTCACGTCATCGATGTGGTCAAGGGCAGTAATGGAACCCCTCGAGTTGAAAATGCTGTTTGTGCCATGGATTGTGGAATTGTGGTCAATCCAGATGCCGCTGCAAATATGTGCGAAGGGGGTATCGTGGATGGCATTGGTAATGCTATGTATGGTGGGCTTACTTTTAGAGATGGAACTACCCAACAAGATAATTTTGACAAGTATCGTATTATAAGGCATAGTGAAGCACCTAAAAACATTGAGGTACATTTTGTGCAGAATGAAATTGACCCTACCGGTTTGGGAGAGCCACCTTTTCCACCAGTGATGGGAGCTTTGGCCAATGCCTTATATAAAGCAGAGGGAAGACGATTGTACAATCAGCCCTTTATTGCTGATAAGCCACCCCTTGTTGGTTAATTGATGGAATACCGCTTCAAGTGACCTTGAGGTGTGTGGAAATTTGTTTTTTGGTCTTTATGAATTTTGCAATTAATACTGGTTTTAACAGAAAAGCCCGTAATTCCCAACAGTAAGCATTTCAGATTGGCTAGGTATTTAGTAGATTTGGGAATAAACCAAACTATCTAGCTGACTCATGACCCTAAAACAACACTCATTTTATTTTCTTTTTACATTTTTATTGACTTGTGCAACCTTTGCGCAAGATTTCGAAGCGCTACAATACCGCACTATAGGACCTGCTCGGGGGGGGAGGGTAACGACCGTCACTGGAACGGCAATGCTTCCCGGTACGTTTTATTTTGGTGCCACAGGTGCCGGTGTATGGAAAACAGAGGACTATGGAACTTCTTGGAACAACGTTTCTGATGGCTTCTTTAAAACACCTTCCATAGGAGCCATTGAAGTAGCCGCCAACGATCCAAATATTATTTACGTAGGCACAGGTTCCGATGGAATCCGAAGTAACATCATTGAAGGTAATGGGATGTACAAATCCATAGATGCCGGAAAAACTTGGGAACATATCGGATTGAAAAATGTAGGTCAAATCGGTGCGGTTGAAATTGACCCGACAAACAGCAATATTGTTTGGGTCGCTGCCATAGGGAATGCTTTCAAATCCAATGAGGAACGAGGCATATTTAAAACTACGGATGGAGGTAAAACATGGGAAAAGGTTTTATATGTTTCCGATGAAACAGGATTTGCCGACTTGGAATTGCTTCCAGGAAACCCAAATGTAGTTTATGCAGCAGCATGGAAAGCACGTCGTACCCCCTGGACTATTGATTCCGGTGGTGAGAATAGCGAAGGAGGCATCTATAAATCCGTAAACGGAGGAAAAGACTGGGAAAAACTAGAAGAAGGACTACCAAAAGGCTTAATTGGTAAAATTGATTTGGCGGTGTCCCAAGTGGATTCCAGAATTTTGTATGCCGTTATTGAAGCTCCGGATGAAGATAGGGGGCTTTACAAATCTGTGGACCAAGGGAAATCATTTACACATGTTTCAGATGATATAAGATTGGTGAACAGACCTTTTTATTATACCAATATTGAAATGGACCCGACCAACCCCGATATTGTTTACTCCAATGCCAACCCATTGATTAAATCCACCGATGGCGGAAAAACATGGAAGCGTATGAGTGTGCCACACGGTGATAACCACGATATTTGGTTAAATCCAGACAACCCTGATCTGTTGATCCAAAGTAATGATGGTGGTGCCAATGTATCCCACAATGGTGGAAAAACGTGGTCTACCCAATATAATCAGCCAACGGCGGAAATCTATCAAGTTGCGGTTGACGACCAATACCCTTACTGGGTTTATGGTGCGCAGCAAGATAATACCACCATTGCTATTCCAAGTGTGGCGCCTAAAGCATCATCTCCTGCAAATGGACGTGTAATGATGAGTGTTGGAGGCTGTGAAACTGGACCAGTAATACCAATGCCGGGCAACCATTATATTGTTTACAACAATTGTAAGGGACGCTTTAGCGTATACAGTAAAAAAACAGGTCAAAGCCGAGAATATTCCATTGGCGCATCCAACATTTACGGTCACAATCCAAAGGATTTAAAATATAGATTTCAGCGTGTAGCACCTAT
>CEOE01016472.1_pt1 | contig 16572 bp, 25 predicted proteins | sample 530211 | NCBI WGS metagenome assembly CEOE01 (sample SAMEA2619779, study PRJEB7988) | marine metagenome | isolation source: saline water (ENVO:00002010), including
GAAGTGTGGTCCGGCTCCATCGGGCACTCCGGTGGCCTCTGGGTCCATCCACGGGCCAAGAAACAGGGCCTTAGCTGGCTTTTGCCGCGCATGTGCCGCGCGCTATCGATCCAGCAATGGGATGTGGACCGGCATATCGGCATGTGCTTCGAGGCGATCTATCGCGCCGGCTTTCCAACGAAGGTCTACGGATTCCCCGAGGAGGAAGTCTGGCTACTTGCGGACGGGGTGCACCCGGTTGTCCGCAAACCCGCCAGAATCTACGTCTTCCACATGGACCGAGCCGCAATCGTTGACCAGTTCCGGCACGAGTTGAGCGTTTTCGAGCAGGCAGGCGACAAACAATTGCGAGACATCGCGTTTATTGTCGGACAGCGGCAGAATCAGGCGGCGGAAGTGGAAAAGGTTCTCGCCGACGAGCGATGATGTTTCGGACAGAGCCGGGCTGGCGGTGGCTTTGATGCTGGCATAGTCGGATGCAACCAGATCACGCAGGCCATTGACCGGCATTTCGCCCAGTTCCGCGCCTCTCCAATCCGTCTTGCCCGCGACCGAACTACTGGAGCCGTACATGAGGAATCGGGAAGAGAGGGGGTTTTCCGCTGTAACATCAACAAGGTGCGTCCTACCGAATAATGTCCGGAAGGCGGCGAGATCACCAATATCGAAATCATATTGTGATGGCATGCGGCCCCGGCCGCGCCGCCACCAAAGCTGTAAAAGGCCCGTCATTTCGGCCTTGAGCAACTCCGCGCGCAAAGGCAGGAACCGGCGCCGCGTAAGCTCCTCAGGGCCGCATATGATCTCCTGGCCGCTCACCGTTTTGTATCCTCGTACACGGTCACGACATAGCCTTGATATGGCAGAAACAATACACTTTGGAGGCCGTTCGAGAACACGGCCGGAGTAAGGATTTCATGCTCCCTTACCATCCGGGCAAAGCTCTGGATCTGAGGATCGGTCAACGCGCTTCCAAGGTAGCAGGGCTGCGGCCTGCCCGAACTGTTCCGGAATACGGCGGTTTGCTCGTCCGCAATCGCGGGATGAGCGAGAAAACGCTGCAGGAACTCCATGCCGTGGACTTCCTCGGCCAGGTCAAATCCTGAGATGATGGCTTGCTGTAGCCTGCGGCTGCTATGGGAAACCGGTACTTTTTCCCATAGCACCGGTTTCGGAATTCTTTCCGACAAATCAACGACTACGTTGCCCGTTGGATATCTGCGATTCTGCATTTAAGTCGGTCCCCCAAACCTATGTTAAGGAACAGCATATTATGCGGCGTCATTAATTCAAGCGCGGATTTTGCCGTTTCGGTCGTCTTCCTGCTCTTCATTCTCTCGCATAAGGCGCATTCTCTCCCGCACACGGTCAATCAAGGCGCTCGCGGCTCCGGCTGGCGTCACCTGCCCCTGAAGGCTGCTGAATGCGTCCAGGATGAATTCGGCCTCTCGCAAGACGACATCCGGATCGAGAAAGCCATCTTGAGAAGGTGAAACAGCCAGGTTTTGGCTATTCGCCTGAGATTCTTCCTTTGCTTCATCGACCCCACGTATCAGCCAGTTAATCGACTTCCCCGTATAGTCCGAAATCTGAGCTATCTGGGTCCCGCTTGGCTCTGAGCCACCTCTGAGCCAGTTCCGCAATGTCGAAAGCGGAATATCTAGCCCCGTCGAGGCGTCAAGTTGCGATCGGCCAGCTTCTTTAATCGCGGTTTTTATCCGATTTCCAATGGCAATACGGTTTGCCTCTTGATCTGTATCGGATCGATACAGTTTATTTTCGGACTCTGTCATGGCATGCAACCACCTGAAATAGCTATATTTTTGACGATCCATAAGGCGTAATAGTCAATTATTTATCTGTATCGTCCAATTTTTGCATTGTTATGAACGAAAATTGGACTATCCTTCTGTCAGAAATTACAACATCAACGCCTCAAAAAAGCGGGATCTGCCCGCTCCGATGGTTCGATTATGGTATCACAATTTCGCGGCTGGGACTCTCACTCGATCAAGGCGGCTGTCGGCCGATCCGGCAAAACGCTTACGGAACTGTCTCTTGAAAATGGTCTTCATGAGAATTCCTGTAGTCGCGCGCTTCGCTCCCATCATTATCGCGGCGAGCAGGCAATCATCTCCTTCCTTGAGGTTACGGGTTATGAGCTTTGGCCTAATCGGTACGACGAAGACGATGTGCCGACCAATCCAATCACTCGTGGGTTGCACCTTAGCGAGCTGAGGCCCGAGGGTCTCCGTTCAAAAAAAGCGTTGGCCTGAACGATGGCTAAGGCTCGCGGTGATGACCTCACATTGGACTTGCTGGAAAAAATGTTTCCTGTGCGTCCGCCCCGGAAATCCACAAAGGGGATGAGCTTTAACGCCGAAATCGCAAAAGCGATTAGCCAAGCTCTCAAAGAGTGTCCGTTATCGAGAGAAGAAGTCGCAGCCGAAATGGGCGCGATACTTGGTCAGCCTAGCCTCTCCAAAGCAATGCTGGACCGCTACTCCAGTGAGACCAGCGCAGAATCGAACTGTGGTCACAACATCCCACTCGATAGGTTCGTCGCTGTAATTCAGGTGACGCAAGCAACGTGGATGCTGGACAAAGTCGCTGAGAAGGTCGGATGCACCGTTCTGGAATCCGAAGAAAACCGCCTTGCACAGCTCGGATATCTCAATCAAGAGGTCCGAAAGCTCAAACAGATGATCGCCAATCTCGAAGATGAAGGACCCGTGACGGTCTCGCGTCGGAAGGGATGGCCAAAGTGAGCGAATGGTATTCCGCATCTGAACTGGCCGACTTTACCTTGCCGGGGCTTCCCCAGACGCGGGCGAATGTGATCCTCCGGGCCAAAAGAGACGGGTGGGAAGCGAAAGAGAGAAACGGTCGTGGCGGTGGCTTTGAATACCATGTCTCCTCCCTCCCAATAGAAGCCCGCCAGGAACTCGCGCGCCGCCACCTTCAAGAGGCTCACCCGTCCCCGCTGGACGTCATCTCTGACGATCAATTGAAAACAGCACAAAACGGCCTCGCACGGCTGGCCGAGACGAACAGCAATGCCCGCGCCCGCGCCGAGGCCAAGCTGGAACTTCTGGCGACCTTCGAGGAATGGCGGAAGATCACCGGCCTCGCGGTCAAGCCAGCCCGCACCGCGTTTGCGAAGCTCTGGAACGAGAAACAGATACCGGCGCCGGACGCCCTCTGTTCCGCCATACCGCAGACATCGGACTCCACGCTGCGACGCATTCAGCAGGACCTTGGGAAAGAGGGCGCCGCGCGCCTCGGCGGCAACCAGGGCAAACACCGCAAGGGCGCCGGGGTAATCGATAGCGACGATGGCCTGCGGCACCTGATCCTCGGTCTGATCAAGCTGCATCCGGACGTGGACGCGAAGAAGATCATGCGAGCGTTGCGGGCGCGGGAAAGCCAGTTCGAAAGGCTCCCGTCCTACCGCTCGGTTCAGCGCTGGTTGCAGAACCATCGCTCCCTCTTCAAGCAAGAGCATCTGGCACATTCAAATCCGGACGCATGGCGCGGTTCCTACATGGCCGCAAGCGGGTCCGCGAGCGAGAAAATCGAAGTCATGAACCAGCTCTGGGAGCTGGACAGCACGCCGGGCGACGTGATCCTCGCTGACGGCAAGCGGCATGCCCTGATCGGTGCAATCGACGTGAAAACCCGCCGGTTAAAGGTGCTGGTTTCGCGGACGTCGAATTCGGAGGGTATCGCCGCGCTGACAAGGAATTGCATCTTGGATTGGGGCGTTCCAAGGGGCGTCAAAACCGACCAGGGCGCCGACTATACGTCCAAGCATATTCGGGGCGTGTTTACCGCCCTCGGCATAGAGCATCACCTATGCCCGCCATTCTCCCCCTGGCTTAAACCGCATATTGAACGCGCGTTTAAAACCATTCTTCACGGCCTCTTCGAACTGTTGCCCGGCTATGTCGGCCACGATGTAGCAGGTCGCAAGGCCATCGAAGCCCGGCACTCCTTCGCCGAGCGGATGATGAACAGGGAACATAAGCAAACAGTCACGATCGGCGCCCTAACGGCAGACGAGCTTCAGGACCTTTGCGACCGCTGGATCTCGAAAATCTATGAGCGCGAGCCGCATGGTGGCCTCGGCGGCATGACACCGTTCGAAGCGATCGCCACCGAAACCGGTTCCGTCTGGCGGATTGAGGACGAGCGGGCGCTTGACGTTCTTCTCCTGCCGGTCGCTCAAGGCGGCGGCTGGCGCGTGGTTCAGAAAAAGGGGATCTCGGTCGAGGCGATCCATTTCGATGCGCCGGAACTCGGCGGATATGAGGGCCAGACCGTCCGCGTGCTGCTGGATCAGGCCGACGCATCGGCGATCTACGTTTTCGAGGAAGCCGGGCCGTTTATTTGCCGGGCCGTGGCTCCGGAGCGCGCCGGTGTTTCCCGCACCGAGATTACCCAGAAGCGGAAAGCGAACCAGCAAAAGAAGATCAAGGAATTCAAGTCTGAGCTTCGGCAGGCCGCGTCGAACGCGCGGGTTGACGATATTGTCGGCGAGATCCTCGCCGATGCCGAAGTCCGCGCCGATACGGTGACGCCTTTCCCGAAACCGGCCATCGCGCACACCACACCCGAGATCGAGGAGGCAGGCCGCGCCGCCCGCGTTGACGAGGCGCCGCTTGCCGAAATCCACACTCTGCCGGAGCGCGCGGCCGACAAGCCCGTCGCGGGCGGGCGGACGGTGTTTGCGAGCGATGTTGATTACGCGGCCTGGCTGATCGGAAACCCCGATCAGGTGACCAGCGAGGACCGCGACTATTTCCGGGGAGCCCTGCGCACGCAGCGCATCCGGATGCTGTTCGATGCCCACGGCATCGATGCCGAAACCCTGCATGACCTTTTGGAGCGAAAAGATGCGAGGACAATTCGTACAGACGGCGAACGCGCGAGCGTTTCTTGAGGGCGTAACTGCCCTGAAGCTGCGGGGCGCGGACGAAGCCTGCCTGATGGTCGTTGACGGCCAGCCGGGGCTTGGCAAATCGCAGACGCTTAGCTGGTGGGCCACACAGACCGGGAGCCCGTTCCTGCGGGCCAAGGATCAATGGACGCCTAACTGGATGCTGCGGGAGCTGCTGCAAAGCCTCAACGTGTCCTATGAGCGCTCCTTCGAGCGCAACTACGGCCATGCGCTGCGCGCTCTCGGTGAGCGGCTGATGCATGCGCAAGCTCAGGACATGGAGCTCGGTGTCGTCATTGACGAAGCCGACCACGTTGTCAGCAAGGGCGCGCTACTGGAGACCCTGCGGGACCTCTCCGACACACTGGAAATTCCATTCATTCTGGTCGGCATGGGGCAGATCCGGTCGAAGCTGAAGCGCTTCCCGCAGGTTTCCTCCCGTGTTGCTCAATATGTCCAGTTTAACCCGTCCGGCGCCGATGATGTTCGCGCCCTGGTGAATGCCTATTCAGCGGTCGAGATCGCACCGGATCTGATTGACCTGGTGGTCGAGCTTTCCGGCGGTAGGTTCCGCGAAGTCAAGGAAGCGATCGCCGCCATAAATCGTTTCGGCGCCCGGAACAAGGGGACCGTCACGATTGACGCCATGCGCGGGCAAACGCTGATGAACCAGCGTGAAACCGGCAAGCCGATCAAGGTGCTCTGATGACCGGGGTCGCAACCACTCAAAACCGGATTATCGGCACGCTTGAACCGGGAATGTGCCTGACGGCCGACGAGTTGTCGGAGCGGCTGCCAGAGATTGACCGGGGCGAGATCATCAAGAGCGTCGGCCGCATGTGCTCGCACTCCATTTGCGAGCGCGTCGAGCGTGGATGCTACCGGCTCACCGCAAAAGGGGCGGACGTCAAAGCCGGGGGCAAGCCGTTAACCAGCGGACCGCGCGGACCGCACACCCGGAAGATCCGCAAAAGTCGCAAGGTTACATTCCGCCAACGCTGCTGGAACGCGATCCGGATCAAGGGAAAATTCACCCGTGATGACGTGGCGATGATGGCCGCGACGGGCAGCGAGCGAGACCCATACAGCAATGCTCTGAAATATATCAGTGCGCTGGAGAAAGCCGGATACCTGCGCCGGCTTCCGAAGGAAACCGGCATCGCGCCAACCTCTAACGGTTTTGTCCGTTGGGCTCTGTTCGATCACATGAATTCCGGGCCGGATGCGCCGATCATCCGAACCAAGGACGGCGGCATCTATGACCCGAACCGGGATGAGGTTCTGGGAGGCGCCAATGGCTAGGCGCGGCCCATTGCCCGGAACCGGCAACCGCCCGTCATCGGCCGAGCGCGCCCTGTCACTCTGGGGCGACGGCATGCCCTCCTGGGTGCTGCGGTTGGCCGAAGAATGCGACCGGACTACTCAAGGCGCCGTGGCGAACCGCATCGGCCGTTCAGCCAGCGCCCTTAGCCAGGTTCTGGGCAACCGGTATCCCGGCGACATGAACGCCTTCGAAGACACCGTCATTCGCGTGCTCGGCGGCAACAAGCTCGACTGTCCGGCACTTGGGGCGATCGAGGACGCGGTCTGCGGCGTATGGCGCGCGCAGGCACGGAACTTCGCCGCCACCAATCCAGAGCGGGTTCGCATGTTCATGGCCTGCCAAAACTGCCGGAGGTTCAAGCGATGAGTACGGAAGTGCAGCTACAGGAACCGCCCGTGCGACGCGGTGACCGGATCGTTCTAACCAGCGAAGATGGCGCGGAACATATCGCCGAGGTTCTGACCGTTCAGCAGCTCCAGGGCGTCTATGTGGTCACGGCATCGGCGCCGGGCGGACTTTATGCCTGTACGGTTTCGCAGGCCAAGGTGACGACGCCTATCGACCTTCCCCGAGCGCTTGCGATCGCCGGAGCAATCGTCAACGGCCGGGAGCCGCGCGTCCCCGTGCAAGCCCAGGCATTGACGCTGGCAACAGCGCTCCTCGGCCTTCTGGGAGGCGCGGCCGATGCGGCGTGATCCAAGCGAAGTCCTGCAAATCGTGGCGAAATATTACGGCTTCCCGATCTCGGCTTTGAAAGGACCTCGGCGCACGGGCCGGATCGTGGAAGCGCGGCAAATGGCGATGCTGCTCGGGTGCAGTTACGCGGAACGCATCACCGATGTCGGCCGGGCGATCGGTCGCGACCGTAACACCGTGCTGCACGGGCATAAGCAGGCCAGCATCCGGATAGAGCGCGACATCCGCGCCAAGCGCGACTTCGAGTTCCTGAAAGAGCAGATCGAGGACCCGGCGCACCGGCTGGCCGATCAGTTCCCGGCAGAGCAACAGGCGGCTGTCCTGGCGCTCGTTGCCGAAGGCGCGGCGAAAGGCGCGGCCGTCATGGCTGAACACGTTTCCTCAAACCTCCTCAAACTTATCGGAGACCTGAAATGAACACCGTACCCGAAGGCTATCTCAAAGACGGAAAGGGGCGCCTCGTCCCTCAAGACATGGTCAAGCCGCACGAGCTTCTGGAAGACGACACGGTCCGCCGGATCATCGGTTTCAGCACCGAACTGTCGGCCCAGATTGCCCGGTTCAAGGGCCACACCTTCGAAGATGTCGGAACGTTCCTCGATATCCTGCGCGAGAAGCACAATCAGACCAAGCGCGGCGCCGAGGGCAAGGGCAATATTACCCTGTCCACCTTCGACCAGTTGATGCGCGTCCAGGTCCGCGTACAGGACCATTTCTCTTTCGGCCCCGGCCTCCAGGTCGCGAAGGAAGGCATTGATGATTGCCTGAACGAGTGGTCGGCCGATAGCCGGCCGGAGATCCGCGAGCTGATCCAGGAGGCCTTCAAGACAGACAAGGAAGGCGAGGTTTCGCGCGAAGCCGTGTTCCATCTGCTGCGCCTCAATATCGACGATCCGAAGTGGCAGGCGGCAATGGAACTGCTGCGCGAGTCCATCCGCGTCGAAGGCTCGAAAACCTATCTCCGCATCCAGACCCGCAAGCCTGGAGGCAAGTGGGAAACCCTGTCGATTGATCTCGCCTCGGCCGAGATCCCGGAAGTACCGGCGGAAGGCTCTGAATAGCGACCGCCATACCAAAACCTAAGGAGCGAAACCATGACCACCGAAAAGACCAAAGGCCCGAACTATCGCGTGACGAACAACAATCCGATTGATGTTCATGTAGGGCGCCGCGTTCGACTGCGTCGGACCCTTCTCGGCATGAGCCAGGAACAACTGGGCGAGGCGCTGAGCGTTACCTTTCAGCAAGTCCAGAAGTATGAACGCGGCTCTAACCGGATCAGCGCATCCCGTCTTTGGGACATCTCACAGATCCTCGACACACCGGTCAGCTTCTTCTTCGATGACATGACTTCCGAAACGGCTGCGAACTCTCCGCGCAAGGTCGTGGCAGGCGAGAACGCTAAGGAATTCCAAAACCCAGAACGCGACCCTATGGCTCGGCGCGAAACTCTCGAACTGGTCCGCGCTTACTACAAGATCGAGCATGAGCCGACACGAAAATGCGCCGCCGAGCTGTTGCGGTTGATCGGATCTTCCTCCCCCGCGCTCGGCGAAGTCCCCGCCGAGTGACCTGAGCCGTCCGGCTCCGGCCGGGCGGCTCTTTTTTCCGGAGGAGCGAAGATGGAAGAGCATACGACTGATAGATATGGACCAAAGCCGGAACTTCTCTGGCTCGATCCCCAGAGCCTTCTGGTAGATGACGCTTACCAACGGTCAACGAATAGCCGCCGTGGCCGGTTGATTATCGGCAAGATTGTCGACGCTTTTGAATGGAGAAAGTACGGGGCGCTTTCTGTTTCCCGAGATCAAGAGGGAAACCTGCTTCTGGTCGATGGCCAGCACCGAACCGCCGCGGCTATCGCTCTGGGATTGCCTCTGGTCCCGGCATGCGTATCGGCTTCGAACAGTGTAGCCGAGCAGGCGGAAGCGTTCGTCGGGATCAACACCGACCGTACGGGCATTTCAGCGCTTCAGCTCTATCACTCCAAGCTGGCTGCTGGTGACGAAGTTGCCGAATTGATGCAGCAAGCCGTTACCGGTGCGGGCGTTGAAATTCTCAGGACACCGCGCCCATGGAACCAAATGAAGCCGAACCATACCCAGGCTGTCAGCACTATCCGGAAGTTAGTCGAGGCAGGCGGTCCGGAGCGCATGAGCAGCATTCTAAAAATGATCATGGAAGCCTATCCCGCTAGTTGCGGGCTGACCGACTTCATCATCCGGACAGTCAGTCTGATTGCCGCGAATGCCGAGCATGAAGTCCTCCTAGATCCGGATTTTGTCGAGTTGTTGGCTACGCGTTCTCCGGAGCGCTGGCAAACCGCTGCCAAGGCCGAGCGTGAAGACCGCCGTTGCCCCGCTGCGGTTGCGGGTCGCCTCGTTATCTCTCGTGAATACAACAAAGGCCGGCGCAGCAATCGCCTGCCTATGGATTGGTAAAAATGACCCTCAGGAAGATCGATACAGGCGGGATTGCGGTTCAGTCTCAGAGTGCCGAAAGGTCAGCGCCTAAACCCGATAGGATAGCTTCCGTGCGCCGCCCCGTGGACACGGCCAATATCAGCAAATCGCCGTCCAGTTCGCGGTCTGAGTTGCGGCTATTGCCGGGCGACCCTCATGCGAATTTCAATCGATTATCAGCCGGGCGGACTTTTGAGGATATCGCCAACCCGGATTGCGACCGCTTCGGCAGACCGGCATCAAAGCCGGTCACAGCGAGAAGCCGCACAGGCGAGGCCGTGTCATGAACACACCGCGCGGATCAACCGCAGTCATGGCCCGGCGCGTCGAGCCGCCGGACAGCCTGGATGATTTTCCGACACAGCCTTGGGCATGCCGGGCGCTGCACTTTTATGTCCAGGCAATCTCCGGTTTGAAGGTGTGGGAGCCAACCTGTAATCGCGGCTACATGGCGAGAGCTTTCGAAGACTGCGGCGCGCAGGTAACCGCGTCCGATGTTTTCGATTACGGCTATGGCGAGCAGTTCGATTTCCTGTCTCTCGGAGATCTTAAAGGGCCACCGCCACTTGTTCCGAAGCCTGACGTAATCGCATTTAATCCCCCGTTCAATCGGGCCATGGAGTTCATTCAGCTCGCGCTTCTGTTCAGCAGCACGGTCGCGGTGTTCGCCCGGCTCCAGCTTATAGAAGGCGTAGATCGGCACGCTCGCCTTTGGGGCACTGACCGTATCGGCTGGTCGATGCATCCCTTTGTCGAGCGAGTGCCGCTCGTCAAAGGCCGCGTCGATCCGAAGGCCAGTACAGCGACGGCCTACGCATGGTTTCGGTTTTGGCGTGAACCAATGGAGAAACAACCTTCGTTGGTTGGCTGCGGAGACGTTCGCTTGATCCCGCCTTGCCGAAAGGAGCTTGAGCGTTCAAGCGACTATCCGGAAATCGAAGACGAGTCCCCGCCGATCCTCGACTGGATCAAACAAGCGGAGGCGCAGGAGAAATGACCGGTCGCCTCACAACCGCGCTCCTTGAGCTAACCTGCGCCCTGAACCCGCTGCTCGGCCGTCGCCGTGTGCCGAGTGCCAGGGAGTGTGTGCGGGCTCGGAACGCGATCAGTGAGGTGATTGCCGCCGCCCGAGCGCGGGGCATGCCAGAGCCGGACGAACGCGCCCCCGCTGCGCTGCCGGTTCAATGCGCCAAAAACCCGGAAGAGAAATTCCGCGCCGCCGTTTCAGGCGCGCATACGGCCGGCCTGTCCATAGACCGGATCAACAAGCTCGTCGGTGATGTCGCCCGCGAGATCGAGGAAAGAGGAGCGAGTGAATGACAGCGGACACATTCGTACATTTCGCCTTTGTTGGCGGAGTAATCCTGTTCCTCGGCGGCTGCGCAGCCGGGTTTGGCCTTGCCCTGATTTTCACCAGCATCATGGGAGGCAAGAATGGCAAACCCTAAGACGCCGCGCACCGCATTAATCGGCCTCGTCCACATGGCGGCAAAGCAGTGCGGCCAGGACGAGGACGCACGCCGCGACTTCGTTGAAAGTGTCACCGGCAAGCGCAGCTCGGCCGACTGTTCGATCGGCGAGCTGGAGCGTGTGATGCAGGCCTACAAGGATCGGTGTGGCTGGAAGAAGAAGCCCCGCACCCGCAAGGCCGAGGCCGCAACCGGACAGCAACTCAAGATCCGCGCGCTCTGGGCCTCACTTGCCGCGCTCGATGCGCTTGACGACCCGTCCGATGAAAGCCTGATCCAGTTCGTCAAACGAGTGACGAAAACGAAACGCGCCCTCTCGATCGAGGCTTTGCGCTTCCTGTCCGCCGGTGAGGCATGGTCCGTCATCGAGGCGCTTAAAAGCTGGCTGGAGCGCGAAGGCGTGGACTGGAGTCTGGAAGCTGTTGCCGGTTGGAATATGGTTTTCCAGCAGGGCCGTGCGCCGGTGCTGCTGGCTCTTTGGCGGCGGTATAGAGCATCCGATCGCCCGGCAACTGATCGCGGTTTCATCGACTACATCCGCCGCACCCTTTCAATTGAGGATTGGGAGAGACGCGACTTTCCCCAGGTCACCCCCGAGGAATGCGACCGGCTGATCAAGATCCTCGCGGCTGATCTGCGCGCGGCCGGCCGGGACAACGTGGTGGCGTTTCCGGGAGTGCGTCATGGTTAGGTCAAAGGAAATGACCATCGCCCGCGCCCGCTGCCATTCGCATTTCCTTTCACGGGCGGCCGATCGGGATTTCTGCATCGGTACTGAAGAGCTTCTGGAGCTTGAGCAGTTCGTTGGTGAACTGCGGCCGTGTTTCGAGCTGAAACCGAAGGACGGACAACCTCAGAAGACCCGCTATCGCCTTAGCCTGAAGATCGCAGGCGCCCGGACGGCGGTGAATATTGTCTATGACACGAGGCTTAACGCGCTGGTGACGATATACCCATGAGCCCGCCGCGCAAACTTCCGCCACTCCGTAACCTGATGGACGCAGGGCACAAGCGTATAGCCGATGTCATCGGCGTTGATGCGGCGTGTGAGCTTTCCTTGCATTTCGGCGGGGAGCGGCTGCTCGTCGCTCGGGCGCCGCAGCCTCACAGTCGGCTTGTGAAAAAGTTGGGGATGCCGGTTGCCGAGCAGCTTGGCGCTTTCTTCGGGAAGGAGCATCTGGACGTGCCTCTTGCTACACCGGTCGTCGCGAGCTACCTGGACCGTCGCGGTCTTCATCGGAACGAGATCGCACGCATCCTGAAGCGCGGCCGGAACCAGATCCGAACGCTTCTGATGAGCATACACGGCCACAAAGACGAGATGGAAAGCTCGCAGCTCAGTCTTCTGGACTGATCACGGCAATTGACAAAAACGGCCGAGCCGTCGCACCGTCTCTATCTTGAAAAGGCTGGCAGGCAAGAGGGTACGCGGGCGTACCCTTATTCTGAAGCCGCCGTCCCCGCATCATGGCCCCGCTATCAAGCCGGAGCCGATGATGGACCCTCTCGAATTCTACCGTGACGTTTGTGCGCCGACTGTTGACGGGCTCGGCCTGCACAAGAGCCAGGAAGAGTTTCGTTCCGGCATGCAGCAGACCTTCGGGGCAATTCTGCACGAGTCCGGAGGACTGAAGTATCGACGGCAGGTCGGCGGCGGTCCCGGTCTTGGGCTCGGTCAGATCGAGGGCGCGACCCTTCGCGATTTCCAGGACAATTGGCTGGCCTTCCGGCCTGATTTTCTGGGTCGAATTGACGAGTTCGCGGATATCGACCGCACTTGGTTCGACCAACTGGCCGACAATGACCGGCTCGCCGTCGCTCTGACGCGGATGCTCTTCTTTCGCGTTCCGGAGCCGCTGCCGGCGGCTGATGATCTCCTCGGCCATGCCCACTATTGGAAGCAGCACTACAACACCGAACTCGGCAAGGGCACCGTCGCTAAATACATCGCCGATGTGCGCCACTATGCCGAATGGCTCTACCCGGAGCGTGCCTGGGAAGAAGCAGAATCCGAGATCGCCAATGGAGCGACAGCATGAAATGGTCAGATATCGGTGACCTTGTAGGCACCGCCGCGCCTCTCGTTGGAACTCTGCTCGGTGGCCCACCCGGCGCCGCGATCGGGGCGCTTGTTGCCAATGCCCTCGGTTCGGACCCCACGCCGGAAGCGGTAAGCGCCGCTTTCTCAGTCGATCCGGAGGCGACAGCCAAGCTCCGGATGCTTGAAGAAGCGAACGAAGCCCGGTTCCGAGAAATGGTCCTCCAGGCTGAAACCAACCGCCTGACCGAGATCAACAAGACGATGCGAGCCGAGGCGGCTTCGTCGGATGCTTATGTCCGCCGTTGGCGTCCGACCTGGGGCTATACAACGGCGGCAACATGGGCTCTTCAGACCCTAGGGACTGTCTTTGTGATGGTCTTCGCCCTCTTTGATGCGGACAACGGACCGGCCTACCTGACTGCTCTAGCCGGTCTTGTTAGCGCGCTCATGCCTCAGTGGGCTACCGCGCTCGCCGTTCTAGGCATCAACGTGTCCAGCCGGTCGCGAGATAAGCAAGTCGCCGCCGGTCAGGCCCCGCCGGCCGGCATTCTCGGAGCACTCGCTACCCGCCTTGCGGGAGGCGCCAAATGAGCGAGTGGACCGACCCGAAGGTATTGATCGAAGTTATCCAGATCCTTGCCACGATTGGCCTCGGGGTTTTCGTCTGGTTTCGGGACAAGAACCGGGCAACGCAATCCGCTGTGAATAGCCTTGCCGAAAAAACCGACCGTCGATTGGACGGGCACGGGGAGCGGATCTCCAGGCTCGAAGGCGCTTCTCTAAACGCACCGACGCGAGATCAGGTCGGGAAAATGGAAGTCTCGATAACAGCGGTTGAAGGAGATTTGAAGGGGTTGTCTTCCACGGTCAACGGGATGGCGAAGCAAATGGAAACCATGGGTGCGCATCTAAAGATGCTCGTCGAGCACGAAATCAAAGGAGGCGGCCGTGGATAATTTCACCCGCGAAAGCGTGCGGCTCTGTCTTCTCAGGCTCCTGAACGAAGCCCCCGGCCGAACCGCAAACGAAAGCGTTCTGCATTCCAGCATTCAGAGTTTCGGCTTCGCTATCTCTCGCGACCGGCTCGTTACCGAATTGTCCTGGCTGAAGGAACAAGGCGCCCTGATGCTCGGCGAAATCGCTGGCCTCACGATCGCCACGGGGAATGTGCGCACGGACGATATCGTCAACGATCGCGCCCAGGTGCCAGGTATCCAGCGGCCACGGCCGAAGGCGTAAGCCATGGGCCGTAAATCCACCATCAAGGGCCTGCCCGAGCTGGTCGTCAAGCAGCTCGATCGAGAGATTGCGAGAGACCGAAAGACCCTGGACGAGCTGCTCGACTGGCTGGTCAAAGAGCACGGCGCAGGGATCTCCCGCTCCACGCTGCATCGGCACGCGGTCAACGTGAAGGAAGTCACGCAACGGATGACCGAGGTCCGTCAGATGGCCTCGGCGATCGCCACCGAAGTTGGTGACCTTGCCGATGATCAGACCATGCAGATGCTTATCCAGGGCATGCAGTCGATCATGTTCCGGATCTCCATGCAGGCGCAGCAAGATGACGGCATGGTGCTCGACCCCAAGGACATGCACTTCATGGCACGCGCGCTGAAGGATCTCGGCTCGGCGCAAAAGCAGACCGTCGACCTGAAAGCGAAGATCCGGGAGGATATCAGGGCTGAAGCCGTCGCAATCCTCGATGAGGCCGAGAACAGCGCCAGAGAGGCGGGGGAAAAGGGTCTTTCCAAGGAGGCCGTCGCCAAGTTGCGTCGGGACTTCCTCGGCGTTCGAGACGACAGATGACGGCGAACCAAATCCCGGCCCTGCCGGATGACCTGATCATCCCCGGCGGCTTGCCGCCCAAGGACATGGACCCGTTGAAAGACGGTATCCTGATGGCGCATCAGCTTTCGTGGATCGAGGACAAGTCGGATCTGAAGGTTTGCGAGAAAGGCCGGCGGACCGGCATCACATTTGCCGAGTGCCTGGACGACACACTGATCGCGGCCTCGGCCCGCAGCGCCGGCGGCGATCATGTCTGGTACATTGGCGACACTAAGGAAAAGGGACTGGAATTTATCCAGGTCGCAGCGCATTTCGCAAGGACCGTTGCGCATGAGTTGCTCAAGGTCGAGGAGTTCCTTTTTGACGACATCCTGCCCGATGGTAGCAGCCGAACAATCACTTCCTATCGCATCCGTTTTGCTTCGGGTTTTCAGATCGCGGCGCTGTCATCAAGGCCGGCCAATATTCGAGGCCTGCAAGGGATCGTTGTCATTGATGAGGCTGCATACCACAACGACGTTCGGGCGGTCATAGACGCCTGCCTCGCGCTTTTGATCTGGGGCGGCAAAATCCGGATCATCAGCACGCACAACGGCGTTATGAACGCCTTTAATGAGCTGATCAAAGACGCGCGTGCCGACAAGAACAGTTTCAATGTTCACCGTTACACCTTCGACGACGCGGTGAAGAATGGTCTCTACGAGAGGCGCTGTCTGATCAAGCAGGAAGAGCCGACCGAGGAAGGCAAGCGGGAATGGTACGCCAAAATTCTAGCCTCCTACGGCACGCGAGAAGATGCCCGGCAGGAAGAGCTTTTCGCGGTTCCGCGAGAGGGTGACGGCACAGTTTTGACCCTATCGATCATTGAGGCGTGCCAGGACAAAGCGTATTCCGTCAAACGCTGGGAAGCGCCACTTCCGGTCAATGGCAGATCCTTTGTCGATTGGCCCGAGCGTGATCGGCACGCGCACATGCTTGACTGGCTGGACCGGGAGGTCGGCCCGATCCTCGCCACGTTTCCTAAGAACCTGCTCTGCGCGATGGGCGGCGATTTCGCGATGCGCCAGGACGTTGCCGACTACGCCTTTGGCTATACCGCTAAGAATCTAGACCGGATTGTCCCGTTGATAATCGAGATGCGGCAATGCCCCTATGACTGCCAGAAGCTCGCCCTGTTCTATGCCTGTGACCGTCTCGCCAGGTTTCAGGGCGGCATCCTCGATGCCAACGGCAACGGCATGGCACTTGCCCAGGAAGCCCGGCAAAAGTACGGCCCGGATACCATTGTCGAGCTGATGCCCTCTGACAATTGGAACCGGGAAAACTGGCCGCTCTTTCAGGCGGCCTTCGAAGACCGGGAGATCAAGATCCCGGCTGATGACGATATCCGCGACGATCTCCGGCAATTTCGCAGCATGCGCGGCGTGGTCAAGATCCCGAGCAACATTCGCACCGAAGGAACGAACGGCGGCAAGCGCCACGGGGACGCGGGCGTTGCCTTGCTTAACTTCCACGCGGCCAGCCGTTCCGACTATGTGCCGAGCGAATACGAGGCGGTCGGCGTCGAGCGCATCGGCCAAAGCATGGCGTCATTCTAGGAGGCCCTTATGGACATGACGGAAGAGAAGAATGCCGAGCGAGTGCCCGTCAAGCTCCGGGACGAAATCGCCATCGCGTCGGCCGATATCACGATCCCCTGGCAGAGCTTCATACGCCAGTCTCAGGACCCGGTTTTGACGGAGAAAGGCGGCGGCAAGGGGATCGGAATTTATCTGGACCTCTTGCGAGATCCGCATGTCCAGGCAGTCTTCCGCAAGCGCCGGGCGGCCGTGGTCGCCCGCGAATGGCAGGTC
>CEOE01048329.1_pt1 | contig 16307 bp, 24 predicted proteins | sample 530211 | NCBI WGS metagenome assembly CEOE01 (sample SAMEA2619779, study PRJEB7988) | marine metagenome | isolation source: saline water (ENVO:00002010), including
ATTACAAGTCCATAAAAAATCCCATTTTGAATCTTCCCATCTTCTGTCTAAAGTAGATGTTCCACCTCCTACAACTAAGATAGTCTTTTTGTAAAAATGTTCTAAATTAAAACTAACAGTCATTATCCTCTTAGTTTAGCTCTTACTGGTTTTTCAGATTCAGTTACCTTAATCACTCCATCTCCGTAAGCAAGTTCTAACTCTCTAATTCCGGAAACTAATTTAAAAAGTCCTTGGGGTTCGACCGATGACATATGATCTGAGCCTTCCATAGTTCTATCTAATGTGATATGTCTCTCTATAATAGATGCTCCTAAAAATACAGCAGCAACTGATGTACCTAATCTAAATTCATGACCTGAATATCCGATTTCAAAATCATTGTATTTTTTAGCTAAAGTTTTGATAGCAGACAAATTTAATTCATCTACAGGAGCAGGATAAGTTGAATTGCAATGAAGAAGTCCAATAGGTTCTGTCTTATTATAAAATGACTTAGCTGTTCTAAGCGTGTCTACTGCATGATCAATTTCTTCTTCGGTAGACATACCAGTTGAAAAAATAACCTTTGGAAATCTTTCAATACATGCTGTAAGAAGTTCATCGTTTGTAAGAGAAGCAGAAGGAAGTTTAATAAAGGGTAAATTATAATTTTGTAAAAATTCTACTGAGTCCATATCCCAAGGAGATGCAGACCATGCTATACCTTGTTGTTTACAGTATCTATCTATTTCATCATATTCTTCTCTACCAAATTCAACTTTATACTTATATTCAAGATAAGTCATATCTTCACCTTGCCAGCTTCTAGGTTTAGTTTTTTGAACCTCAGGTACACAGACATCTGGGTTTCTTTTTTGAAATTTAACTGCATCACAACCAGCAGCAGCAGCTATATCAATTAACCTCTTAGCTATATTGATATCTCCTTGATGGTTTATTCCAATTTCTCCTATAATATACGTTCTTTTCATATTTTAATATAATTAAATTTCTTCAATTCTCCTACTTTTATCACATATAATTAAATCGTATGCCGGTTTATCTCCTACTTTAACCACGTGATGGAGGGCACCCCAGTCTTTAAGTTGTTTATGAGTAAGTTCGGTATATTCTTCTAACCTATGAACCGTTTTTGAACCTCTAGCAGTCCAGTAAACTATAGTATTTCCTTCTCTATATAGGTTATTAATTTTCTCTATATTTTGAGTTATTGGTCTAGCTTTACTGTATTCTCTATCGTGAGGAGGATCATAATCACAAATAGTTTCGTCAATATCTACATAGATTAATTTACTCATAAGCTAAAAATATATTTCATTAATTTATCTTTCGGTTCCCAATTTAATATTTCCAAAGCTGAGTCGTTTTCACGAAGTGTTTTAGCGTAATCTCCAGGAACTGGGGGTAAGTATTCAACACCGCAATTAAACTTATCTTTAAAAATAAGAGCTAGCTCGTTAATAGAGTAATTAATCCCAGTACCTAGCTCCCATGCATCTTCATGTACATAATCAGTAGTTGCTATTTTATACAGAGCATCTACTATGTCATCAACGTGAGTAAAATCTCTTCTCTGTTCTCCATTACCGTAGATAGTAATGGGCTTATTGTTAGCAATCAAGTTTCTCCACTTACCAATAACAGCAGAGTAATCACCGTCAATAATTTCGTTAGGGCCATATACATTATAAAATCTAGCTATTTGAACATCAGTTGAAAAAGTTTTCTTATACATTTTGCATAAAGTTTCTCCCATAAATTTAAATGCAGCATATGGTGATTGATAAGGATCATGCCATTTAGAAGATGACCCAGCATAAATTACTTTAGCACCAATCATATCTGCAAATTCAAGAACCTTCTGAGTACCGATAACGTTAGCTTCAAAAGTCTCGCTAGGGTTCTCAAATGAAGGCTGTATACGCGCCAGTGCAGCTAAATGAAAAATTATATCGAATTTCTTTCCTATATGAGGAGATGTAATATTAATAATATTTTCAGTTTTATAAATAACTCCATCAACGTGATTATCGGGACTTCCTGTAGAATAGTCGTCAATAGAAGTTACTGAGTGTTTCTTTTTAATTAGATACTTAGCTAGATTAGTTCCAATAAATCCAGCGCCGCCTGTTATAAGTACTTTCATAATGTGTTATAATATTTATTTTGTTTTTCTTGCCTTTTAATATCTTTTGGGTGGTATAAAGCATGCTCTTCTAACATAGGAAGTGTAGCATACTGATCAAAGCCTTCTAATTTTTCATGCACTTTATTTACCCATTTAATTTTTTCAGAGTTTCTATAGATTCTCCATTGGTAGTCGGGCCAATTTACCCATCCTTTTTCGTTAACACTCCATCTCCATTTTGCTATATGGTCTTGGGTTAGACCTTCAACTGTATTAACTCTTGGTACTAACATTACATCTACATCAGGATTAAGTGTAAGAAGCATAGGTAAAGTCTCAATACATTCTTTATGAGGTAATTCATCAGCATCTATTTGAAATATATAATCACCAGAGCATAGAGAAGTCAAATAATTTTTCCAATCTGCAAAATGATGTTGAAAAGATTTAGCTTCACATTTTATATCTTGTTCTTGTAAGTAAGACCAAACCTCAGCTGTTCCGCTTTGTTTATCAAATAGTACTACAATTTCATCATCATGTCTTTTATTTTCAAGAATAAATGAGATAAGTTTTTTAATCTCCTTAATCTCATTACATACTGTAATAGCGTAACTTATTTTCATAAAGCAGGAAGGAGGTTTTTAAAAATAGTTCTAGATTGTATATCTAAATCAGTAAACCAAACTTTAGGTTGTACCCCTATGCTATTTAAATTTTTAAGGACGTTAAAATAATCTACTTCGTTAACTGAGGAGAGGCTATTGTGATGAAACTCACAGTAAAATTCATCGATAAAATCAAAAGCTCTTTTTTGTATTAAATCTGGAATAACGTCAAATTCTGCACCTTCTATATCCATTTTTAGTACTACATAATCATCCTTAGTAAAATTTTCACGTATCCACGTTCCTAAATCTAATGTATCAACTTTAATAGGTTTATTATAATTAACTTTTTTAGGATTTTTATCTAAACGAAGTGTCGCTGATTCAGGTCTTCCTATAAAAAAATCTAGACTTGTATCTTCAGTCCAAATAGCTTTATTGGATGTAATGATAGAATACTCATTATATTCAGAATAAGAATTAATGAGAAAATTTTTCCATTTTTCTAACTCGTTGTACATTTCAGGGTGAGATTCGAAAGCAAAAATCTGATAGTTTTTTCCGTAGGGAAAAACATGTCTAAGTATAATTGATGATTGACCGGTATTAGCACCAGCGTCTATAAAAACTCTTCTATAACTCATATTTTTTAAATTCAGGATAAAACTCGTACATATTAGTATTTCTAATGATATCTTTTTTTGTTAAAAATCTTAGCATATCATAAAATTTTTTATTGTCTGAGGGTATATCTAAAGATAAGAATTTATTTGCATTTTTACTACTTTTTAAGTAAGATATTTTAATTTCTTCTGGTAATATTTCAGGTCTAAAAATTTCAGGAAACTGTACAATATTATCATTTACCCAAGGGATATTAGGAAATTTTTTAGATATATCTTTTTCAAGTTCATCTAAATATCCTACATTTAATGCACTAATGCAAGTAGAAATATAGATATTTTTTGTTAATTCAAGATATGAATTTATGTTTTCAATTACCTTTTCATAAGGAGATGGGTACCTAATATAGTTATTTCTTTTACCATAAGCATCTATAGAAACTGCAATTTTAATTTCTTTAAAATTTTTTAATAGTAAAATATGTTCTTTTTTAAACTTTACCTTACCATTCGTTGTAAAAATTAATTGAGTATCTGTGGCTTTATTATTTACTAGCCACTCAACAAATTCCCATGTTCTTGGATTTATAATTGGTTCACCACCTACGATTCTAATACTATTTAAAAAAGGAATAGCCTCTTTTATACCCTCTAAGTAGGTTTTAGTTATATCATCGAAAATAACAATCGGACCTGTATACTCTCCAGTGTCATATAACTCTTGTGCTAAGTATGATGATATAGAAGGAGCACAGGTAAGACACTTAGCATTACATAAATTTCCTATATGCTTTATCTTTATGCTGTCTAGTTGAAGTATGTCGAAATTGTCATTTTTATATTTATCGATCATTTTTAGTCTTCTACTTCTTCTTCCTAATCTTTCATCAATAATACATTTTTTACAATTAGTAAGAACTTCTTCAGACATATTGCCATCAAGTTGATCTTTTCTAAGTTTATTCATAAAATCAGAATGATAAAATTCTAAAATTTTATTTTCTCTGATATTCATATTATGGTAGTGAACTGATTCTTCTCCTGATATACAGCAAGGATACCAGTCACCAGTAGTTTTTGCAGATAAGTTTTTGTAAGGTTCTGGACAGAAAAAGCTCATTGTACTATAGTTTTTGATAAAGGAACTCCAGTTCTACATTTTCTCCAACATTTGTAAGGAGCGTTCTTACTGTTAGATTTTAAATTACTTAAAAATTTATTCCAGTAAGAAGAATTTATTATTTCATCAATACTTTTAACATTATCTAAATGAGTGTCGGGATTACAAAGTTCAGGAAATTTTTCTTCAACATCATAAATAGTCAACCAACAGCAAGGTAAAATATAGCCTTGAGGTGAGTGACCAAAGACAGCCTCTGGGTGTAAGCATTTAGGTTGAAGGGACTGTCTAAAGTACCTTTGAAGTTTTTGTTCTTTGGAAAGATTCCGATCTTCCTTCATAAAGTACATATTTGTATACTCATCATCAGGTTTAAGAGGATCATCAGGACCACTGAATCTTTTTGATCTTAATACTTTTATTTCAATGTCTAGATTATTAGCTATTTTTCTAGCTTCATCAATATCGTCTTGATTATACTTAAAAATTATATACTGCCATACAGGATTTAAACCCATTTTTTTAGCTAATTTCATAGCTTCAAAAAGCAAAGGACCGTTTTGATTAACTCTATGTATCTTACTATCCTTAGGAAGTCCATCTATGCCAAATATCCACCTTGCATTAGGATTAGCTTGAAATGCTTTTTCATAAAAATTCAAACCTTTGTGAGAAGCAGCGTTTGCAACTTCTACATTATTTCCTTTACTGTAGGTATATTCAAGCATTTGAATAAAATTCTTGTGAAATACTGCATCTCCAAAAGTACCGCAAAACTCTACTGTATGAAAGTAATCAGCTATTTTGTAGAAATTCTCTAGAGTGATATCTGAAAACTTAGGTTTAAATCCAGGAAATTCAGGTTCTTGTCTAGCACACTTAGGACACAGTAAAGTACATCTAGGAGTAATATCAACTGTAATACCTTGAACTTGACTATAATTGTCTAATAGCATTTAAAATAAATTTAGTAAATTTTTTGTGCCCATTCCAATCAAAATGACCGTCATTGGGAATTTTACTATAGTTCTCTCTCTCTTTATAGGACCAAAAATAATTCTTTATACCAAGATGAGTGAAAATATCAGCAAGTGATAAAAAATAATCTGAATAATAATTTTCGAATAATTCTAGATTACTATATTTCATATAATATAAATAATCTAAAGCATTATAATATTGACTACCAAAAACTTTTGTACCTATTTTTTTATTCCTAACGTTGTTAGGATTAAATCCTTTAATTTTTCCATCTTGTACTCTAATACATCTTAAAGGATCAGTATCACTAAATATAACTATATCGTTAGAAGAAATATTTGTAATATTAGTTATTATTTTATTAATAATTAAATCATTAGAAAATTTTCCTGGGGTTGCAAGATTTTTTTCCTCAAGGTTTAAATTTTTAGCGACTGCAGAAGTCCAAATTTCGCCAGATTTATTTTTTTCAAAATACTCAAAACCTGGTCTAGCTCCCCAACCGTAGGTAAAACTATCTCCAAAAAACCAAATTTTAGACATACCAATATTTTTTTAACCATTTATCGTTATGTAGTTCCATAGAGTTATGTTTACCCTTACCGTTACTAAAGTGTACTACCTTAATAGAAGGATCAAACTCACCGTTTTTAAAATAGTCTGTATCTCTAATTTTTTCTTTCCAAAAATCAAATAATTCAGGCTGTAGAGGATTATACTTAGCAAACCAGTCTAACGGTAAATACTTTCTTTCTAATCCACAGTTTTCTATATTATGGTGTATAAAATTTTGTTCGCCCATATAGGGAGGAGCAGCTTCACCTATAGAAGAATAATAAGTAGGCCAGTAATTAGGTTTCTCTATAAACTTTCTCCAAATAAAATCAGTTGAGCCATGTTTAAATTTTTGAAAGCCACCGTTAATAGGGCACCAGTTAGTTCTCATAGACCACCATCTAAATATAGCTCCAAACTCATTTTCTTTTACAGGAAAAGTAAGAATATCGTCAATATTTTGAAGTATAATCATATCAATATCCATAATAATGACATCTTCGTTTGGCTTTATACCAGCAAACCCAGCTTTATGAAACTCTATCTTGTGCCAGTGAACAGGAAACTCCTCCGGATTATTTATAATAACTGGAATAATCGATTCTAAGAGTCCGTCAGTATCATCTGTGTAACAGAAGAAATTAAACTCTATAGAGCTATTTTTTTTAATCGAAAGGTATAAATTGTTTACTATGGAAGAATTATATTTATTTCCTTTTTTCAGTGTTAATATATTCATTATATGATAAATTTTCTTGATTAAGGAATTCTTTGATTTCTTGCTCTATAAGATTAAAGTTTTTTAGCTTTTCAAGTTTTTCTTCTTTAGAAAATAGTTTTATACAAGGAGGGTTTATTTTAAGTTGAAAATCTACAAAACTATCTCCTGTTAAAGTAGAATAGTCGTAAATAGTACTCCAGTTAAACAAACTAGCATATTCTCTTAATAACTTGAAGTCTCTACATACTTTTTTAAAGCATACTAAGAAATCAGTATCAGTTTTACAGTCTATTACTACTTTGTCTTTAAAGGATAACTCATTTTTGTTATATACGGTAAATTTTTTATATTTTCTAGCTATAGCATAGCTAAGTGCAGTATCTAATAAATCGCTTCTATAAATTAAAACTTTACTAATGTCGTTGTTATTGAAAAGTTTAATGGAATTTTGAAACGAAATATGTTTTAAATCTCTGATAAATATTTTAGCGCACCAATCTGTGGAAGTTTCGAGTAATATATTACAGTGTTTGTTACTTGCTAAAAAAGATTCCTCTAAAGTATTTAAGATTTTTTGATTAGAACAGGATAATATTTTTTTATTTTTTTCGTCGTATTCAACTGATAAAGGATCTAAATTATCATGAAGAAACCCTCCTAGATTCATTAAGTTATGCTTAATAGCTAAACTTTCCAATACATAGTTTGTACCTGTACGAGGATTACCTAACGCTAAAACTTTCATTGAATTCTGTATATTTTAATTTTTTTTCTTGGTTACAAGTTGACCTATAGTCACAGGACTGGCAAGGTTTCATATCTCGTCTACCTTCCGTAAGCATGTTACGAAATGATCTTAACTGCTCGTTTTCGTACAAATATTCTTTAAAGCTTTGAGTAAATATATTCCCGAATGAATAATCAGTTTTCCAATCTTGACAGCATATTTTGAAATCTCCATTCCAGTGAATAAATAACTTTTCATAAATCATATCACAGAAATTTTCGTCTAGTTCCTGTTTAACGAAAGATCCAGCTCTGTTAGTATATTTATCTTCTAAATCTAATTCAAAAGGTATAGGAGGTTTAAAGTAAAAATTAAAATTAGGAAAATGTTTATACTTTTCTACTAATTTATAATATCCATCCCAATCATCTTCGTAAAAATTAAGATGAACTATTTCGAATTGAGATATTTGGTCAAGATACTTTTCTATATTCTTGCCGTTAGTATTAATTTTAAGTTTATACTTTCTATTCTTAAGTAAAATGTCAACTATTTTATCAAATTGAGGATGTAGAGTAGGTTCTCCTCTACCGGTAAACGATACTACCCCTTGATAATCTATTTCTTCAACTCTCTCTTTAAATTTTTTAATAGTCCGAAGATCAACATGGAGATTTCTATTAGGATAAAAGCTAGAGCGAGGACAGAAAGTACATTTAAGGTTACATAGCTCAGTAGGATTAATTTCAATTACTTTGAGAAAATTTTCGTACATTAAACCAAACCATTTTTCTTAAAAACTTTATAATCTTCACCCCTAGCTCTGGCATATAAAATTTTATACTCATTTTCTAAATTTTCTTTTAAAGGTACAAACTTATTAATTATCTGAGCTACCCCTTCATCAGAAAAAGCCTGACATACAACGTAGTTATTATTAGTAGGGTCTCTTTTAACTGAAAATACTAGCTCTTTATCTTTATAGATTTTAACATTGGGTGAATAGTCTCTAATATCCATTTCTTAAGCTTCATAAAATCCTATAACTTCTAATGCGTCCATAAAATTTTTCTTGTCAAAGTTTTTTGCATTTGCCATGTCCATAGTAAATTCTTGCTCTAAAGGAAGGTTATTTTTCTTACGAAGCTCTTCTGTTACAGCTTTAGTCTTTACAGCTTTCCATTTCCAGTCTCTGGTACTTGTACCGTCTATAAACACCATCCCTTTTTTAGGAAGAGTAATAGTAGAAGGAAACCAATGATGACCATCTTTATCAACAAAAAGTAAATCTTTATAAAGTTCAGGAGATGTTTCCAAAGTGTTTATTGTAACGGGAGTATTTTCTTTCATCTCTGTAGACGTTGTAAAACCACATCCCATACATAACCATGTAGTAATTTCACCTTCTAAATGCTGCTCATAGCAGGCATCGCTTCCACATCTTTTACAAGTGACTAAGTTATCTTTCATACTTCTAATTTTGGTAAATCTAATTTAGGAAGTGTTAATTCAATCTTTTTCGGAAATTCAGGTAAATTATTATCTAAAATTGATTCTAATTTCTCTTTCATTTTACTTAATGAAAAGTTTTTAATATTATCTCTTCCTTGATCTTTAGCTAGTGCTAAGTAATCTTTATAATGTTTATGTATCGCTCTGTATTTTTTCGACACTTCACCGTCGGCAGGTTGGAACCATTCGCTTTCTGGAATTAAAACGTTTTTTTGGATAGAAGAATTGTCTAGTTTGTGTAAGTTACCTCCAATTAATAATGACTTTTTATTATCAAGAAAATCAATTTGCCCTGACCAACCAGAGGCAAGAACAGGTTTTTTAGTAAAGGTAAATTCTAATAAAGGTCTACCAAACCCTTCACCCTTAGTCAGACTAACCATTGCTTTTACTTTAGGATGATTGTACAAGTTATTCATATCTTCGTCAGTCACTTCACCATGAACAACGTAAATACTGGGTAGCCTAGATCCTTTAACTGTATTTTTGATTTCGCTAATACGTTCTATTAAAGTATCTCTATCCATAATAGATGTACCTACAAGTGATGTTTTAAGAATAAGTGCAGGAGGGTTCTTTTTTACTTTAAATGTCTCTAAAAACGATTTAATCATATAACCGACATTTTTTCTATCGTGGCCATATGAACCTTTAAGCCAATGTCCGACAAATAAAAAACAAAAATCCTCTTTTATACATTCTAAATCAAACGCTTTAGTAGATTTAGGAAAAAACTTTTTAGGATCAATACCTTCAAAAAGAACTTCTACCTTAGTTTTAAGTTTTAATTTACCAACATTTTGTTTAGATTGTTTATTTGCCACATCAAAGATAGAAGTTTCAAAAACATCTTTAGAATGTTTAGATGAGGTTAAAACTAAGTTCATTCTGTTACATCCTTCTATCCAAGAAGGATCACATGTATTAGTCTCTATACCAGCGGTAATTCCTATATTATATTTACCAACAGGTTGAAACTCATTAGGAACAGTAATCTGAAACCATACATCAGGTTTTTGTGCTAGTTTAGGAATAATCAATGATGCAATTTCGTCTTCATTATGGTCTTCCAAGTACCCAAATCTAGTGTTACCCCATCTCTGAGAGAGAATTTGAATATTATACTTGTTAGTTTTAAGTAGTGATCTAACTATATCCCTAGATCTAGCACCATATCCTGAATATGTATCAACGGGAGCAGAAACAGTAACATTAATCTTATCCATATTAGTAGTTGTATAAATTATGTTTTATAAGTTTTTCAAGAGGCTTTTCTACTTTAAATACATCATATTTAGGACGAGGAGTAAACTTTTTCATACCTTCGTTCATAGATTCGACTAAACCGTCTGCCATTGCTTGAGAAGTAAATTTAGCTTCTTCACTCATAGCCCAATTTCGTCCAGCAGCTCCTCTTTTATCTCTTTCTTCTTTCTTAAGGTTATAAATTTTAAAAATAGCTTTACCTGCATCTATTGGATCACATCTATCATCAAAAATATAAGGAGTAGGCACAGATCCAGCTAATGAAATATTAGAAGGAAAAACAGGTTCAACCCAAGAACCACAATTTTTATAAGTTCCTCTATGATTTGAAGGAAAATCAGCAGAAAAATCTATCCAATTTAAATCTCCATCCACAAATCTCATTTGATCCTGCATACCTCCTGTAACGTTTCCTACTATCATTGTACCGGCCATCATACTTTCAGTTAAAGATAACCCCCAACCTTCGTTAGAAGAAATTAAAGTAGTAACATCAGCAACATTATAAAGCAAGTTCATTTGTTGAGGAGATAGTTTATTCTGACTGAAGAAAACATTAGTGCTGTTAGGGGCAAATAAAGCATCTTTTACTGCTTTTAAATCTGTACCGTGTTTATCGGATTGAGATGTATGCATAACTAAAGCACATTTTTTAGCTTTGTCTTCTCCTATCATATCACAGAAGACTTTATATGCTAAGACTACATCACCAGGTCTCTTTCTTTGTATATTTCTAGAGTTAAAAAATACTACAAACTCTATTTCTTTTTCTTGAAATAATTCTTTTCTAAATTTTAAGAATTCATCATAACTTTCATGTTCTTCTGTAATCGGGTAAAAAATATCTGAGTTTATTCCATGTGGTACATAGTTTATAACCTTATCTTTTGCTGCTTCTCCTAATACTAGTTTATTAATATTTTTTGTTTGTTTAGAGATAGCCATAAGAACATCTACCGATTCGTAATAACTTTTATTATAGAGTGGGGCTGGATAATCATCCCAGATGTTGTAGTAAAAAATAGGAATCTTACTTCGTATTTCTCTTTCAATTTCAAATAACCACCCCCAGTATCTTGGATCAGTAAAAATAAAAACACCGTCGATGTTTTCTTGCTTAATAACACTACGAACAAGTTGGGCATCTCCGTAACCGTTGTTAGGCATAACCTTAACGTAAGAATCTTCTATTTTAGCATGTTTATTAACATCTCCTGAAATATCTAAAATCTTACCAGCATCAGGATGATTAACTGCCGCACCTACATTAAACCAATTAAAGTGGTGAGCTGATTTAATAACAATCTCTCTTGCCATAGTAGCTATTCCAGAATGCATTCTTAAGTCATCACAAAGTAAAAGTATTTTCTTTCTTTTATCTCTAGGAATATATTTAGTTTTACTGGTCATTTTTATGTAACTGAATTTTATTTTGTTTATGTATCAACTCCCTAAAAGCTTTATCGGTAAGATATAAAAAAATACTACGATCAGCAAGTTTTTTGAAAGAAAAATTATGCTGGAAGCAAGCTATTTTAAATTCGTCAAAGTTAGGTTGAGTAATTTTTACAGAAGTAAGTTTTTCTTTTGTATTAGGCATAACTTTTAAATTTTAAAAATATATAAATATATCTTTATATATAAATAGGCAAACTTTATGGAAGTTCAGCACAATATTCACATTTTTTTAATTTAGAACTACATTCGTAATGTTGGTCTATAAACTTACCGTTATCGTCTAAAACTTTAGAAATAAAGTTATTCATTGAATCTATAACCTGTTTAGTTTTTCTAGGACCGGCATTAGGAGTAAACTGTTGTACTCTTCTTTGCATTATTGCATATTCAGCGTTAGCAGGTACTCTTCTCTTTACTATAAAATATTCTACATTAATTTTTTCCTTATCTATATTAAATTGCCTAGAGAAAAACTCCTTATATAGAACTACTTGGGCAGTTAAATTAGGATTTTTCTTCTGATTATCTCTCCATCCTGAAGTAGATGTTTTAATATCTATAATGGTCCATTCATCTAAAGTAGGGTGATAAAATACAAGATCAACTAATCCTTTGAAAACAACTCCAGGTTTAATTTGATGGTAAAGTAATGTTTCTACACCAGCTAGCATCATTCTTTTGGTGTTAAAGTATGCACTTCTTTTCTTTTTAAGAAAGTCAAGAATATGTTTACCTTCTATCCAAAACTGAGTAAGTTCTTTTTCGGTAGAAAAGTGTTCATGATTGTTCTGAGCTTTACCTGATTTATATGCTTTTATCATGTTACTATAAAGTAATGCATGAAGATCTAGTTCGTTTGCTACTTTAACTTTATCATGATATAAAACTTCTAACCACTCTTGAATAGTCTCGTGCATAGCAGTACCAAAACATGTATATATGTTCTGTTTAAAAGGTAAAGTTTTACGTAAATATTGTTGTTCCCATAACTTAGGACACTTATTAAATGTACTAATAGAACTATAAGAAATATGAGTAAGTTTAGATGGAGTTTGTTTAATTTTACTTTCCCAAATCCTTTTTACTTCCTTATGAAGCTTTTTTGCCATAACTGTAAAATTAAATTGTTCTAAATCTTCTGCAATCATTTAACTTTACTCGTATAGACTGACCTAAGAACTTCTTAGATTTTACTCTTTTATTAAATTCGTCACGAGTTAGATTAAGTTGATTATTACCGTTACTTTGTTTGTACATGAAAAAATTATAGAAGATTACTTATACTTAATATGGTTATTTTTTCCATAAATCTCTTCTGACTAACTGAGCAATAATAGCATAATTACATATATCTTGAAATGTATCTTTTAAACTTTCATTTTCAGGACGCCTAGAACTAAGTATGAGATTTTTCCATCTATTAATTTTATCGCTCATTCTATACCATAATCCTGTAAGAGCAAATTCCCTCTCCTCTTGAGTTCCAAGGCTAGTCCCAGCAGTAATATTATGCATACCGTAGTCAAGATGTTTTTTGCTAAATAACTCCAACTGCTCTTCCACGACAGCCATATAGCTATTGTAAATATTAGGATATTCTTTTTTAAGTATTTCACTAGATTTAGGAGGATGTTTAGCGTTCATTATCTCTCTATCACTCATGCAATGGATGTATTTTCGTTAATTAAAGTCTTATCTTCAGTAAAGTATAAATTAATAACATCAAGTTGATCTTGATATTTTGCAATTTCTTCTAATTCTTTTTCTATAGCTTCTAAAATATCAGGATGTTCACCTATACCGACAGATTGTTTAAGGTAAATTTCTACATTAGCTAAATGTTTTGCTATATGCCCCTCTGCATGCTTTTTTAGAGCATTTAAAATAGTATTTTTCATAAGATTTATTTAGATAAATATAAGAAAAAAAAGTTGGAAAAGCAAGCTAAAGGTAGAATATTTTTAGGTCGTCTTCATTTTTTAAAAAAGATTGTTTATCTACCCAACCAATTGTTCCATCGTCAAATTGTACTCTAAATTTAGATGGACCTTTTTGTAATACTTTTTTTACTTTTTTTTTACGGATGGAAGATTCATATGCTTCTTCAGGATCAGATTTTTTTTTATCTTTTATCTCATTATTATTTTCATCTACAATCTTCCAATCTTTATCTTTTTGTTTAGTATCTTTAGAAGAACTGTCAACAGGAGAGGATGTTCCTCTTGCTTCATCATAATGAATTCCTTCATTACCGTTTTGTCCAATAATGTTCATTCGATTTTCTGCATCTTCATCATATCTATCAAAAGGATTAATTCTTACTTCTTTAGCATCTTTAACTTCAATATCTCTTGGATCAGGATGAGTAGTAAATTCCCATTCAGGTTCATCTTCTAATCCATCTTGTATAGTTGTATCCCAAACCGAAGGTATATTTTCTTCTTGTACTGTTTCACCGTACAGGTTTTTTTTAGGACGAGCTTTATCGAAGGCAAAGTTAGCTGCTATAACTAAAGATATTGCTAGAGGATCAAAAACAAATATAATAATTAGAAGTAACCAGTTAATAATTCTATCCATTGAAACTCCGGTAAGGCCTGAAAGATACTGTAACGGTCCTAACTCTCCGGCTACTTCAGTATTATTATCCAACTCTAGTACTTGTAGTTGAAATTTTTGTAAGCTATCAGCTGCTATCTCTCTTTTAGCTTGAATATCTTTTCTATTGTCTTCTTCAGTTTTAATACGAGCTTGTGCAAGTCTAAGTTCAGAAGTGGATATTGTGGATCTAATGCCCCCAACCACCGAGGTGTCTCGTACTTGGATTTGTTGAGACCTAGCAGAGGAGAGAGTAGAGATATTATTAGAAATTCTTTCAAGTTCTTTATCATATCGTATAACGTCGTCATTATAGAAATCAATTTTTTGTTGTACAAACGATTTTTTATTCTCAACTACAGATAGCTTATTATAAGTCTCTTGGTATGCTGCGGATAAAAATCCATATATACCCATACTAGTAATTAATACTAATACTACAGCAGCAACAGTAAGATACGTTCTAAGAAGTTTATTTAAATCTTTCCAGTATTGATATAATAAAGAAGCTATAACTAATTTAGCAACTTCTAAAGAACCTGCCATAATTATAACTTCAAAAGAAGCTCCAGCAAAAAGCTTACTTAAACCACTAACGGAATAAAAAGCAGCTGATGTTGATACTGATAAAGCAGAGAGTGCAATAACAGTCGGGAAAACGAAAGGTTTAATCTTCTTTATCATTGTACTAACAGTAAGAGAGTGGCAGCTCCACCAATAAGCGCTCCTACTTTATAAATAGTAGCTTGTCTTTTTTGTCTCTTAAGTGCCAGTTCAAAGTCAGCTGTAAGTTGTTCTTGAGTATCGAATTTTTTATTTAAATTTTTAATAATAGTATCTAAATTATTATTTTGCATTTGTAAATTTAGTACTAAATCATTTTGAGCTAAAAGTTTATTATTGGTTTCAGTCAAAATACTTTGCATAGTTTTCATCTCAATACTAAGACCGTCATAATTAATAAGGTCTTTAATAACTAATTTAGCAACAGGCTCAGTTAATAGTATCTTGTTGTTTAAGGTATCTGTCTGTGAAAAACTTTTGAAGCTCAGAGCTACCAAAAGAATCAATAGCATTAAGCTTTTCTTTAGTTTCATTTTTGATAACATAAATTCTAGTATTTAATCGTTTAATTCTTCCATCATATTCTACTAACTTACTTGAAAGAGAATCAGCTTCATATTTTAGTTCGTTATTTTGCATACTAATAGAATCTATCTTCTGCTGTAAAAGATTAATCTCTAATTGGTATGATTCAACGTCAACTTGTATATTACTTTTACTAAAAATAACATAACTCACAAAGCCACCGAGAATGGCGAAGAATAAATAAGTCTGTAGTTTTCTCGTCCACATATATCTAATATAGAAAGAATATTTTAAATATACAACTTTTAAGCGTGTTTTACGCCTTGATCAAAGTCTATATATTTTACTTTAACCTGTTCCCCAGATTCTATAGCGTCAGCTACAATAGGATATATTCTTTTGTACGCTGCTGTAGATGCTCCTATAAAGCCTTCCTTACTTATATTTTGTTGAGATGTATCACCAAGTAAAAGACACCCGGCAGTATGTTCATCAGTGTTACCGGTATGCCATAAAATCCATCTGAAGTTAGGGACGTTTTGAACATGTATCATACCTCTGTGCCATCCTCCGTATTTCTTCGCATATCTATTATGATACCCGCCTTCTTTACGTAGCTTTAACTCATAAATACCTGCTGGTATTCTAGTTTCAGCCATTATTTTTGTATCTCTATCTTCATCTTCTAAAGTAAAGCAGAGAAACTTTCTACCGTTAGTTACGTCAAATAATAATCCTAAAGTAGAATCATTCTGTGAGCTAAATCTTAAAACTTCTAATTTCATTTTACCAATCGTCTATGTTAATATTAATATTTTTACTATCTTTTTCTTCTTCTACTTCTTCCACTGCTGGAGGTTCAGGAGCTGGGGTTGAAGATTTTCCAAATACTTTACCTACTTCAGCTATACCAAAAGA
>CEOE01002563.1_pt1 | contig 16263 bp, 8 predicted proteins | sample 530211 | NCBI WGS metagenome assembly CEOE01 (sample SAMEA2619779, study PRJEB7988) | marine metagenome | isolation source: saline water (ENVO:00002010), including
CAAACCTCCTAAGTAACCTAAGACTAGGTTAATAAGAGCTTCAGAGTTCTGTTCTGGTGGCTGTAGGGTTACTAAGAATATGTAACCTAAGAAACCACCGACTGTAGCTATACCCATAATACGAGCTGTCCAGTCCTTTGAAAAATTACTACGAGCATCTTGTGTATCTTGAACTTCAAGTTTAAACACATCGACTTCAAGTTCTTTCATCTTAACTTCAAAGTCTTTCTCAACTTTTTTAAGTTCTAGCATCTGCTCTGGTGTGGCTTCAGCAACGGCTTTCTCGATGGCTTTAGGGTTATTTGGACACCCAAGCACATCGGCAATCATATTCGCAGCCATACCGCCCATAGGACCGCCTAAAGCAGTGCCTAGAGTAGGAGCAACTGCACCGACAATATTCTTCAATATATTCTTCATTTTACTTCTCCTAATACTAATTCTTTTAACTCTCTGCTTCTTCGTCCCACTTGTCTAAACCATTTACTATCTTCCATTTGATTTGCCATTTCTTGCCAGTTGTGTGACCGACAAGCTTTCAACATGTTTTGAAATTTGCCTAGTCTGGTCCCGCCTAAGTTAAAACACATATTAACTAAGACTCTTTGAATAGCATCTGGTAATAAATAAAAAGCTTCTTCTTCGCCAAACACATGTATCGCCTCTGCTAAATGCTTATTGAAATCATCTTCAAAATAGATGTCAGATACTTCTTGAGTTATTGGAGTACCAACTTCCCAACCATGTTCGGGGTCTTGTGGCTGTATTAAATGCCCTACTCCTAAGGTTTTGTAACCTAAAGAATCGACATAGACTTCGAGTAGTTCGCCCTCGTGTCTTTTTATTTCTTGTTTGCATAGTTCTATATTCATTATATTAATTCTTCCATTTGTTTCTCTAGTTCTGTTTTGCCTGAGTAAGATTCACCAGTATAAGGATTAACCCTATCTGCTGGGTCTTCTTCTGTGTAAGGTACATCTTCTGTACCCTCAACCAATCCTCCAGTAACTTTTGGTAATCTTTCACCGATACTTGACAATACTGCTCCTCCTACTCCTGAAATATTTAAAACTTCATCAAATATTTTCATGTCCTCATCAGTTACATTTTCTAAATCTAGAATAGGTAATTCTTTCATGGTATTTTCTAAAACATAAATATCGTTTAATAAAGTTGTAGTTTTTTTACCTTCTCTTCGTAGCTTTCTACTAATAAAGTTCCTATAGTTTGAACTTAAATCAATAGGTTGAAAATTATTTTTTAAAGTTTTAATTGTGTTCTTTTCATCTTTGCTTAAATTTGTTAAATTAGTATTGATAGACTCATTAATAATATTTTTATTTAAATCAAAATAATCTGCACTTTCTAAAACTTTTACAGCTTTAACATATTCTTTGTAATAACTGGTGTTTACTCTTCTATATTCTTCAATAATATCTTCAAAGCTTACACTGTTATCGTATTCTGCTTTTCTTAACAAACTTGTAAAATCATTTGATAGATTTCTATAAGAATTATTTAAATTTCTTAATTTAAAACCAACTGACCTTTCTAAAGATTCATTATCAATTTTATTAAATCTTAAACCTGTCGCATTAGTTAGTAACTCAAGTCTTGAATCAATAGGTTTACCATATCTATTAACAGGATTTTCTTCAGTCAGTTCTCTGTAGATAGCATTACCTAATTTATCGGGTTGATAAAGTTGTCGTAAACTTTGCGGTATTACTACTTCTGACACATATTTAAACTTTTCTATTAAATTATTCATTACATCATCTTCCTTTAAACCTCTTATTCTTTCAGGTCTAAAGGTAGCATCAATTATTCTTTCAGTTAAAAGAGCTTCATCAACAAAAGGAGTGAAAAAAGATTTCATCCCTTCAGCTGTTGCATCAGTTATTCTTTTCATCGGTGAATCTAACGGAGTGTTAGGGTCTGTAAGCTCTCTTAATATACCTCTAGTAAAGTTATTAACTGGTGCATCAGGGTCAGTAAATTGTGTATCTAAATAGTACAAGTCATTGTCAGGAGTTCTAAAATATACTATTTCACTATTTCTAGCAAAGTCTGGAATAATTAAATCTTTATATCTTTTGTCATCTTCTGCAGTTACTCCAAACATCAATTTAGAAGCTTGATGTAACCCTGTTGTTCCCATAGCTCCATATAAAACTTTACCAGCCAGTCTATCAATACCTCTTCTTATAAGTTCTTCATTCCCTGACCTTATTTCAGTAGCTGCTCTCTTATAAGTCTCATAGGTATTTCTAAATCTTTCAGCATGAAATGAAAAGAAGTTACCTACTGGTAAGTTTCTTAATTGTCTAGCAGCTACCGGCACTAACTCATAAGTTGGTAAAGTGTTTCTAACAATAGTAGCGGCTTCTTGTCTTAATTCTTGAAGATTTCTTTGCTGGTTTTTAGGTTTAAGTTTTTCAGCTCTTTGTAAAACTTTAAGTTCTTTGTTAAAAGTAGCAATCCTAAATAAATCATCCTCGGCAATATAAATATCGGTAACTAAATTAAATTTTTTCTTAGCCTCATCAGCTATAAGCTCACCTTTTTGCTTACCAGACTGATACACAGTTTTTAAAATGCCATCTTTTTCTAAAAGTCTAGAAGTTGCTATTGGGTCTGAATTTGTAAATTTTAATTTAGAATTAACATTTATTAATCTTTTAAAATCCCCAACCTGAACACTTTGGTTGACAACACCTAATTCTAAAAAGTCTTCATATATTTTTTGCAACTCTCTATCGCCACCTTTTTTTATTCTATCATTTAATACTTTAAAAGCATCACCAGTTTCTTTAGCAAAAGGATTCAAACCATTACTTAACATAATAGTGGCTTGACCATAAGTGTTTCTTAAGTGAGTGTATAAATTACCTACAGTAGCAGCTGCTTGACCCAAACCTTTACTAAGTAAAAAACTTTTTAAGACACCTACTCCTAAACCAGTTTGAGATTGTCTATCCATACTAGCAAACATTTTAGCTAACTCAGGTGTTGTTTTTTTACCATTTAAACTACCAAACTTTGTTCCTTTAATAGTTGCTCTTTGTAGATAGTCTTTAACACTAGGTAGTTTTGAAGCTTGGCTTTCAGTAAAAAAATAAACTCCTTTACCGGCTTGATACAAATCTTCATAAAGTTTAGCATCGTGAATATCTTTAGACATTTGCTCAACTGTTCTAAAAATTCTAGTACTTATATTTTTTTCTTCGCCTAATAAAGCTTTAATTTCAGGAGCAAATTGTTTTTTATTTTGATAAATTATATTTGCATTTCTTTTTCCTTTTAAAGCATCATCTAAAAACTGTTGATATGTTTTACCATCGCTAGTGTTTAATAAGTTTTTAACTTGTACTACAGCTCTATCTCTTACTTCTTTATCAGTTAAACTTTTAAATCCTTGAGTACCTTTGGTTTGTTTAAAAATATATTCAACAGCATCATCAAATACTTGTTGAGTTGGGGTATAATTTTTATCTTGAAATTTTCGATATGAAGTTCTTAAATAAGAACCCATGTTTTTTTGTATCTCGTCTTTTAATTCTTGAGATATACCTTTAGTTTGTAATAATTGACTACTTAAATCATCAATCGTTGTTCTAATTTCTGTAAGTTGAAGTTTAATATTATCTGGCAGATTCTGATAATATTTTGTTTTCTTAATATTTTTCTGACCAGATAAAACATTAGTTACAAACTCATCAATGTTTTGGTCTTTAAATATTTTATTCTTTGCCAGTTTGTCTAATTGGTTTTGTAAGTTAGTGGCTAAGTTTTCTGCCCTAGCTGCCCAAGCTATCTTAGCCTTTTCTGAAGATTTAATAATGTTAAACATGTCCTCAGTATAATAACCTTCTGACGAAAATGCTTTTCTCCATATTTTTTGTAATTTATTTATAATAAAATTATCAGAAAACATTAACCTTTTTTGTATAGCTTCATCTTTTTCAGCCTTAATTAAATTAGGGTCTGTTTTTCTAGCATTAGGAGATTGTGCTGCTTTGTTAACTGTCTTTTTAAATTCTTGTTTTGCTGCTGGTCCTTTTTTATTTACTTCTTTAAGTGCCTTTACGACACTCTCTCTTGTTGCTTTATATCCAGCCTGACCTAAAGCAAAAGATGTTCCTATCCCGCCAACTAATAAAAGATTTTCAGCCAACATACCTAATCTATTTTCAGCTTCTGATAATTCTGCAGGGTCTTCTAAATCAATATAATCAAATATCTCTTTAGCTAAATCGCTTCTATCACCTAGGTATTCTCCTAAGTAATAAGCAAATCTACCATCTTGTGGGTCTAGTGATGTTTGTGCGGCATACTCTGCCTTGGTTAAAGTAGAAGCAGCTCCTGCCATTTTCAATCGTGCTGCATCGGATATTCTATCTTTTTTAGGTCTACCACGTCCTTTTTTAACTGCTTGTTTTTTTAAGAAAACTTCTGCAGCATCTAAGACAAGTTTTTTTCCTCCAAAGTAATTCGCTACAAATGTACCTACACCTGAAGTTAATTGCCCAGCACCTGTCTTTGGCTCTTTTATTTTGTAGTATAAAACACCATCTTCATCTCTATCAATTTCCATATTACTGTAATCGGTAGCATAAGAGGCTAAGCTAGATGTAATATCTCTCTTTGCTTCTTTAGCTCCTTTAGGAAGTTTATCAACAAAGGGTAATGCTTCTACAGCAAATTCACCAAGTTCTAAAGTTCCGCCTACAAAAGCTTGAGCAGTTTTACCAACGACTCTTTCGACTTCTTCAGGAATTAAAGCGATACCGGCTCTAGGAGAAGTTTCTTTTTTAGCTAAGAGTTGAGCATACCTTGCTCTATCTTCAGGACTTAGGTCTTCTAGATAAAGACCTTCAGCTCCATAAGGTAATGGAGTCTTTTTAGGTATTCGGATATCAGAATCTTTTAAACTATATCCTTTATAAATATCTGGTAAGTTTTCTTCACCATAAATTTTTACAAAGTCTCGTATGTTTTTTTGATGTTCAGCATAGCTAGATTCGCTAATACTTTTATCTAATCTTTTTAAAGCTTCATCAATAGCAACAGGCATATAATTTATCCTTAATCAGCAAATATAGTGTCTTCTTTATACTCGGCAAAGGGGTCTTGCTTAAAGTTATAATCAGCAGAATTAGTTAACATAGATGTTCCTGCGACTATACCGCCAAACATTTCTCTTTGATATTCATTTGCAAAATATCTAAAAATTGGATTATCATAATCTGAACTTGTTAGAATGGATGAAAAATTATATCCTTCTCCTACTGCATAATCATTAATATTAATTCTACGTTTGCTTAAATAATCTATATCCATAGGACTAGGATTTTCCATTTTTCTTAGTACTCCATTATATGCTGGAGAATCAGCATCTCCTGCTTTTAAAGCTCCAACATCTTGTAAAACATCCGCAGCTTGATTTTGTCTAACTATATTAGCTATTGCATTAATCGTTTCCATTGAAGGGTCTTCAAATTCTTTACCTACTTTATTAACTACAAAGTCATTTATCATCTCGCCTCTTTTTTCTGGTTTAATATCTGGGTCTAAAGACATAATTAAATCAGTATATTCTTCAGCGAGATACATCATTTTTTCTGATGATGATTCGTCAAAACCATAACTTTTAATTTTTTCTCTATTATAAAGTCTTGTCCAGCTGTCGGGAGTTAAACCTTCTCTTGGGTTTTCTTTAGTACCATGTACCGCAACAAATCTTTTGTTAAAGTCTTCTTCAACAGCAGCTAGTTGTATAGCATCTCTATCTAAAGCATAAGTTTCTAAAGTTGTATTTAAATTTTGTAACGTTAATTTATTTTCAGGATGTTTGCTTTTAACATCTCTTAAGAAATTATCTCTTAAATCAGCATCCAATCCTAAAGCACTATAAGTTTGTATAGCACTTTCGGTATCAACTTCAAAATTTCTTTCTTCTTTAGCAAGAGCATTTATAGTATCATATACACCTTTGTAACCTTGTCTAGGATTAGAGAAAAGAACTTCCCTTCTTCCAGCTCTTGTTTGATATTCAGCTTTGGCATTCTTTGTAGCTTCTGCTAATTTACTTGCGTCTGTGCCAAATCCCGGAATAATTCCTAACATCTGATGAATAGCACTAACATTCTCTGGTCTCATATATTCTTTTTTCTGAGCTTTATAATAATCATCATAAGGCTTGAAGTATGCTTCTTTGGTTCGGATGAAATCAATATCCTTACCTTCTTCATCTTTTAATACTGCAACTCCTTTCATCTTATCTTGATGTTCTTTATATAACACATTATCAATGTATTCTTTCTTAGCTCGTTCTTTAGCCTGTTCAAACTCTAAACCATACTCATCGCCTTCAGTGTAATACTTACCACTTCCTGAAGAAATATTTTCTTTAAACCAATCTTCAGCTACAGAATCATAGTAACCATACTGTTTGTTATTGGCTGCATTTATGGCATCATTTGTTTTTATAAGTTCTAAAGATTTGTCAAATTGTTTTGCTAATTTAGCATGTTCTAAAACTTTTTGGTCTTCTAGCTCTTGTAAGTTTTTTTCAATCTTAGCTCTTTTGTTAGACTCCCATAAATCTAAACCAAACAATAAGCCCATTACAGCTCTTCTACTTCTTTGTTGTTTTTTAACTCCACCAAAGGCTCCTCTAGCTACATCGTACCAACTTTTATTAGGACTTAATAAACTTTTAAAATTATCGTCTGCCATTATTCTTCTCCTTTTGCTAATAAACTTTCTCTGGACTGAGATTCCTTTTCAACTCTTGCTAAAAGACTTGGTTGGATTTCAACTTCTTCTACCATTTCTCTTACTTCCGGTGGTACAACTTGTTCACTTACATTACCAACACTTTGTTTTCTTATATCTTCTAAAGATGTAACAGCTTGAGAAACTTTTTCAATTTGTTTGTCTCCTGACATTACTGGAGATTGTTCATCATCTCCTGCTTCAAGCTGATAAGGTATTTCTGCTTTTTCAGCTAAAGCCATAACCATATACATAGTTGGCTCCATTAGTAACATCATTAAATCTGGATTCCATTTACCTTCAATAAATCCACTATATAAAGTTATAGAAGCGATATCTATAACTCCTACACCCCTATTCAAAGATATTAAAATATTTGCTGTAGTTTCTGGTTCAGTTAAAACATCAAAAACTTCATACATAGCCTGACGAGGTTCTGTAAACTCTGGTGGTCTTTCCCATGCGTAAGGCTGGTCTGGGGAGTTAGTTAAACTCTGACCGGGAATTGCTCTACCTTTTTCTACTGCTCTTCCTAAAAAATCTACTGCTTTCTGTGATATTGCCATAATTAAATCCTTATACTTGTGGTAGTGGTAACATTTGTGGAGTTATGCCTTCATATAATTGTTGTAAATACTGCGGAGTACTATTGCCAAAACTAAAACTATTTGTTATATCAGCAAATGAAGGAACTCTTGTTGTATTGTTTGCTGCCATCCATTGTGAAGACATATCTTGAACATAAGCTGCTTGAGCTTGTTCTGCTGGTCTTCTCTGAGCCACAACACCCGGAACTACCATTTCTTCTTCTGGATATAAATAATCATAAGCAGCTCCCATTAACTCGCTTCTAGCATACTCTCCAGCTAAAGCACTAGGGTCTTCAGGTATCAAATCTTCTTTAACAAATTGTACAGTTTCGACACCTACTTTTTTAGCTGCTTCACCAAACTGACCTGCTTCTAATAAATCTTTATAGGCTACATCTGTTAATTCACCTTGATAAGGTTTTTTAGCCAAGCTAGAAAATGTATCAGGTCTATCCACTGTAATAGTTAAATCTGGTTGTATAGTCTCAGAAATTAAAGGTTTTTTACCAGTATAAACATCAGTAACTTGTGTCACTGCATCTGTCACATTGTTAGTATAAATATTAGGAAACTCTCCTGAAATATTTTTTACTGCTATATCTTCAGAAAAAATTTGCATAGCTTCTGTATTACTTCCAGCATTTTTTATATCTGCTAAAACCTTGTCTAAATTTTTACTTTCTGCTAATGTACCTTCTAAAGCCTTAACTGATTCACCAAGAGTTTTTCTAGCAGCTTCAGTAGTAACTTCACCTGCAACTTGAGCTGTAGCTTCACCTGCAGCTTGAGCAGCAACTTCTCCAGCAACTTCTCCACCTACCGGAGGTGCAGTACTAAATAAAGCCTTAGCACCTTGGAATAGTTTTCCAGCTGCCCATCCCATAGCCATAGATAAACCTATGCCTCCTACTATTCTACCGAGTTTTGTAGAGAATAATTTCTGTACACCTTTTTTAATTTTTTTACCTAATTTTCTTAAAAATCCCATTTTATCCCATACCTCTTTTATATGATGTTCCAACTGAAGATAATAATGATGCTAAATAATCATCGTATTTTTCACCTGACTTACCTTCATTAGCCAAAGCTGTAGCAATGATTTGAGCCTTTCTATCTTCAGCATTTTCAAAACCTCTGAAATCAAAATCAGCTTGGTCTCTCAATTCTTGCCATAAGAATGACATAGCCTGTGAAGACATATTAAATGCATTCATTGCGTTCTGCATATTAATTTGATTTTGTGCAGCTGTATTTGCTAGATTGCTTTGTCTTCGCCACTGCACATTAGAAGCTTCAACTGCTGCTGCATTATTAGCATTCCATTGGTCTCTAGCAAAGTCTTGTTGTGAATTAAACTGGTCAACCTGTGTGCTTAACTGAGCATTAAACTTATCAACGTCTGCTTGTCGTTGAGCATCACGAGCTGCTGCTGCATTGTTTTGCGTTGCATTAAACTGAGACATAGCATTTTGTTGTGATGCATTATACTGGCTCATTTGTGCTTCAAGACTAGCCATAAACTGATTTGTTTGCTGTTCATTGGCAGCATTAAATTGTCTCGCTGCATTGGTAGCTGCTTCGGCACTTAGTATTCTTTGTTGCTCTTGTTGACTTCTCATCATATTAACTTGTTGTTGATTGCTAAGATTAGTCATATCCATTTGTAAAAATGCTTGAGCATGTTGCATTGCAATTTTTGTTCTTTGGTCAACAGCTGCCATATCAAGTGATGCTAAAGCCGTAGCATCTTGCATAAAAGCTTGTTGTTCAGCATTCATATTTTGGATTGCTACAGTTTGCATAAACTTACTATTAGCTAATACTCTCTGTTGGTCAGCATTAAAGTTTGCCATATCCATATTAGCAACAGTAGAAGCATTTTGCATAGCTCTTTGTTGGTCAACATTAAGTTGTGCTACTCCCATTTGCTGTGCTAATTCAGCATTACGGATGTTTAATTGCATTCTCTTATTTAAGTTAGCCAATTCAGTTTGTTGAGCTGCACTTAAACTTTCAGAATCAGCTTGATTCATGGCTGAAAGATTTGCTAGTCTTATTTGTTGTTCATTAGAAAGATTAGCTCTTTCCATGTCTTGTTTAAATGCTGCATTCTTGGCTAAGAAATCTGCGGCTACTTGCATTTCAGCTAATCGTTCTTGGTTTTGAGCAGATTGGTTGGCTCCTTCAACTTGTGCTTCTATTTGCAACTCTGCTAAATTAATTTGTTGCTCATTACCTAATTCTTGAGAATTAATAGCTTGTTGGTTCTGAGCATTTAAAACAGCAGCTTGTTGTTGGTTAGCTAAGTTTTGCATTCTAACTTGCTGTTGTTGTTGAGCTGTAGCCATAACAGCATCTTGTCTAAATTGACTTTGTATTACTCCCACTTGTTGAGCAAACTGAGCTGTCTGTGAAGCTGCATCTTGTCTATTAGCTAAATTCTGCATCTTAAGCTGTTGAGCCTGTGAAGCCTCTTGTAAGTTGGCTTGTTGTTCGTTACTTAGATTTTGTGCAGCTCTAGCTTGTAAAGCCTGTGCATTACCTTGTGCTAAAGGAAAGGCACTTTGAATAATAGCATTAAACAAACTATCTCTACCTACTGTTGAAGCTGTCATACCTCTTTGAGCCAACATAGCATTAACAGAATCAACTGCTGGTTTAGCCCAAATAGGAACTTCACCATCTTCCATACCGCCTAATAAACTTTCAAGTTGAGATGAAACTAAAGCTTCTTGTGGTAGGGCAGCAACAGCTGCTTGAACTTCGATAGGTTCATTGTCTATCTGTGCTTCAACAGTTGCTGGGTCTTCAACAATAGCTGCTGCTATTTCTGGTGGTAAGTCAGCAGTTTCAGCAATCATTCCGGCTGCAGCACCTTTAGCAGCGGTACCTTTAACAGCTCTTTGTTTAGCTGCATCGTAACCTACTTGACCTAAAATTTGAGCTTCTTCACCAGTAGCTGCTGTACCTATAATGGCTTCACGTTCTTGTTTTTCAGCATCTGGAGTTGCAGAAACTTGAACATCAATACCAGTTACCTCTGGAACAAAAGCACCAGAAGATAAAACACCATTTACATCTTCAGCTTTTGCAGCATTGGCAATATTTGTTGTTATTCTTGCAGCTTCTGCTGGTCCTGATAATTGTCTTATTTCATTAACTTTAGCAGTCGATTCAGGCGATAATTGTCCAAGAGCAGCCTGAACATCTGCTGTTTGTTCACTGACAAAAGCATCGTATCCTGCAGCATCAAAATCTTCAGGTAATACACCTTCTTCAACTTGTGTTACAGTATCTACTATTTCTTTAGGTGCAGTCTCAGGTGCAGTGGTTGCTACTACCCTTTCGTCTGCTTTAGGTTCTCGCATAGGAGTTACTTGTTGTTCTCTAATTCTAACTCTTTGACCAGTTACAGGGTCTATTTCAAAACCTGCTTCAACAGCTCCGGGTATAACTGCGGCTCCTTGAGGTCCTTGTCCAGCTGCAATGGCTTCTGCTTGTTCAGCTGACCTTTGTATTCTTTCTCTTCTTAATTGTTCATCGCTAGGAGGTGTAGGAGTTGGGTCTCCTCCGGGTCTATTACCGGGTCCGTTGCCACCACGATTACCACCGGGTCCATCACCTCTACCACTGCCATCATCCGGTCCGTCACCACGACCATTTCCACCACCTATATTTCTATTATCATCATCGTAGTCTCTTTGGTCTCCTCTATCATAGTCTCTATCTCTAGTATCCACAGCAGGTCTTCCATTCTTGCTTCCGGGAGGTACAGCTCCATAACTGGCACCACCTAACTGATAACCTTTCCTTATATTATCAGCTACATCTTTTAATTTTTTACTTATTTTTCTTTTTCTTGCCATTTTTCCTTCTCTTTAAATTTTGCAATACCTTACCTTCCGGCACTCCTAGTGCTATAAAGACTGCTATGCCTTTACCTTTGTGCATTTTTATTATACATCATTTCAAAGATTTTGTCAATCTTCTCTTCCAGCTTTTCAAACCTTTCAAGTATTAAATCCATTTCAGTTCTAACTTCTGGTTTAGTCACATAATGCTTAGCAATTTCCTCTCGAGTCTTATTAAGCAATATGTCTTGTCTTTTAAGTTCGTCTGAATTTTGTCTAATCCCATACATCAATGGAGCTAGTACCAAAGTTATAAAAATGTTCCAAAACAAGTATGGGGTTAGTTCCATGATTAGTTAGCTGCAATATAAGCTTCACCAGTAGACACTGCATCTGTATAAGATGACTTATCTCTACTATCAGCAACAACTTCTTCGTAAGCTAATACGATATTTAGATGGTCAACATTACGTTGTACCATATCGTTAATTTCGGATTGACTCATACCTGAGACTTCCCAGCTACCAGCATTAACTCCATTAATTAAACTAACAGAATCGTCTGCGGCACTTAGAATATCATCTACGTTTCTTTCAATTGACATTTTAGTTTCCTCCTTTTATGTCATTAATTTCTTGTTTCAAGCTTTCTACTTGACCGGATAGTTCTTGTACAGCCTTAATTAGTGGGTGAATGAACATCTCTTGTGAGATAGCTTGAATACCTGAAGATTCTTCTACATTCCAACCACCAAAGTCTGTAATGTTATTTTTCTCAAGAGCTTCTTTAACTTCTTGAGCAATTAAACCATAAAGTTTTTCTTTATGTTCTGGTTCTGTTTTTTCTGGATTGTGGTCTGGTAAGTCAGCATCTATATCTGATAGTGCTTTCCATTTAAAAGTAACTGGTCGTAAGTCATTAATAAAATTCAAACCACAATCGTTGTTGTCTTGAATTTCTGTCTTGTATCTTTCATCAGAAACTCTAGTCCAAGAAGCATCAACAGTATATGAATTATATACTCTGTTACCACCAACACCTTCACCAAAAGTAAGTCTATCTCCGCCTATTCCTCTAGTAGACTGCCCTAAAACTATTTCTTTAGAATTATCATTGTTACCATGAGCATTAGCTCCGATATAAATTCCATCACTTCCTGTAGAAATTCCGTTTGTACCACCATTATATCCAGCACCATAACCGATACAGATATTATTATTACCTGTAGTAAGACCATAACCCGCGTACCAACCTACATTTGTGTTATTAGCTCCTGTAGTTCCGCTGTAATGAGCAGCATAACCATACGAGGTATTTCTATATCCAGTAGTAATGTTATAACTTGAAATGCTGCCCATAGATGTATTTTGATAAGCTGAAGTATTGTTATACAAGGTTGCATATCCAAACGCATTATTACTTGCACCTGTATTGTTGTACAAAGCTTGTGAGCCTACTGCTGTAGCATCACTTCCTTGAACCCCAGCACCACAAGCTTCGTAACCAACTGCTGTAAGATTGTTTAGTGTTGTGGAGTTGTCACAAGCTCCAAAGCCGATGGCTACATTTTGAGTACCTGTGGTGTTGCCAGCCAAAGCACTTGAGCCAATAGCTGTATTATTGCTTGCTGTAGTATTGTTTGAAAGACTAAAATAACCTAATGCAGTATTGCTATTACCTGTCGTATTGGCATCCAAAGCATTAGCTCCAAAAGCTGCATTTGAAGCTCCTGTAGTATTACTATACAGCGCAACATATCCCATAGCTGTATTATTGGAAGCAGTTGAGTTAGTAAATAAAGCTCCATCACCTAAAGCAGAGTTTTGTGCTCCAGTAGTATTTGATGAAAGAGACACATATCCTACACCAGTATTACTGTTTGCTGTAGTGTTAGCATCTAAAGCTAAAGAACCTACTGCGGTATTTTGAACACCTGTAGTGTTGACTAAAAGTGCATCTGAACCTGCAGCAGTATTATTACTTCCAGTATTATCTCGTAATGCCCTATCACCCAAGCCAGTATTATTAGTTCCAGTAGTTACGGCATTAAGTGCATTATTACCAAAAGCAACATTCCTTGTACCAGTAGTGTTGTTATAAAGTGCAGCAGAACCTACACCAACCAAATCACTACCAGTAGTGTTGCTATATAATGCTTGATAGCCAACTGCGTTGTTGAAAGATGCTGTAGTATTAGATATTAATGCATCTGAACCTATTGCAACATTATTAGAAGCTGTTGTTGATGAACTTAAAGTTCTGTAACCTAAAGCAGTATTATCTGAACCTGTGGTATTGGCATCTAAGGCTATAGAACCAATAGCAATATTTCCAGTACCACTTGTTGTAGCTCCTTGTGCGTTGTAACCAATAGCAATATTGTTTGTTTCACCAGTACCAGTAGCTCCTTGTGCTGATAAAGCAAAAACACCAATAGCAATATTTCTATCGGTATCGACATTGGCATCTAGTGCATTAGCACCTATAGCAATATTTCTTTCACCACTTGTAATGGCTGTTCCAGCTGCATCACCTATGGCAATATTTTGACCATTACCACTAGCTGTAACACTATCTAAAGCTGAATTACCTAAAGCTACGTTACCTGTACCTGTTGGATAGTTACCATCTAGTTTGATTGTGCCATTATCTATAACAACTCCAGTTGAAGATATAGAAATTTTACCAGAACCTCCAACTTGTAAATCTAAAGTTCCACTAGCTGCATTTACTTGACCACCACTTCCAGTTGTAATAAGTCTTAAATCATAATCGTCTGTTTCAGGACTTTTTAAATCTATAAAGGCACCTGTTGTCCCTGATATTTCTATAGTTCCGTATGAACTAGCAGCAGTATTATCAACAGTCAAACCATCAACGACTGCTGTACCTGTAACGTCTACACCTGATGCGGTTGTCGATATTTTTGGTGAACCATCGTAATAAAGTGTGACAGCTCCATTTTCTAATAATTGTGCTAAGTCTTCATCTGTTGTTTTACCTTTTAAATAAATCCCACTAGAAGATTTTAAAAATAAAGCACCTGTTCCTACGTCTTCAATGTAGCTATTAGAGCCATCGTGATATATTTCTAAATCATCTGAAGCACCAAAAGTAGCTTTGTCGTTATCGCCTAAAGCAATACCGCCATTGGCTGTGATTTCACCTGAAACTGTTAGGCTCGATAGTGTGCCAACTGAGGTTATGTTGGTTTGTGCTGCGGTTGTAAGAGTACCTGCAATGTTACCGAAGGCTACATCACCTGCAGAGCCTGAGAAGACCTCTGAAGTATTCGTAGCATCTGGAATGAATGTAAAGACTGAAGCACTATCATCGTAACCAAAAAAACCTACTTTAGCGGCTGTACCATTGTGCCATCTAAATTCTATACCTCTATCTTTGTTATCATCTGCAACTGGAGCTGTATCGCCACCTAGAGTAAAGATTGGGTCATCGACTGTAACTGTTGTACTGTTGACTGTTGTGGTTGTACCATTAATTGTTAAATCACCGGTAACTGATAAATCTCCGCCTACCGAAGCATTACCAGTGGTGTCCATTGTTGTGAAATCTGCTGCAGCTGGAGTAGCTCCACCAATAACTGTACCATCAATAGTACCGCCATCAATGTCTGGAGTATTTATGTCTGGACTTGTAAGTGTTTTGTTAGTTAAAGTTTGTGTGCCTGTCAGTGTAGCCACTGTAGAGTCTATAGCAACTGTCACACTATTAGCAGAAGCAGACGTATCTATACCTGTGCCACCAGCAACTGTCAGAGTCTCAGAATCTAAGTCAATAGCTATAGTACCACTATCGGTTGTTAAATCTAAATCTTGTGCTGTAACTTGTGAGTCGACATAAGCTTTAACGGATTGTTGGGTTGGAATTAGTGTTGCTGAGTTTGAAACCATGTCGTCTTCATCAGCAAAGGCTGTAATGGTTATCACTCCATCTGATAGTGAACCATAAGTAACAGTCCCGGTTGTTGTAATGTTTGATGAGCCATTGTCGATAGCTCCGAAGCCTGACGTAATGCTACCAGAGTTTAAAGCTCCAACTGTTGTTACGTTTGATAGCGTATCTAAAGCTGATTCAAAGTAAGTTTCAAAGTCTGTTAGAGCAACTTGCTTCATTACTCCAGCATCGTTGACAACAACTCTGTCAGCATCTGCTAAGGTGGTAGCAGTAGCTGCTGTATCGCCATCTACAATGTTGAGTTCTGTAGCTGTTGATGTAACTCCGTCAAGAATGTTAAGTTCAGCAACAGTTGCAGTAATACCATCTAAGGTATTGATTTCAGCTGCTGTCGCAGTAACTCCATCAAGAATATTGAGTTCTGCTGCTGTTGAGGTAACTGCTGTGCCATCAATAGATAAAGTATCAACTTCTGCTGTACCATCTATGTAAAGGTTTCGCCATTGTTTTGTCGCTGTACCTAAGTCGTAAGTATCATCAACATCTGGTGTAATATGTGAAGCTACATCGGCTGTCAAAGTAATGCTATCGGTATCGGCATCACCAAATGTCAAATTACCAGATATGGTAGCATTACCAGTAACAGTTAGATTACCGCCAACTGATAAATCATTGGTAGTTGTAACATTACCTGTAAATGTGGATGTACCAGTAACTGCTAAGGTTGAGCTAAGAGTTGTTGCACCTGTGACACCAAGAGTGCTGGAAAGAGTGGTAGCACCTGTGACACCTAATGTGCTGGATAATGTGGTAGCTCCAGTAACTCCTAAAGTTGTACCGATTGTAGCAGCTTCATCAACTGTAAGAACATCTATTTTGGCAGTACCATCTAAATATAAATTTTTAAATTCTAGGGAAGAAGTACCTAAGTCTATGTCGTTATCTGTGACAGGAATTATCGCACCATCAGCGATATAAAGTTGTTGAACTGAACTACTTGAAACATCTACCCAAAATTCTATGTGGTCATTGGTAGTATCTATTAAGATTTTGTTTAAAGGTGTTGTCAGACCTGCATCGCCTATTAAGCCTATTACTGGTCCTTCTGCTGCGGTACCATCGTGTTT
>CEOE01056485.1_pt1 | contig 16017 bp, 21 predicted proteins | sample 530211 | NCBI WGS metagenome assembly CEOE01 (sample SAMEA2619779, study PRJEB7988) | marine metagenome | isolation source: saline water (ENVO:00002010), including
GTATCTCCTATAATCAATCTACTTTTTCTTACTTTACCAGTTTTAGAAAGAGCGTACTTCTTTTTAATAGTTTTATTTTCCTCTTTAATCTGTTCCTTAGAAAGGATTGGCATTTTAACCATTTCATCAGACCATAATTTACTTTGAAACATATCAATTCCTAAAAAATTCATTTCATTCAACAAATTTGACTTAGAATATAAATTTTTAAAATTTAATATCTTACTATTTGAATTATTAAATAAATTGTAAAGTCTTACATTATGTCTGATATTTAAATCGTTTGAAATCCATAAAAGTTTATCTTTTTCTATGCCAAGTTCTTTATGAAAACGAGAAAAAATTTTAGGAATACCGTTATTGTAATCGTGCATACCTGTTGCTTCCCAAATATTAATAAAAAGAATAAACAAATTACTGGATGGGTCTTTTAAATCGAATAATATATATTCAGGTAAATACTTAAGGTAATTTTCAGTAACTAAAAAACGTAAGTCAGATACTATAATCGGAATGAAAGTAGTTCTATCTTTCCTATAATTTTCATTTAATGTAAAATTAAGCCTTAAGTTAGTCAACCATTTTTCAACATGTCCTTTACTAGAGTAAATACCTCTTCCAGCTAACTGATTGTCAGGATTATTCCTTTTCAAATTGCTATAAAATTCATGAGGATGGTAAAAATCTATTTTCATTATTTATTTCTATTTTAAAAAGTAAAGAACTCTGTCAATTCCTTCAAGAGGCTATTATCATAACCTCTTTGTAGAAATAACTTTTTATTATGTAAATGTTTATCAACCATAAAATCTGATGATAATATATCTGAGTAGTCTTTATTAATAAAGTTTTCTATATTATCAAGTATTTTATCCATTCTTAGTTTAGAATCTTCTATACTATCAAAAGATTCATCAAAGATTTCAGGGTAAGTTTCAAATCCATTTTTGTGTAAATACTCATAAGTACCTGGGCAGGCGGCTAATAAAAAAGGATGATAAAAAGAAAAACATTGATAAACTTTTTCAGTTATAAACTGTACGTCCTCTAAATTTTCATTAAATAAACTTTCTGTAACTAAAGAAAAATAGCTAGAAAATGTAAAATCTAAATTAAACTTACTTTGGGCATTAGTTGGGCTAGATTGTTCAGGTTTTACATCTAATATGTAAGGAGAGTTATTTAAAATTTTTTGATAACTATTGAATAATTTGTCAAAGTCTAAATTTCTATTAGTAAAAGATAACATTAAATTTTTATATAAAACTTCTTCACTATACAAAGAAGACATATCATCAAAATCTAACCAAGAAAAATGTGTCTTTTCTAAAATACCTTTCAATTTAAGGTATGAAGCAAGAAATACTCTATGCGGTCTGGCTTTACCGTTTCTAAAAAGAAATTGCTTGTCTTTAGGCTTACTAAGTTTTTGTTTTAATTCAGTCTTATCAAAAGTTTCATTATGAATATGATAATATTTCTGAGTAGCAGTTTGAAATATATCTATTCCTAAAAAGTAACGTTCAGGTAAATTAAGTTTTTTTGCTTCTTGTTTTAATTTTAAATTACCGCCTAAAAAAAGTATCTTACCTTTAGGAATATTATACTTATCTTTAAAATGATTGTATATTTTAAGTAATTTAGCATTATGTTCTGTCAAAGAAAAACCTTCATACGGAAAGAAAAAAAATAAATAAAAGGATGAATTAATATCTTTTATTCTTGCTAGAATATTATTGGTAAAAAAATTACTTTTAATTTCAAAATTATCAAAAAGAGATATGTCGTAAAGTTCAATAGGGTATAAAGTTATTCCTTCCTCTTCTCTTATAACTTCTACTAAAGGGTCTATAATGGAATAATGTAATCTGACATCATTAAATAAAAGCTTACACCTTAAATCTGAATGTATAGCGTTATTCTTTGAATTGAAGTATAGAAATTCTGGGTCATTAATAATGTTTATCCTCATTACTTTTTATAACTACTTTTCTCATAAATACCTAATTGTATTATCGTCTTTATTAACGTAACCGGTAGAGCCGTCATTAAACTGTACTCTATTTTTAGAAGGTCCTTTCTGTAATACTCGTTTAACTTTTTTCTTTTCTTTTATTTCTTGATCTTTCTCGTCTACAACTTTCCAATCTTCGACTGCTTCTTTTGTAGCTTGCTCTACTTCTTTTTTAGATAAATCTTTTACTTTTTTTTGAACAGAATCTCTTGCTTCTTCGTAATGTTCACCTTCATTACCATTTTGCCCTATAATATTCATTCGTCTTTCATCATCTTCGTTGTAGTTATCTAAAGGGCCTACTTTTACTTCTTCAGAATCGACTTCTAAATTATTCCATAGGTCAGGTTCTATTTCATCTTCATATTCATTATATAAATTTTTTCTGTTTGCAAGATCAAAAGCAAAGTTAGCTGCTACTACTAAGGATATAGCTAAGGGATCAAAAACAAATATAATTACAAGTAGTAAAATATTAATTATCTTATCCATAGGAGTACCTGTTAGACCGGAAAGATACTGTAAAGGACCTAGCTCTCCTACTGTATCCGCATTGTTCTGTAATGCAAGTATATCTAACTTTATAGACTGTAAACTGTCGGCAGCTACGGTTCTTTTCTCATTAACAGCATTCCTATTTTCTTCTTCAACATTAATACGGCTTTGTGCCAGGCGTAACTCAGCCGTGGATACTGTGGATCTAACACCGCCCACAGCCGATGTGTCCCGTACTTGGATTGAGGTTGCCTTAGCACCACTGAGAGTAGAAATGTTATTAGAAATTCTTTCAAGTTCCTTATCATATCTTGTAACGTCGTCTTCATAAAATTTAGCTTTATTTTCTAAAAAGTCTATTTGATTTTCATTTACAATCAACTTCTGATATGTTTCTTGATATGCTGCAGATAAAAAACCATATATACCCATACTAGTAATTAATACTAATATAATTGCTGCTATAGTTAGATAAGTTCTTAAGAGTTTATTGATAGTATTCCAGTACTGGTATAGAAGAGATGCAATAACCAGCTTGGCTACCTCTAGAGAACCAGCCATAACTATTACTTCAAATGTAGCTCCAGCAAATAGTTTTGATAGCCCGCTGACTGAATAAAAAGCAGCGGAAGCACTAACAGATAATGCTGAAAGTGCTATGATAAAAGGAAATATGTTTGCCTTAAGTCTCTTCATTATTGAACTAAAAGTAAAAGCGTTGACGCTACACCGACTGCTGAACCAATCTGGAATAGCTTCTTTTGCCTAGCTTGCTTTTTAAGCTCTTTCTGTAACTCTTCTGATAACTTAGAAGCTGTCAATACTTGAGCATCTTTTTTTTCAATAATTTTTTGATAATTACTTACTTGAGTAGATAAATTAGCTACTAATTGATTCTGTGTAAGTAACTTGTTGTTTGTTTCAGTTAAAATCTCTTGCATTGTTTGCATTTCAACTGATAATCCATCGAATTGGATTAAATCTTTGATAACTAGCTTAGCTATAGGCTTAGTTAATTGAATCTTGGTACTGTCTGTAACGTTCTGCGAAAAAGCGTTCAAGCTCATCATCACCGAAAAAGTCAACAGCATCAACCTTTTGCTTAGTTTCTTTTTTGATAACATTTATAGTATAGTTTAAGTTTTTAATTTTCTTATCATATTCTGTCATTCTTTCTTCTAACGAATCAGCTTCAAATTGAAGTACTTCATTTTTAGAATGCAGAGAGTCAACTTTTTTCTCAAGTTGTTTAATTAAATTTTCATATCTATCTACGTCAGTCTTAATATTAACTGGAGAAAATACTACTCTGTATAAAACAATGGCTGCTATAGATACAATTATGTACGGTAGATATTTTTTCATTTTATAAATATAGGCAAAATACTTCAATCAACCAACTAATGCTTTTTGAAAAGCATTCCAATCAAAAGCATTTCCTGGGTCAATCTTGCCTTTTCCTTTACCTCTTACATGATCCCCAGATACATCAGAATGTCTTACTACTCTTGATGCTGGTATGTTGAATTGTTTCATCCAATATTTAAATACTTCTACAGTAGTATCAAATTGAGCTTGTGAGTAAGTTCCCCTCTGGTTAATTTTTTTAGTAAAAGATCCATAATCATTTACTCCTGGTACTAATAACTCTACACCGAGATAGTGAGAATTTAATCCAGAAAGACCTTCATGTAGAGATTTTCCTGCATGAAATGCCTTTCCTGGTGATGCTATCATTTTATCATAAGTGCCATCTGGTTTGATAAAACCATGTACTGACAGGCCTAGCTCTCTAAGAAAATCTTTTGCATATAATTTTTTACCTTTCCACATCAGGTATTCAGACATTGAATGTAAAATAATTCCTTTTGGTTGAATAGGCATATTAGTATAAATTATCTAGTTCGTCATCAGGCTCATTACAATTCGGGCATGGAGGACAATCTGCAGAAGCTGCAGTATCAGGTACTCCGTCCATGTTAACATCGTTTCCGTTAAACCAGAAATCTATTATACGAGAATAAGAACCTAGGAATGCTCCTAGTACTAATAAAAGTATTTCCTTCCATTCTTGGTTAATAGAAGGAGTATTGCCGTCGCCAAGAATAGCAGTTCCTATTCCTAACATAATTAAAAAGAAGGTTGCTAATACAACTGCTGTAATAACAAACCTATTTCTTGCTCTATTTTTTCTTTGCTCCATAATAAAGTATTATTAATATAAATAGTTAAAAGGTCATTTTACCCCCAATCATGTAATTGGCTAAAGTAGGAAATTGAGGTATAGTAGCTTCTATAAATGTAGCTCCTATATTTAAATTAAATCTTTTTGTTAATTTATAATTAAGCGAAGTTCCTCCAATAAAAATAAGATCTTTATTAAAATTAATATTTTTCAAATCAAATAAACTTACGTTTGCAAACGGAGAAGAAACTGCTATCATAGGAGAGAAAGTTAATCTAGGACTATACATTATAGGTTTAGTATAAAATCCCGTTAAAGATGTACTAACAGATATATCGTCGTAATATACTAATCCTCCTCTAACGTCTAATTCAACTGAAGTAACACTGGTACCGAAAGCAAGACCGGTAGCTGAGCCTTTTTTGCCAAGGAATACAAAAGAATGATTCATAGTAGCCATATAAGTAGAAAACATTTTTGCTCCTCCTAATGCTGCTGAATATACTCTGTTTACTCTTCCCTTATCGTTTATGTTAACTTTTGAGTAATTAAAGTTTAACATAAATTGTTGACCGTTAGACCAAGCCATTAATGTTGCACCGTAAGTTCTATCACCTAATAAAGAAGATTGTGAAAAACCAAATTGAGCTGCAGTAGAATACTCTCCTGTAGGACTCTGTTGACTTAATACATTTGCACTTAAAACTATAGGGAGAGCTTTCTTTTCCTCTTCTTCCTCCTCCTCTTCCTCTTCTTCTGTTTCTTCCTCCTCCGTTTCTTCTTCTTCAGATTCTTCTTCCTCTGCCTCTTCCTCGGTGGACTCTTCTTCTTCGGCTTCTTCTTCAGTAGATTCCTCCTCTGTAGATTCTTCTTCGGTTGATTCTTCTTCTGTAGATTCTTCTTCTACATTCTCTGCTTCAGTCTCTTCTTCACTTGCTTCTCCATCATTGCTATTCCCTTCATCGTCTCCAGCCTCTCCTGAAGTTTCTTCTGTTGAGCTTTCATCTGTGCTTTCTTGGCTCTCTGATGTTTCAGTCGATTCAGAAGAATCAGAGGATTCGGTAGATGTAGTTTCTTCTGTAGTTGTGTTTTCAGATCCAGAAGATGTATCAGTTTGCTGGCTGTCTGCTTGCGTATCAGACGTGCTTGCTTCAGATCCTCCGGTTGCTGTCTGATCAGTTCCCGTACTAGCATCAGATCCTGCTCCTTGAGTGTCAGGTGTACTGCTAGTATCCGGAGCTGTAGTAGTAGCAGACGTATCAGGAGTGGTAGACGTATCAGGAGTTGAAATAGTTTCCTGTACAGGGGGAGTCGCTGTTGGTGTTGGTGGAACATCAGGTACTTGTTGAGTTGCTGCTTGAGTTGCGTTTTGTGCTGCTTCGGTAGCCTGCTGTGTTGTTTGTTGAGTTTGTTGAGTAGTGTTATTAACTCCTGTTACAGCAGTAGAACAGGGACTAAGACTTGTCCACCATAAATAGGTCTCTTCTAGCCAAGCCTGCAAAGTACCGTTTTGGAATTCTTGAGCAGTAAATACTCTTGATCTATTATAAAAAGCTACTACAGTACTGCCATTCATAGGTACGCTATAGACATTTACCTGTCCGGTACATCTATCTACATAGGTTTGAACAAGGGCCTGTGATTGGCCCTTGAACATACCCATCGCAGTAAAAACTAAAACCAGTAGTAACTTTTTCATAACAATTAATGATCAAAGATACCTTTACGAATCATGCGCTTGACAATTTTCGCTACTGCAGTCTCTAATGCTTTTCTAGTAGAAATACCTATTGAAGATGAATTAAATTTAACTTCGTCTAAATTGTCTGAGTTTGATAAAGTTAGTTCTCTAGTAGTAATTGCTTTACCTAGACCTGAACCTGTCATATATAGACCCGATTCAGCATCTACAGCTCTAATCTGTAATCCTAATCTAGTTACAAGAGTATTTTTTACTCCATCTTTAAGATTGATAGTTTCATCTTCAGATACAGAATAATCGTATACTTCAACGTAAATAAAGTATTTAGCTAAAGTAATCTTACCCATTATGTTGGTTTCATTAGCAGTAAAGCCTTTCTGTGAAGCCTTATACTGTTTAACCATTCGATCTTTAATTTCGTCTCTAGTTTCAACGAATTCGAATCTCCAGGTTTCATCTAAGAAAGCAACAGTAATATTAGTAAGTCCTAGACCTACTCTGTTATCTCTTAACTCTGGGTATTGAGTTAGTACATCTTCTGTAACACCTATGTTAAGTAAAGCTACTGGGACTGGATCACCATCATACTCCGGAATAGAATAAATCGAGGCTTTCTTCTCAAATTCCGCTTGATAATCTTCAGTAGTAGTTTTACCAACAACTTGACTCCAACTATAGCTACTTACTAATAAAAGTAAAGCTAGTAGTTTTTTAGCCAAGGGTATCGAAAATGCCCCAGGTTGCGTTATTAAATGTTGATGGACTAGTTATTAATTCATATGCTATAGCAGAGATACCTATAACACTAAGTGTAAATAAGGTTGCTGCCCATAGGGTAATTAATAATACTAAACTTTTTTGGGTAATAGTTGTCGCTTCGGACAATTCTTCTTTAATTAAAGAAATAGGGTTTAATAGTTTCATAATAATTGTTTTAAAGTTACTTTTTAAATCTAACCCAGACCTGACTGCTGCATACAGTTGGGTCTTTTTTTTACCAATCGATTTCTTCTTTACGCTTTTCAGTTTCCGTTTTCTTCGGTTGGACTTTTTGTTTTACGATTTTTACTACGGTGTCTTTTTTTATCTCTTGCTGAGGTATATTAATATTAATAGTAGGTTGAGCTGTAGATACTTCTTCTGTATTGCTCTCTTCTCCTGTTATATATTTGTTTATTAATAACCCACCAGCAGAGGTTATTGCTAAAACTACAACACCAATTATTGCTCTTTTAATTTCTTTCATAATTTTTATCACTCAGTTGGAGACTCCCCAGGAGCACATCCATCTGCATTTACATCATTTATTTGAGTAATAGGGGTATCAGGGCACTTATCGAATGCATTTAATACTCCATCATAGTCAAAATCTTGAACTGCAATGTACCAATCAAGGTCTTCGTTCATTTCTTCTAGCATAGCTGTAATTTGAGCTACTTGTTCTTTTGTTGCTAACGTTTTAACTTGAGCTAAAACTCCATTAAGACTAATTTTGATTTCAGCTATTAATAGCATTATATTAGCCCATTTATTACCGGCTTCTGACATTTCTTTTAACTTAGCTAAAGATGTTAACATTTCTTCTGTTATCTCTCCAACTGTTAATAGAAACTCTTCTGCTGCTGTTTGAGCATCTGCATAAGCTAACATTGCATCATTATATTCTTGCAATGCTTCATTATACATTAATATATGGTTATTATATTCTATCATAGCATCTTGATAGGCTAGAATACCATCTGCTATACTTTGAAGATCTGAAGTAATAGTTGACATATCTTCAGTAATCTGTGGTATGTTAATAGCTTCAAATGAGTCTACTAGATCACTCATAGATTCATTCAGTTTTGCAAACCCTCTTTCCATAGAAGGATTAGTACAACCAAATAACAACAAAACACTTAGTACTGCGAATAATTTTTTCATCACTGTATTGTTAACTTTTTACTGTGAACGACGGTCTTTCCACTTAATATGATTACACTGTAATCACCGTCTTTGAGCGCTCTTGTATAAAAACTATACACGTTATCTCCGATTTTAGCGTTTAATGTACTTTTACTAGTTAGTAAATTATAATGATTCCTTATTTCTAAAGTATAAGTACCTGCTGTTTGAGTTTTGAAGTTAAACTGATTTCCGTCTGTAATTTGACTATTTTCAAATCTAAGACCTTCTTCTCCTGCGATCATAAGTCTGTCAGGAGTAAAAGTAAAATTCTCAGTAATGTCTGCATCTGGTGCACATGCTAAAAATAATGTGAACAAGATTGTGTAATACCATTTTTGAAAGTTGTAGCTCATTATTGTAATCTTAAAATTTGTTGAACACCTGCTGTACTAGCAGCATCTGTATTTACTATTGATATTAATCCTGCTGCTGAATTTACGTTACCGTTAAATTTAACTACAAAAGTTGAATTCTGAGGTATAGCTTCTCCTTGTTGATTAATAGATCCCATATTAACTCTACCATTACTTGCATTCCCAAAGTTAGTAGTATTATTTCCAGTATCGAATACCACTTCATCAAAAGTTAATCTTGCAGTATCATAATCTAACTTAAGCTGCAATGCACCTGTATTAGAAGATAGTATTTTAATTGTAGCTTCTACTCCTCCATCTACTACTGTAGTATTAAATTCTGCATCTATAGTTTCATCTGAAAATACTTTTCCTCTATATGATTGAGAAGGAGAATAGGATACTGACATAGCACTAGTTTGACTTGCATTTGTATCTGGAGCAGTACCATGAGATAAATTAGCATCCGCCCATATTGCTGTCTTGTAAGCTAGTACAACATCTCCATTAGATAAATCTACTTTAAATCTTTCATCCCCTACATCAGGTAAATTATTGTCAGCCCAATTGCTATAAGTTAAAGCATCATATATAGCAGTTGGAACTATAGCTACTGCTGAATTAAAAGTATCTTCTATATATTTAACGAATACATCAGCGACGTCTAATACATGGGCAAGTAGATCGTAAGAGTCTTGACTACTAATACTTCCATCAACATTAAAATCTGTTGCTAAGTATTGAATAGCGTATTGGTATGCATTTCCTGCATTACCGTGATCAAATCCTCCTACTTCTTTGAGAGCAAGGACAGCATCAGAAATGGTTACTGCATCGTCTTTTAACTGTTGCCATTCTTCATCGGTACCCCCCCAAGTAAATACTATTCTATAATCTTCTTTAGAGCTTCTCAAGTAGTCAGTTACGTTAGCGTCTCCATTGGCATCTAAAGTTAATGTAGTTATAGTTTGCCATTGTTCACCATCGAGTTTTTCTAGAGTAGCTTTTACTTTAGTAGGATCAACGTTTTGGCTAAACTCAACCTTAAGGTAAACATTATTATCAAAATCCTCTAAAGGTACGTTAGATATACTTTGATTAGGGTGAGCTCTTACAGACCCGATAGGGTAAGTATATGACTGATTATTATCATCTACTTTAGCCATAGTAATATTAATAGCTTTCTCGTAGTTAGCATTATCAGTTGTTTTAGCTATAAAATGAAGCTCTACATAATCTCCAAAAAAAGCATTAGTATATTGAGTGGTCCAGTGACCTACATCCCAACCTGTTGAAGCTCCATAGTTTCCTCCTCCTCCAGACCATTGAGCCCAAAGGTCATTTTCATCATAATTACTATTAGGAGTCCACTTTGTATCGTTAAAAAAGAATAAACTATTGTTAGCCCCTTGTACTTTCCATACAGGGTCTAATAATGTATATGCATTCTTGTTATATTCTACATCAGTATGAATAAAGGTAACATCGTAGTCTGGGTTAAAATCTTGAATGTTTAACCCGAAGATAAGAGTGTCATTTACTTGTACTTTAGTAATTTCGCTCTCACCAGAAGTAGTACCTCTAAACTCAAGGCTAACATCTATACCGTTTCCTGAGCTTTGCGCTAAGGACATAAAAGGTAGTAAGGTTAATAACCATAATAATTTTTTCATAGTTTTAATTTACGTATTAAGTCTTCGCATAATTTTTTTATAGCTGTCGAAACATTTGCTTGAGAAAACTCTCCACCTTTATCTACTACTAGAGTAGCTATAGATATAGATTTAGCTTGACCTTTTGCAGTAGCTATTTTTTTCTTTTTTCCGTCCTTATATAGAGTAGCTCTTGCTATAATTGTATATATGTCTGTATTTTTAGAATACACAGCTAATTGAACATTATTTTTCTTTACATCAAAGAATAATAAATCTACTGTAATTTCTAAAGAACTATTGGGGTTAAGATCATAACCAGCATCTTGTACAACTTCTTCAAGTACGTTTTGTACACCGAATGCAAGATCTCGGTTTCCGGCTAGATCGCCTAAAATAATTTGATTGGTAACATTTCCTATTTTGACTTCTTGTGCAACAACACTAAACCCAAATAAGAAACTTAATAAAAATAATAAAAGTTTCATATATTTACTGCTTCAACGCAACCTCTTAGAAAACATTTCTATGACAATTGAATAACAGTTAACGAAACTTATTTTAAATAAATAGTATTAATTTGCTTGTAAAGAAAATTTATTTGCAACTACCTTGTGAAAATCTCTACCTAAATGTTTACAGTCTCTGGCAGGTTCATATTTGTTAAAAACAACATTAAAATTATATCCATCAATATCTATTTCAGCTATATCATGAACATTTAAAACTACTAATTTTTTACTGTAATAATTAGCTAAAGCTTCTACAGCAAGCATTTTAATTTGATAATTATATAGAATGAAGTTCTCACTACGAGTTAAACTATAAATCTCTGAACTATTTTTAAAAATTCTATTTACTCCTTTGATAAATTTATCTCTGCCAGGAAAAACATATCTAGGAAAATAAGTAGAGAGTAAAAAAATATATTCTCCGTCAAAACTCGCTATATACTTAATTAATATTTTAAACCAAGTATCCGGTCCAGAACCGCAAATTCCGAAATTATTGATAGGTTGTTTAATTTGTGTTTCAAGTAAAGAAGTCCATAGATCATTATATTTTATACCTTCACCTTCTGTAAAAGAATCTCCGATTGCTAGACAACCTGTGTTTTGCTTGTGTATATCTCTATGATTTCTAAAACCAAGGTTGTTATACTTGTATTGAATTGGCTCTAAGTAGTATTTGCTGAGTTCTGAGCCTAGTCTTTTTTTAATTGAATTTGATAATATTTCTCTATCATCAAACAGAGAGTAAAAAGTCTTATTAACATACTTCTTTCTATAGTGGTATGTCTCGTCTTTTTCCAGATCAAAAACTAAATTATATATATCTTTATGTCTCATTAATAGGAGAAATAATTAATTTATAAACAAAAAAGGATCCGAAGACCCTTTATTTATTCATATTCATGAGTGCCGGAATATATTCTATTCCAGAGAGGAGGCTTCTTTTGGTTGGAATTCTCCGTTGACGTGTCCGCATTCTTTGCAGGTAAAGACTGGGATGGGTATATAGGACGGTTGAGCTTGTCCAGTGAGTAACCCTGATGCTTTTCGAATGATAAGGGCTTGCTCAAAGTACTGTCCGTTACACTCTTCACATAAGACCGGAATTGTTTGAGAAAAGTCGACATTAACTTGTTGCTGCATTTTAAGAGTTGTAAAGTGAATAAACTTTATTTACTAGCGTTGATTTTTTCACACTAATATCTAAGTCAGTATCGAAGTCAGTTTTAGCTGAATCGACTAGTTGCTGTTTTGTAAGACTGTTAAGTTTTGCTTTTGTAGGCTTTCCTTTAATTGCTGAAGCTACATCTGCAAGTTCTTTTTTTACATTCTTAGCTCTCTTTTTGACTTCGTCTACTACGTCTTCAACATCTTCTTTGATGTCCTCAACTTTGTCTTTGACGTCGTCGATAGCATCTTCAACTACATCGGGAATAAAATCTCCGTCTGCATCTTTAATCTTGCCTTTCTTGATGCCGAAATAAACCACGGCTCCAATAATGGCTGCGATTAATAAAATAACTAAAATAGTTTTCATAAAATTTAATTTAAATTAACGTTAATATATACATATATACATAGTACCTAGCAACGTTCTGCTGCTAATACTAAACCTTTAGGTAAAGCCGAAGGTCTTGTTACCCATCCTCGCTTACCGTATTTTTTATCCATCTTATCATAAAAACTTAAGATACTTTTATTAGGTCTCATTGACTCTCTACCGTATTGCTCTTCAGTCATATTGAATTCCATTACAAAAGCCTTTTTTAACTTCTCTAACTTTTCTTTTTCGTCTTTGTTTCTATCTTCTTGTAATCTCTTTATTCTAGCCTTATCTATCTGTGTAGCTTCTCTAAAAGTATCTTCATGTTTATGCTCTAAAAACTTCTCGTTTATTTTATGCATAGCTAACTCTATCTCAAACTGGTAAGGTCCTAAATCAAAGTCTCCGTTTTCAATACGTTTACGTAAAGGAGATATATCCATTAGAGGTTTATTTCTTAAAGTATAAGAACGCCACCACATATAACGGTCGTACTTCTTTTTAAAGTAATTCTTCTTTAGAAATGTTTCTAACCAAGCTTTACTATGAATAGGCTTATAAGGTAAATTCATATAGTAAATATACGAAAAAAAGTCCTAGTCTGCAACTTTATTTAATATCTCAGCCGCACGCAGAATCACATCTTCATTATAGTTTACAAGCAGAGAGTATGCTTGTTTATCCACCTCCGGTGTCGCGGGTTTTTGAATAACTTCTCTATCTGCAATATCTCCTCCAAATGGACGACGTGTTACTGTCTTACCGCCATCGGGTGACTCGTAGATAAAAGTAGTATCACCCCCGGTAGTATCTGTTATATAAGCATCCCCGGGGTAAACTGATCTTGTTTTTTTGTTCTCTTGCATTTCATGCCATTTTGTAATTGAATCACTCATCTTTGTCTTTGTGTTTTTTCTTACGATTATATTTCTTTTTACTCTTTTCGACCGAATGCCGGGAGGCATCCCATATGGAACGTAAAACCTCATTATCAAGTTTAGGAGCTTTATGTTTCATAATATGTAAATATAAGAACTATTAGCCAATTATCCAAATTCGCGCGTGGCGACTTCGTCGGAGGGAGAAAAAGCGCCCTGCTTAAAGCTTGCTAAAACCTTTTGGATAGTTTTTAAAGTAAGTGTAAAATTTTTCTGCAACCTCTTTATTAGCGTGAAAGGAAGGATGAGATAAATCTCTAGCAAGTATGTCGTGTTTCCAAGATTCTTTTTGCTCAGCTAATTCATCTTTTGGTAAAGTAGAAAGACTATGATGACCGGGTGGTATTTTTTTAGGCAAACTGCTAGAATAAAAGTAAGGTATGTTTCTTTCTTGACATATATATTTTATATTCTCCAAATGTTTTATATGAGAATACACCATGTAATCAGGATCATGAAAAAGAGATTTTATATAGTTTTCAGTAAAGAAGAATCTGAGTAGTTTGAAAATGTTTTCCTGAATACTGATAAAACTAACTAGTTTACTGTTATTAAATACTAAATACCTAGCATAAACTGGTTGAAGGTGAAAAACGTTCTGGACATCATACATATCTATGAAACGTTTTAATGTAATGTAAGAAGCTTCCATACAGCCTCCGGGGATGCCGAGATTAATAAAGTCGGTATTTAACTGTTTATTTAGTATTACAGGCCAGGTATGCTCCCAATGTAGCCCAATACCAAAAGTGTGGGAACATCCTATGACTATATTTAATTTTTTATCTTTATTAGGTTCAAAATCTGTTTTACTTCTAAAATTTTGTTTATTAATATAGTACTTTATAGGACGTTTTTTATAATACTCTAGAAATTGAGGGTATTTTTTGTAATTTTCATTAAAAGTATCTTCGTAATCAGCAGCTATCCATTCTCTATATTCTACAGTAGAAGATTTTGGAGAATGTAACTCTACTGTGTACTTATTTAAAAAGTCAGTTAACCTACTCTGTATGCTCATAATTAAAGTGTACTATGTCCTTTAGGATATTTTGTATAAATATTAAAAAACTCATTTGCAATCTCTTTAGTAGTACTAAGATGAGGATGAGCCAAATCTCTAGATAAAAAATCATTAAGGAATTTATCATGACTAAGTGTAGGTATTATACCATATTTTTTTCTAATCTGCCACGGAAGTTCAAAATCTGGGGTAATATGATTATAGAAATAAGGAACATCTTTTTGTATACATAAAAATTTTATAGCATCCAAACTTTTTAAATGAGAATATACCATGTAGTCTGGATCTGAAAAAACAGATTTTACCTGCTCTTTAGTATAAAAAAGAAAAAGAACTTTTTTAAAAATATCAGGTGAAGTAATAGAGAAACTATCTAACTTAGAATACATAAACCCTAGATATCGAGCATATATATCCTGGAGGTGAAAGATGTTTTGAACATCGAAAAAATCAATATACTTTTTAAGGTTAAGATAAGATAGTTCCATACAGCCTCCTGGAACTCCAAGGTTTATAATTTCACTGTCTAACTTTTCTGACAATAGGTAAGGCCAAGTATGTTCCCAATGTAAACCTATGCCAAAAGTATTGGAACAGCCTAAAAACAAATTTACTTTTTTATTTTTATCTGGTTTAAAATCAAAAGTACTCCTAAAGTATTGTTTATTTATTTTATATATAATAGGATTATCAACATAGTATTGAAGATACTCAGGGTATATTTTTATATTTTTTTCAAAATTACTTTGTCTATCACTAGGTATCCATTTTAAACTACCATTAGCAATAGGTTCTTCATTATGAATCTTTACAGAGTATTTTTTTAAAAAATTATTAAGTTTTTTAGTTATGCTCACTTTAAAAATAAGTTAGAATAAAAATAATTAATTTGATCGTATGCTGCTTGTTCAACTGTGAGTATTTTTTTTAAGTATCTGTTATACTCTGATTTTCCTTCATTTATGTATTTACGAACTGTAGGGTAGTATCTTCTGTTCGAATGTTTCCATATTTTATCTTTTAAGAGAAAACTTGACATACTCTCTATCTTCCCGCTTTTCATATAAATATACTCTGTTAATTTATGACCTTCTTTTCCTATATCTACCATAAAGGTTTTCTCGAAACCTATGTTTGAAAGAGAACTTAATTTCTCCATCAAGGCTATAATACTATAGTTGTGGAAGTTAATATGACCATCTAACTTATTTTCTAAAGGAAGTCTACTGTAAAGTTTCAGCTGTTCTTCAAAAGCTTCTAAAGTTAGCTTACTCCAGGGTGATTTAAGGAGAATTTGAGTGGCAATTCCTGTTGTTAACCTATCATTCGGATCTCGAAATACATATATTTTTTTATAAAAACTCCCGTTACCTTTGAATAAAGAGGTAAGTTTGTTTAGTATTTCCGTATTAGTTATATTACAGCAACTGATCACATCAATATTATATTCTAAAAGTTCAAATGTAGAAGCGGCATACCTTACTATAGTACAGAAAGATTCAGAGTCCCCGGACAAAACTGGGGTAGGTAGTTGTTTGAAGAAACTGAATCCCATTTTATATCCTGTAAAGAAATATGTGTCTTTGTATAAGGTAACTACAACTTGAGTATGGTTATTTGGGCGGATATCGAAAGGATTCATAATAAAA
>CEOE01008050.1_pt1 | contig 15876 bp, 15 predicted proteins | sample 530211 | NCBI WGS metagenome assembly CEOE01 (sample SAMEA2619779, study PRJEB7988) | marine metagenome | isolation source: saline water (ENVO:00002010), including
GATGGAGGGCTCCTGCTATCATTCGATCGACCCTGCCGCTGGCCGCAACTGGTTTATGGTGTGGGCTAAGGTCACCCCGCTTGGGGACGTCTACGTCTACCGGGAGTGGCCGGACAACAAGACATATGGCGACTGGGCGATTGACTCAGACAAGGCTGATGGCTCTCCGGGTCCCGCTCAGTCCAGCGACTCAGGGAGGGCTGAATATGGTTACAAGTGGCTCGTCCATAACGACCTGGAGGACGATGACGAGGACATCATCGAGCGGTTCATCGACCCCAGGACAGCCGCAGCTCCGGCGAAGGTCGACGACTTCGGGAACACGACGATGCTGGAGCGGCTTGAGGAAGAGGAAGAGCGGATGGGGGAAGTGGTCCCTGGCCTTCATTGCACGCCAGCTCCACCGCTCAACATCGAAGAAGGAGTGAACGCTATCAATGACCTCCTGGACTACAGGACTGACCTCCCTGTCGACGAACTCAATCGTCCGCGGCTTTATATCTCTGATGACTGCCAAAATTTAATCTGGTCTATGTCGAACTGGACAGGCAAGGATGGGCAAAAGGGGGCATGCAAGGACCCGGTTGACGCTCTGCGCTACCTCATCACCATGGACCCGCAACACATCGGCCTCAACACCTACCAGACACAAGGCGGAGGTTCCTACTGATGAACGAAAACAAAGACCAATTCAGTGAAGTCGGAGTAGACAACCCGATCGTTTCCGAACTCGCAAAAGAGTATTCCCGGTCCTGGACGAGTGAACTCTACAACTCTAGGTCCATATCGGACGACGAGACCCTCCTCTCCCAATGGGAAGGCCAGAGCCCAAGCGGTAAAAAGGAAGCTGACTTCATGGGCGACAAGGAGCCCTTCCCGTGGGAGGGAGCCAACGATGGCATTGTCCGGCTTGCTGACCAGACAGGCAGAGACCTCGGGGACATCTTCGAGCTTTCACGGTCCAGGGCCAAATTCGGCACACGCCCAACCGAGTTCAACGACATCGCCGAGTCCGGCCTCGTTGAGAACTACATGAAGTGGCTCATTGAGGGGCCGTTGGCGCAAACGATCCACGACGAGTTGCAGTTTTCCGACAGCTATCTGACGACCCACGGGTTCTCCATTGGTCACGTTTACTGGGACCGCAAGGTGGCGATTGAGCCCCGGACGATCACCAGGGACGTTATCCAGCAGATGATGCTCGAAATGGGGATTGATCCGTCCCAAGTCCCGGTAGAGCAGTTTGTTGAAGAGAACGAGGAATACATCCAACTGAAGCTGGGAGGCGTCCTGACCGACACCAGCAAGAAGCAGCTTAAAGAGCTCACGCGGGACATCATCGAGAAGGGGCAAGGCCAGGTCTACGTGCAGGTTCTGACCTGTGACTACCCTTCCTTCAGGGCTCTCCGGCCATTCTCCGATGTTGTATTCCCGCCGGAGACCCAGGACCTCCAGCGCGCGCGGGTCATCTTTCGCCGAGAGCGATACAGTGTCGTTGAGCTTGAGCAGATCGGAAAGAGTCTCGAGTGGCGCGCAGACTTCATCGAAAAAGCCAAGGCGACCTCCGGCAGCAAGACGCTTCACGGCTATCAGGACGACACGAGCCCTATCCTCCACAACCGCGACACCCACGAGAGCGACGAGAACATGGTGGAGATTGTCTACGCCTACTCCCGGCGCAGTGACCAACAGGGACGCGTTGGCATCTGGGAGACGACCTTCTGCCCCCTCGCTGAAGGGGTTGACGATGATGGCGCACAGTCCTACGGCTCTCACACCCTCTTGGAGCATGTCGGTGACAGCTACCCGTTCTTCGCCTTCCGCCTCGAGAGCCTCCGACGGAACCTTGCCGAGACCCGAGGAGTGTCCGAGATCTGCCGGGTGTGGCAACGGGAGATCAAGGTTTACTTCGATGCGATCGCTGATTACACAACCGTCGCCGCGGTGCCGCCGATCCAGAAACCTTTGCGCATGACCGACTTTCTGGATATTCGGCCAGCCGGTCAGATCCCAACCCCCCGAGAAGGCATTCGCTGGATGGAGCCTCCTTCGGCAATGGGGGTTGATGTGTCGCTGAAGGTGGCTGGGGAGCTCGAGAAGCGCAATGCCCGTTACTGGGGCTTGGAGCACCCAGAGATCCCCCCGGACGTCACTCTGCGTTCCCAGCAGGCGACAGTCTCCCGCTACCTCAAGCAGCTCTCGGTGGTCTACAAGATGCTCTGGCAGCTTGTGCAGCGATTCGGGTCTGACGAGCAGTTCCAGCGGGTAACTGGGACTTCTGCCAAGATCCCGAGGGGAGGCTTCTCTTACGACTTCACGCTGTCGGTAGACGTCCGGGAGATGAACCCAACCTTCCTCGATCAGAAACTCAAGACGATTGCGCAGCTCATCGCTCCTCTCGATCGCCTGAACACCCTCGACTGGGGCAAGATTGTCCAATCGATGATGGCAGGGGTTGATCCAACCTACCTTGAAGGCCTCCAGGTGGACCAGCAGCAAGCGAGCCTCAAGCTCTACGAAGAGGTCTTGGCTCAGGTGATCTCGATCTCTGAAGGCAACGAGCCGATCCTGAAGGACGAAGGGCCGGCGGGTGGCCCGAAGGCGCAAATCCTGGCAAAAATCATCGAAAACAATCCGCTTTATGCAGAACGGATGTCGACTGATCAGCGGTTTGCTGAAGGCATTCAACAATACGCTAAGACCCTTCAGCACGGCTACCAGCAGGACGTCGTCAACAGCCAAACAGGGCGGATCGGGGCACAGCCAAGTGACATGCAAGAGGACCTAGGCATCTGATGGAAAACTTAGTAGCGTTCATTAAGTCAGGAGACCCTGACCTAATTCGACAAGGGCATGCTCTCATCATTTCTGATCTCAAAGCCAGAGTCTCGGATGACCTGGGCTCCATTGAGCTTACCGACCAGGAGGCTCATTTTTTTCGTGGGCAGCTCGCTGTCCTGCGCGTCATCGAGTCCGAGACAGCAACAGCCTACGGGGACAAACCAGAGGGGGGCTAAGTGATCGACCTGGTCATTGCGATCGTCGCAGGGGCCTTTGGTGCGCTATCTGGGTGGCTGTCACTCAGGAAGACTCAAGTCGAAAGCAAAGCGAACGCGGAGAACCAGGCTGATCAAAAAGCCGAGCAAGAAGACTTGAGGGCTCTTGTCGTCTCTTTTTGCCGATTCTTCGCTAAAAACTCAGCAGTCAGCGAGCAGCTTCACGAGCTCCTGAGCGCGACTGAGATCGACAGAATCCTCTTGTTCCGAGCAGAACCAGCCCCAAAAATTGAGAACGCTGAAGATGAGGACCTCCTCGTGTCTTGCTACATGCAGCTCCGCGCCGGGAACCAGATCGAATACCCCTTCGAGGAGCTTCGAGTTGACCGGGACTACAAGCTGCGCCTTCTGGACACTTTCAAGGAGGACCAGGTTCTTCACGTCGCCTCTGAGATGCCAGAGAAGGATTGCCAGATCGGGGACATCTACCGACTTGAAGGGGTGACGGAGTCCCTTTGGGTCCGAATCGTCATAATTGCTGGACCGAAGGAATCAAACATCTACCAATACATGTCGTTTGCGACGCACAGCGAGGAAGGCATCTCTAGGAACACTGCGACAAAAATCTCCCTCATCACCTCTCAGATCACCGACCTGGCCGTCTCCTACTATTCTCCCCATGAATTGCTGGAGCATCAGCAGAACAGCCTCTCTCCATAAAACTCTTGACCTCCCCTTAGGCGGCATTTAGCTCTGCTGATACAGGGTGCGCCCCTGGAAGGTTATTATGCCAGACGACGCAGTTACTCCCGCTGAACCCCAGGGAGGTCAAAAAGAGGGGTCAGGATTGGATGACATCATCGGCAATGTGGTTGATGGAGTGATTCCTGGAGAGGCGGAAACGCCAGAACTTGGAAACACTCAGCAGCCCGGGTTGAACAACCAAAAAACTGTAACAGAAGACGAGCTCGATGGAATCGAGGACTTCCTGTCAGAAGTTATTGGGGATGAAACCTCCGGCCAGCAAGAAGAAGTCTCTGGCGACAAACATCAGATCGACGAGGGCGAAGAAGATCCGAACAACCCGAAGTGGCTTGGGCCCCGGCTAGACCGAGAGCGCAAAAAGATTCAGAGGCAGTTCGAAGATCGCATCTCGGAATTAGAGTCGAAGCTGACAAAAACTCAAGAGGCCCCAAAGCCAAAAGCGACAAGGGTTCAAGACTTTGGATCAGTGGATGAACTCGAAAGCTACGCCCAGAATGGGCGGCAAGTCCAGAGGAACCTCCGGCAGATGGCGCGGCAGCACTCCCGCAATCCTGATCAGGTCGAAGCGCAGTTTAAGGACACTTACGGGGTGGATCTCTCCACAATGGAGGACCCCCAAGCATACCTTGAGCAGTATGCTGACAACATCCAGGATGAGATGGAGCAGGCAGTGCCAGAGCGCAGGAAATTCCTCGAGCAACGCCAAGCGGTCACTGAGGCGACCAAGAATAAATTCTCTTGGTATGGTGACCCGAACTCGCCTTTAAGGCAGGCGGTCGACTCCGTGTTCGACAATGCCCCGCAGTTGAATCAAGTAGCGGAAGCTCCGTTTCTGGTTTCAGCAGCAGTTGTGGGCATGAGGGTCATGGAGGCAGCGCAGAAGCGAAAAGCATCTAGCGGGCAACGAACCCCACCCAAGGCTCCGCCAGCGGGGAGCGGTAATCCTCCGAAGAAATCGTCAGAGCAATCTGCGAAAGATCTGAAACAGCGTGCATTGTCTGGAGACGAGGCCGCTGTCGACGAGTTCTTCAGCGGTTTTGCTCCAGTCTAAAAATCTCATGAAGAAAGAATAACCTATGCCAGGCGGCGTATTTGAACCAACCCAAGTCGGAAAACGCGAAGATTTAGCGGATTTCATTTCCGTGATCGACGCGCGTGGCACCCCTGTGCTGAGCATGCTCCCTACAGGCAAGCCGATCACAAACACCTATTTCGAGTGGCTCCTAGAGACCGAGTTCCTTCCCTCGGACTCCACCTATGTTGGAGGCACTGACCACAAAGACTACCTCAATGCGGACGAGTCTCGGGCTCGCATCGGGAGTTACGTCCAATACACCCGTAACGGCATCCGTGTCGCTGACGACGCTGAGGACATCTCCACGGTCGCAGGCGTTAAGAGTGAGTATGCTCGAGCGATGAAGAAGGCGATGGTGAAGTCGGCTCGAGACATCGAAGCGACAATCCTGTCGTCCCAGGAGCACCAGGCCGGAAGCGCGACAGCCAAATACTATGGTCGCGGTCTCGGCACCTGGATCCTGGACACCACCAACATCGCTGGCCAGTCCTACAACACCTCGACCACCCAGGTCCCCGAGGAGTTCCGTCCAGCCTCTGGCAACATCATCACCACTGCTGTCGCCAACATTGAGGACTCGACGATCCAAGACCTCCTTCAGTCGACCTTTGACCAGGTAGGCCCGGCTCAGAGCAACTACGTCCTCGTGTGCGGTTCTGAGCTTCGTCGCCGGTTTACTGACCTGACCCGTTCTGAGCAATACGCCAGCACGAACACCCCGTTGAAGCAGACGACCCACAACTACGACGGAGCGTCTGATCGCTTCCGCCAGACGGTCACCTTCTTTGAGGGTGACTTCGGGATGATCGAGGTTCTAACCTCCAGCTTCATCGGCTGGTCGTTGGACGGCACCAAGCTGATCGGCACCCAAGCCGGAACACCAAACACTAGCCGTGGGTATGTCCTCGATCCATCCCAGATCGAACTCCGCTGGCAGGAACGTCTCAGCCACCGCTCCCAGTCTGATGAAGGCGGTGGCCCGCGCGGATTCGTCCGTGGCCGTTGGGGTCTTTGCGTGAAGAACCCACTCACCATGTCTCAATTCAACACAGCCCTTTCCTAAGATGAAACGAGCATACCCTCTTATCACTCAGTCTATTGCTGGCTACGGGTTCACTCACGGCGTTGAGCTGGATTACACCGAGTTCACCGCGGCAGCCCTCACGGAGACGATCTCACTGATCTCTGTCCCTGCCGGCACCGTTGTTCGCAGCGTCATGGTTCGCTGTGACATTGGTTTCGGCGATGGCGCCATCGATGTGACCGACTCCAATGTGACTGTCGGTGACGGCGGCGATGTTGACCGCTTTGTTGCAAGCAGCGGCGTCTTCACGACGGACGTTGGATCGCAATATGTCGATGGCGGCAGCGGCACTCTTCCGCACCAATACTCGTCTGCCGACACGATTGACCTCGTGATCACAAACACAGGGGTTGGTGGCAATGTCGCCAACTTCACCACTGGACGCCTGACTGTCCTCCTCGACCTGGTTATGCCGGTCGGACTCTAACACTTAACCCGCTGGGGGCCCTGAGGGGCCCCTGGCTTTCCCCTTCCCGCTATGCCCAATAAGAAGCCACCCATGTCTGAAGGAGAAATTGTCTCCTACCTAAAGGACGACATTGAGTCCTCCTACAGCGAGCGAGTCACGAAGGCCGAAGCCCGACAAGCTGATATTGCCAGGAGCGTCGGCAGCGACCGCAAAGCCATGGATGGGCTAGGTCGCCCAGTAGCCGAGATCGACCAAGAGATTGTTACTGAGACAAAGAATCGATACGGGCAAGACTGTTTCCGGGACCCTGATTTCATGAAGTGGCACCAGAAGCGCAATCCTGGATCCCGAGTGCGAAGTGGCGGAACTCGCGGTGTCACGATCACCTGCGGTATTGAATTTCCCAAGAAGTAGCTATGACTGCCTGGTCAAGAATCCCCGTCCAAGCTGGAGCGAAGGTTGAAAACGTCACCGGGTCCTATGCGGTCGGCAGTAAGATCATCTTCCTGGTTGAGTTCATCGCGCCGGTCATAGCGACGGGGGCGACCCTCGATGTTGAGATCGGCGCAGGAGCGAACCGGAAGATCGTTTCCGCGACGATGGCCTCCGGCAGTGGCACCTCGATTGTCCGCTTCGAACACACGATCGTCTCCTCCGATGACGTCTCCTACGTCGCAGCAAAGGACGTTTCGGGAGTCAAGTGGGCCGGCAACCAGTCTTTTAGTATCGTCGAGCAGAACACCCGAGACGCTAACGCCTCGACGAACCACCAGGTTGTCTCTGTCAAAGACTCCACGTATGGAGCTGCGGGCGATGGCGTAACTGACGACACCGCGGCGATCCAGGCCGCCTTGGACTCCGGGGCGAAAGCGATCTACATCCCGGCAGGCACCTACGTTTGCAGCTCAACAATCACCAAGCCAAAAGACGTCAGGGTTTATGGTGACGGGAGCGGCTTAACTCATTTGGACTGGTCGGGGGCGACATACTCTAACCTCACCAGCGGCGTGTGCTTCAAGAATGCTGACCCTGCTCTCGCTGCGCTGCCGGACCTCAACGTCAACCTACGCCGGGGCGACTCCAGGGCACTTTCCTTTGCCTCTACACCGTCCTTGTCCAGTGGTGACGTTGTTGTGATCTACAACCCCACTGACTTTTCCTACTCTGGATTCAGATCGGTCTACCGAGCCGGAGAGATGTCCAGGGTCATGTCGGTGTCCGGGACGACAGCCACAATCCAGTCGGTTACGTTCGAAGGGTATGCGACCGGCGACGTTGACCTCTACCAGCTCCAGGGAGACTGCGGTCCAGTCTCTGACATTCACTTCAAGGGACTGAAGGACGCGTCAAACCAGACAACGGCCCTGGAGCTAGACGGCCTCATTGATGTCACCCTCTACGATGTCAAGGTCTCCAACGCATCTGCGAATGGAGCAAGGATCAAACGGTCGACTGGGGTCACTGTTCTGTGCTGTATCGCCGAAGAAGATGGGGTATCTGGCTTTGGAACTGATTACGGCTTTGTGTTCCTGAACTGCCAGGGCGTTTCGGTGGACAAGGGTCGCTACACGGCAGCCCGGCACGCTCTCGCGGCAGGAGGCGGAGACTACGTAGGAGCCATCGTCAATCGGAATATCACCTATGCGAATCTGACGGCCACTCAGACAGTCTTGGATACCCCCAACCTTGACTTCCATGGCAACTGCGAGTTCTGCGAGATCAGAGACAGCGTCGTTTATGGCGGAGCTACTGTGGGCGGGAACTATATCTCGATCCAGGACAATACTTTCATCGGGCAATCCAACGGCGATAGAATCATCAACATTTCTGAAGCCAAGGGTTTCTATTTCAGCTTCTCAGGGAACACAGCTCACGCCTACGTCTCGAGCACGCAAGCTACTGGGGTGTTTGTTGACGCCAGGGGTTCTGCTCCGTTCACGTCCAACACAATCAAAGGCGGAGTGCTGAGTGTTACGAACAACAAGTTCCGCTGGCTGTCTGATGTTGCCCCCGACAACGACCAGCACTTCGTGTCCATCGCGCTCGATGGTTGCACTACGACTGAGAAGATCCATATCTTGGTCAACGGCGGATATGTGACAGCGATTGAGGCGCAGGAGTTTGGGATCCCCGCAGTCTACTACGATCGCCGCAGTGGGACTGCTGTCATTGACACTTTCACGATCACGGATGCTTTGTTTGCCGGATCGGGCATTGTTCGCACCGAAGACGACACGTCGACAGACAGCCCGATTCGTCAATTTATCCTGAAGAACGTCGTCTGCAAGGACGCTGAACCGGGGCAGGCTACAGCTTGGATTCGAGGCGTCTCCGAGCAGATTGTGGTCTCCGACTGCACCTTCAACGACGTTCGGGAGCTCCTCCTCGAGGGGAGCGCAACAGCTTATTGTGACACGGTCGAGGTCTCAAACTGCCGCTGGCGCGACTACATGCCAAACGGCTTTACAGGCTCCTCGTCGCAGAACGCCGCGGTCTACATCCGTTACGCCGCAAACGCGATCGTGAAGAGCAACACCTTCCGCCAGCGGTTTGAGAAGATCGAGGTTGCTGACGTGGCTTCGTTCACGGTCGGAGATGTCATTGTCGGTGACACCTCTACTGAGACGGCAACGATCTACCACATCACCGGATCGGCCCCTGGGGAGCTTTGGTTGCGCGACTCGGCCTCTGGGGCCTTTGGCACTACGGAGAACCTTAGCATCCAAGGAGGGGCTTCTGCGGTAGCCGCTGTCAACGGGGCAACTCAAGGCCCATCGGATGACCAGACGATTCGAATCGCCGCCTCTACGGACGCTTACCGGGATCACAACATCATCATCGGCGGGTCGGCTGCGTCGGTGAGCGTGACTGGAACTGACACGACAACTCTCTAATGCCTTACGAGATCAACACTCCCCCGAACTTCCGGGCAGTGAAGTATTCCACGATACTGCGTGGAGTCCTTGATCTCTACAGTGAGGACACCGATGACCCTGCCCAGGACTTCCTTTGGAAGCGCATCAGGACGTTCGCCAACCAGCGTCTGGGTTACTTCTGGTATGAGACTGCCTGGCCGGAGCTTGTGCGGCACGAGCAGCGCGACGTTGTCGATGACGGTGACGAATTCGGGGCCTATGTGCCCTACCAAGAGGATGGCATCTCAACGATCGCTGACGTCTACCGAGTGTTCTCAGAGTCGCCCTACACCCACAAAACCCCGAAAGAGGTCGACTACAGACTCAGCGACCTCGGCGTCCAGATTTACTCCGAAGGCGAATTTGAGACCGTCTGGGTTTCCTACAAGCCAACAAAGCCAGAGCTGATAGGGAACAACTACTCGGCGACAACGGCCTACGCTGAGGGTGACCAAGTGTTCTGCGTTGATGACTTCTATACGGCCCTTGTGGACATCACGGCGGGCTCGACACCCCAAGCAGACGAAAGCAACTCCGATTGGCAGAAGGTCCTGATCCCACTGTCTGCTAAGGACTATATGATCCACGGCATCTACTACGACCTTCTGAAGCACAACGGCGAACCGCAGGAAAACCTGGTGGCTCCGAAGATGGACGTTGACGAGGCAATGAATTTCGCTCTCTACCGGACTAAGCAGGTCCAGGGGCACAATCTCAGAATGAGGATTCCAACACGATGAAAGCTGTATTACCAAGAGGGCAGGACGAGAACCGCGACGACCACGCTCTGTTTATGGGCGAGGGCGGTCAACCTGGACTAGGGCGGCCCCACTACCAAAGCGGCGTGGGGACGATCACGCCGTCAAATGGAAGCTACTTTGGGTGGGTGTTTGCCCACACGGCGGCCCAGATCGACATTACCTCTACCCGCTATGATGGCGGCTCAGGGCCCAGCAACGCGGCTCTTGGGGTTGGTGTCTGGTATTACGCCTCTGGGGCTACGTCGATTAATGTTGATTCCGGGACTATCACGGCCTACGAGGCGCGATGAACGCTCATCCGACGCCAATCCCTACGCCCTTCTTGACGCGACGGTCACTCTTCGGTGATCGGTTTGCGACCCCTCTGCTGCACGCCGCCTTCACGGACCGCTACGACGCCAACCAGAAGATCCTGAACGTCAGACGGGACAACGACAACGCAGACAGCGATTCGACGGTTTCAGAATACCCAGACGTCCTTGATGCTTGGGTTGGCGCAAACGAAGGCCTGGTTGCAGAGTGGAGCGATCTAACGGGAAACGGCAATCATTGGGCGCAATCGACGGCAGCAGAACAGCCTAAGGCAGTTTTACACGGCGGGCCCATCACGAACGCCGGAGTGGGTTATGGAGATTGGTCTGGAGTAAGCCTCCCAAACGTAGGAATCAAGTCAGGGTGGAGTCACAGTGCAGGGGTCCTGACGGCGACAAACTGCACAGCGTATAATCACGCAAGGCTCGGTAATGAATTAGCGCCAGACACTTTGCTTTTCCCTCCTCGTGTGACGTTCGACATCAGTTTTGATGCAACGATCGCCAGCGGGCAGATCGGGGTGTTCTTTGGCGATAATGGAAATGGCGCGGCTAACTTGGACTACATCACGTCCTCTGGATCAAAAAGCTATTCAGCGACATGTGATGCCTCGCACCGTCAAACGCTGTTTTTCCGGTCAAATGATCCGGTTACTGCCCTAAACTGCACAATCTCGAACATCAAGATCATCCCTCAAGTTGATAGCATTCACTACGGTATTGACTTTGGATCTTTGAGTGAACCGCGAGACTTGTCTGCTGGAAGTCTTTCTGTGAGCGGCCACGACCTCACAGCCTTCCTAGTGTGGAACAGCGATGTTGCTAATGCCCCTAGCCAATCTGGAGCGGATTCTATATTCAGTTTTAGCGGCAATCAATCAGACACGCGTTGCTATTTTGGCCAGGGGACCAGTTACACTAGTAACCGGATGGGGGCTCGGTGGGGTGATACTACAGCGTATAATTACAACCAAGCTGCCCCAGGCGATATCGCGGTCCTATCGTTCATTCTGACAGAAACAGATTGCGATGTCTGGATGAATGCTACGCAGATCGGAAACCATTCAATCACGCAAGGAGTCACTGCGCCTACAACAAGGAGCTTCCGCATCGGAGGCAACGGCTCAACAAATCTTTTTGATGGCCGGTTTTATGAAGTGATTGCTTATGACGGAGCTTTATCCACAAGTGACCGATCCGACATCGCTGACTTCCTAATGGACTACTACAGCATCACATGAAACTCCTAGTCCTCACAGTTCCATCAACCGCTTACGCTGCCGCTGTGAGCAGCCTTATGTGGGATCTGTGTGCCCCAGCTCCATCGACGACGACTCAATATCTTTACTCGTGGATCGTTCACCCTGGGGCCCACGACGGCCCGTCTCCTGTAGCCCTCAACGTCGGCGACGGCCAGTTCTATGTTCAACCGACAGCAACCGCTGACGCGATCATTGCCGCTGCCTCTCTGGGTGACGAGGAGGCCGCTCAGCTCTCAGCGGACATCCTAGCAACCCGAGGGAGCAAGGTGGACGTGGAGGGCCTTCTGCCAGCCTCCATCGCTACCAATCTCCTGACCCGTCAGCAAGCCGAAGACCAGGGATGGTTTGCCGGAGAGTAGCTTCAAGGATATGCTGAAGTCGCCATGATGCCACGTATCACAGTCAGAGGAGTTCAGGACGGGGTCAGCAGCTACTCGTTTCACGTAGCGAACATCTTAAAGGGGCTCCAGGTTACAGGATGGGACCCTTCCCTTCTTGCTCGAGAGTATGATCCAAGGTCCCCATGCGTCCCGGACTACATCAAGGAGTCGATCGTCCACAGGCCACAGCAGGAGCCGTTTGAGCTTCTGGTCGAGTCTCCAGGGTTCAAGCCAACCCCAACGAAGCGCGCTGGCTACATCACGATGTTTGAGACCACTCGGATCCCTGACGACAACCTGGAGAACCTGAACCAGATGGAGTTCGTGATCGTGCCTTCGGCCTGGAACCTGTCGACGTTCAGCGCCCAAGGGGTCACGGTGCCAATTTACGTGGTGCCGATGGGAATCCATCCAACTGAGTTCCCCTGGAGCCCATTACCCAAAACCAAGAAAACGGTCTTCACTTGCGCTGGATGCAAGCATGGTTACTGGAAAGGGCGGGGAGAGTTTTTCTCGAAAGACGACAGGAAGAACTTCGGGGCTGTTGTGGAAGCGTTCAACCTAGCGTTCAACGACTCAGACGACGTTGAGCTGCGAGTGAAGATGTATCCAGGGCAGCACACAGAAGGCTTCGAGTCGTCCGACTCAAGAATTAAAATCTTCCAGGAGTTCTGGAGCCAAGAGCAGATTCGAGACTTCTATGTTGATAGCCACGCCTTCGTATCGGGAACCCGCGGCGAAGGTTGGGGGCTGATGCAGCACGAGGCGATGGCGTGCGGCCGCATTGCGATCGCCGCTAACTTTGCTGGCATGACAGAGTTCTACGATGATGCAGTCGGCCTCCCTGTCCGATGGGATCCAGTTCCAGCATCCGGGTATTACGAAGGAAGGGGCATCTGGGCAGAACCAGACGTCGATGACATGGCTGAGCAGATGCTGGCAGTCCACCGGGACTGGGACGGCCAGAATCGTCCGGGCATGGAAAAGCTGGGGATGGCGGCATCCCTTCGCGCAAACGAATACACCTGGCAAGCCGCCTGGCAGGACATTGATATAATCCTCCGGGATCACGGGTTCGACAGGGGGCAATGAAACACAGGAAGGAGACAAATGCCTAGCCATGTGCCAACACCACAAGACACCCATATCTCTCGTGACGGGGACACAGGATGGGTCGGCGTCGACATGCGAACCGCCGACCACTACCTGCCTCAAGGATACTGCTCAGAAGCAGTCAACTGCCGGTTCATACGCGGTGCAATCGAGCCAAGAGGAGGAATGCTCCCGATGCAGTGGTCCGTGCGTTATGGAGAAGCTTTCCCGGTTTCCTGGCCAGTCAAGTGGTCAACCCCTGCGCCGCTTGGAGAGCCTCTCGCAACCGGCAAGTTCGAAGACCCAAACGGAATTGAATGGGAAATCCAGGTTTGCGCCGACCCTGATTCCGGCGTCGATCGCGCTCGCGTCTTTGCCTTAGCCGCCAACAACCGGGCCTACGAGGTCCCTCTCCCGGTCCCACTGGGCCGCGCTGGCCGCTACTGGATCACCCAGTGCTTCAACGTGCTCATGCTTTTCAGAGACGTCGACGAAGCTCCTCTGGTCCTCACAGACGTCGCAAACGGATTTCAGACCATCTCCCAATATGATAACCCCACAGATACAGGTGAAGGCACTCAAACTATTCCTAATGGCCGTAATGCTGTGTTCTATCGCAACCGGCTGTTTATCACCAACCGAGAGAGCACGGGCGGCAGAGTGGACAGCGTGGTGGCTTCGGACTACGGAAACTATTCCAAATACCTCCCGCTCACTGGAGACTTCCGAGTCAACCAGGGAGACTCCGACGAACTAGTCCGGCTCTACGAGTTCAGCCAGGAAGCCATTATCGCCTTCAAGGACTCTTCGGTCTACTACTGGTCGATCCCTGGCGGTAACCTGGACTTAGCGACGCTGAGCAACATCACGACCGAGTTTGGGCTCGTCTCCCCGCGGTCAGTGATCACGGTTGGAAACGAAGTGTGGTTCCTCTCGCAGTTCGGCGTGATGCGGCTCTTCCAGACCGAGGACAATAAGATGCAAGCGGCTCCGATGCCGGTGTCTGAGAAGATCCAACCCCTGATGGACCGGATCAACTGGCTGGATGCCTCTACCGTGGCGACAGCGGCCTACTCGGACAACCGGTCTTATTGGGCGGTCCCGATCGACGACAAGTCCCAAAACAACTGTGTCGCAGTCTTCGACCACATCAACGGCGAGTGGGCCGGATACGACTACTGGGACGGAGCAGCCAAGGTGGCGCAGTGGTTCACGATGGACTACGCCAACAAGCGGCGACTGTTCTGCTCCGACTACACGGGGCAGATATTTCTCTACGACCACGGAAGCAAAGACTATGAGTTGACCACGCCGTCTTCCTACCAGGCGTCCGCTGCCCTTGCTTGTCGTCCAGCAGACGGGGCTACGATCACCGTAAACGGGCAAGAGGCAATCGTTGGGGATCGAGACATCGAGACGAACAACGGGAAGGTTTGGGCGATTGGGTATTCAAGCTCCCTGACTGAGGTCGCTGCCCCAAACCTCGCCACCGGGTTCTCTGACGGCTCCTGGCTCCATGGAACTGATGAGGTCCAAGCGACTCAACTTGGCGTAGCGTTTCGTGACGGCTCTCCAATCACGATCGAGGCTGACGATTCCGAGGATTGCATCAAGGTGTTTGCTGACGCATCCCAGACCCTGGAGCCCAAGGACATCCCGGCGTATGCGATCACGAGGGCCTACCACTACTCAAACGCCGATAGCCGCAGGGCTGTCAGATACCAGGCGCATGTCGAGACTCTCAACGCTCTCTGCAAGGTGACAGTCATTCAAGACGGGGTCAACGAGGAGCAGGTCCTCATCAACGAGACAGGGACAGAACCGCGGTCGCCGTTGGAATACACGACTTTCGGCACGGAGGACTATGTTCCATCGAATGCCAACAACGATTTCGAGGCGAAGTATCGCAAAGACTACTCATGGCAGCTCGGCGCTGGGGCTGATTCGCCATACGCATTCGTGTTCCATACCGCGAATAACATTCGCCTCGAAAGGTATCAGTCCTGGCGTCGAGCGTTTTTTGTTGCCAGGAGAGGAACATCATTCAAGGTCAAGTTAGAAGTGGTTCGCGGGAGGGCCCGCTGGCACGCAGTGAACCTGACGGCAAGAGCTGGCCGTCGAACATTCGAAACCCATGCCGGATAGCACAAAGAACTTTGCAGTAGACGCCGTCAACGCGCCGGTCCCGGACGTGATGACGAAGGCGGACTTTGAGAACATCCTGGAGCACCTCGACTACGTCTCCGGGCTCCTGCGCCAACTCGACCAGATTGCCACTGGCGGCCTCCTGACAACTGACGGGGCTGGGGTAGCCGCCGCGCGCTCCCTGGCGTGGACGGCAGACCAAGGCTTCTCTGTCACAAATGCTGACGGAGCTGCTGGAAACCCGACAATCTCCCTTGGGGCAAAGTCGACTCTCCTGAAGCATGTCCTCTTTGACGGGGCTCAAACTCTCTCTACGAGCCCCGGCGTCATCGACAACGTGACGACACCCGTCACCCGCTTAACGGCCACCACGACGCCGACAGCCTCCTTGGCGGCCCCGTCTGCCGGCGGCATCAAGATCATCGTGAATGAGTCGGTCGACGACAACACCTTGACGATCACCAACTACCAGGCCCCCTCCGGCGGAATCGCTTTCCAATCCGGGGCCGCCTTGATCTCCAAAGCCTCCCTGATCCTTTGGTCCAACGGGACGAATTGGTATCCTCTCGCAGGCAAGTTCCTGACATAAGCCATGCCACTGACAGCCACAGTTTCTAATCTGACGATCTCAGTCCCATCGGGGAACAACCCGAGTGGCCCGGTGACCGTTGACATCCTCAA